>WBZT01002984.1_pt1 | contig 11410 bp, 7 predicted proteins | sample 5204241 | NCBI WGS metagenome assembly WBZT01 (sample SAMN12344358, study PRJNA552823) | activated sludge metagenome | biome: Activated sludge suspended growth; feature: Nitrification reactor; material: Wastewater; isolation source: activated sludge from nitrification reactor of wastewater treatment...
AGACTCAACGGGCCGCCATCGCGCAAGCACCGTTCACGGCGCGCATGCATGCTGGGCCGCTACTCCGGCACCGTCAAGGTGGGGCCGCCGGACGCTCACCATCCAGGGTGCCAAGTCCGCCGTCATGAGCGCGGGCAAGCGTGACGACGCCACCAGCCGGTGGTTGCAGGCGCTGGTGCTGCGCGTGGGCTGGCAGAAAGCCTGCGTGGCCATGGCCAACAAGAACGCGCGCATCCTGTGGGCGGTGATGACGCGCGACAAGCCCTTCGACGTCGCACACCTCAGCGAAAAGCCTCCCGCCAAGTGCCCCGGCGCGCACCGGCCGCCCACGCACGGCTTGGTGCCGTTGCCGATGTGCCAGGCCGCCTGAACAGGCCACAGTACACCTTCGTTCCTCCACGCCACAGGTGCTCTCGAAGATGCGTTGACAGGTCAGACCGGCGGTCGGTGAACTCGGCTAACCCTACGGGTGGCGATCACGCCTCAACCCGCGGAGCGAATGGAGCCCGACCGAGCGGTTCGTATCTGGGTCCGCACCAACAGGTGCAACAAGGCCGTTTGTAGATGCGCAGTCTGTTCCCCGTCGCACCGCACCTTCGCCCACACCACCCCTTCGTGGATACGAGTTCTAGATCCAACAGCCCAATACCAAACAGCCACAGCTAGGAGGAACAGCCAATACCAATACGCCTCTTGACTCGGGGGGAAGTCCTTGCAGAGGGGTTAGGCGGCACCTGCGACCGTTGCGTGCGTTCGCGGCCTTGAGCACGTGCATTTGACGGGAGTCCGCGGCAACTCTTAGACTAGCACCGCCTGAGTCGAGTGCACGGCCCCGAGCCTGTCTCCGTGCTCGTGACCTTGGTGAGGGCGCTTGTATCCACGCGGCACTGCCGCCTTGATAGGAGTCTCACATGTCCGTCACGAAGCCGATGACGGTGGCGAATATTGCTTTCCTTCTGGATCGCCTCGCCGCCGATACGCCGCCGAATCAGCAGATTCGGGAACTCACCCAGAACGCCCTTGAGGCTGTCGCGCGCCGCCAGAAGTCTGGTGTTGACGGCGAAGGCCTGATCAAGTGGGACGTTGACTGGGAGCACCTTCGCCGAACCGGGCTTTTCAAGCTCTGCGTCGTGGACAACGGCGACGGAATGACGCCTGAGCAGATGGCGTCCTACTTGAACAGTCTCGCTGTGCAGGGTGCCAATCAGACCCAAAGCATCTCGCAGAACTTCGGTGTCGGCGCAAAGATCACGGCGCTGTATCGCAACCGCTTCGGCCTGGTCTATCAGTCTTGGCGGGATGGTCGTGGCGCGATGGTCAAGCTACACAGGGACGACAAGATCGGTGAGTACGGGCTCGACTCGTTCGATCTCGCCGATGGACCTCACTGGACGCCACGGATCAAGGGGGCGGTCCGACCTCGTGGCATTGAGGACGCTGGGACTAAGGTCACGCTTCTCGGAGGTGACGAGCGAGAGAACACCTGTCTTCCGCCTGTCGAGGCGGGTGGGATGAACTGGCTTGTGACGTATCTGACTAGCAGGTATTTCCGGCTTCCGGTGAACGGCAAGCTCCAGGTGCGTGTTCTCACTCGCGATATGGAGCGCTGGCCGAAAGAGGAGCCCGAACCTTCTGAGAAGACCTTCAATCTTCAGACCATTCGGGGGACTAAGCACCTTCTAGACGAGAGCGCAGCCACCTCGGGAACTGTGCGCCTTTCCAATGCTGATGCGCACTGGTGGCTCTTCTCAGATGGTGCTCAGGCCTCGAAGAACATGAGCACGCGGGGCGGACGTACCTGCCAAGTAGGGATCGTGTTTCAGGACGAGGTGTACATCCTCCGGACGCCGCCGGCGTCCCGACGCATCCTGGCGGGCTTCGGCATCATCTTCGGTGCCGAGCATGTGAACATCTACATCGAGCCCCGCGCTGGCACGTCCGGCTTGGATATCCGTGCAGATACCGCGCGCTCCCGAGTTCTTCTCGACGGCGAAGATGTCGAGGATGCGAACTGGTGGGAGAGGTGGGGGGCTGAGTTCCGCGCGCAACTGCCGCAAGCCATCAAGGACAAGATCGATGAGATCATCGCTCGCTCCAACGCTGACCCTCAGGGAAAGTTGCGCGAGAGGATCTTGGAGCGACTCAAGCGGATCCGAGAGTTCCTGCGGCCGAGCCGATATCGGCGCACGCCGGATGGCACTGTCTTGGCCGTTGGCGCGGTCGCCGGCGGGAACCCGGAGGCTGGTGACGACGAGAGCGAAGGGCGAGCGCATCGCGTGGGTGGCACGCGCGGCGGCCGATCGAGTGACGACTACCTAGCCGATCTCGTCGAGTCGGGCGGCGAGGAGGCCATGCCGGTGACACCTGCGCCCCGCGAGCCGGAAGTGATGTGGGTCTCGCTTGGCGCCGGGCGGGAGCAGGGGGAATTGGAAGACATGGCCGCAGAGATTCCTGGTGATCCGGCGACCGGTGACCTCATCAAGGCCAACGCTGACTTCCGCGGCTACATCGATGTAGTGCGCCATTTCAGCGAGGAGTTCAACCAGTCAGGCGACGAGGCGATTGAGAAGCTCATCGTTGAGTACGTGCGGGAGTGGATGGCGCTCCAGCTTGTGGAAAGCGTCATGACAGTCCGCAACTTGGCCAATGGACGGACTTGGACGGCTAAGGAGATCGCTGACGCCCTTTCGCCATACGCACTGACGACGGTGATGATGGCACGCTTCCACGTCATCGAACGCGTGAAGCGTCAGCTCGGGACCGAACTGTCGCGAGTGGTTGTCAAGGCCGCATAGGGCACGACGCTGGTTGTTGTGCCGCCTAACCAGCTAGCGCGCAACTTCACGCCCGACCCAGCCCACTGCCAGCAGCAGCAGCGGTGGCGGTGGCGGCGTGCGCTGCCAGCTCGGGCTGGCTGCTGGGGCTGGCGGTCGCGACGCTGGCGCGGCCGCGCCGGCGCGGTCCGCGCATGCCGCGTAGCGCCCCGCGGCTGGTCAGGCCCGCGCGACGCGCCGCCGTTCGATCGGCACCGGACGGGCGGCGAGCCGCCGCTCGGACCGGTCCGTCACGGCCTTGGCCGTCGCGCCCTCGGTCCGGTCATAGCGCAGCAGGGCCTTCAAGGCGCTCAGCGAGCGGTCCGGCTCCTTGCCGGCGGCGAGGCTGTAGATGTGCTCGTAGTACCAGCCGAGCGATCCCCACGCATTCAGATCGCGCAGGAAGGAGATCGGCGAATTCGGCCCAAGGAGCCCGCGCCCGATCACCAGATCGTCGTCGCGGCTTTCGATGCGCTCGATCCTGCCGGCCAGGAGCTCGTTGGCGACGCCGGGGTTCAGCACCATCGGCCGGCCCAGGCCGATCACGTCCACGCCGTCCTCGGCGATCGCCTGCTCCATCGCCGCCAGGGTGCGGAAGCCGCCCGTGACCATGACCGGGACCTGGGTGCAGGCCCGCAGCTTGGGCACGAAATCGAGGAAATAGGCTTCGCGCCGGCGCGTGCTCTCGCGCTTGTCCGCGGCGAGCGGATCCTTGCGGTCGAAATCGATCATGCGCGGCTGCTCGTAGTTGCCGCCGGAAATCTCGATGAGGTCGACGCCGGCCGCTTCCAGCCAGCCGGCGACCACGGCGCTGTCGTCCTGATCGAATCCGCCGCGCTGGAAATCGGCGGAATTCAACTTCACCGAGACGATGAAGTCCGCGCGCACGGCCGCGCGTGTGCGGCGGATGATCTCCACGATGAAGCGTGCCCGGTTCTCGAGCGACCCGCCCCAGCGGTCGGTCCGACGGTTGGACAGCGGCGACAGGAACTGCGAAGTGAGATAGCCGTGCGCGGCGTGGATCTGCACGCCGTCGTAACCCGTGCGCTCGCAGACCCGCGCGGCGTTCACGAAGCGGTCGATCGTCCTTTCGATCTCGGCTTCGGTCAGCGGCGTCGGCGTGGCAAAGCGGCCGTTGCCCATCTTCAGGCCGATGTCCGACGGCGCCCTGGGGCTCTTGTTGATCGCCTTCTGCGTCTGGCGCCCGGCATGGTTCAACTGCACGACGACCCGCGAGCCATGCGCCTTGGCCGCCGTGGCGATGAGCGCGAGCGCGGCCAGCGCGCGCTCGTCCTGCTCGCCTTCGATCGCGAGATTGCCGCCGCGCTCGAGGTGCCAGCGGTCGATCAGGAAATTGCCGGTGAGCAGGAGGCCGGCCCCGCCGGCACCCCAGCGCCGGTACAGCTCGACGAATCGAGCATTGCCCTGGTTGTCGGGGCCCGCCAGCCCTTCCGTCATCGCGGCCTTGGCAAGGCGGTTCGGCAATGTCACGCCGCATGGAAGCTCGACCCGCTCGGCAATCCTCATCATGCCCCCCCTGGTGGCGTCGATTCTAGGGCAACGCCGATCCAGTCCGCGCGCATCACGCCGGACGCCGCGCGCGGCCGATGCGCTGCCGGCACCGGCTCGGTGCGACCTCGAGGCGGTTCAGGCCCGGCCGCAGCGCATCAGCTGGGCGCGGCTGCTCGAGCGCGTCTTGGCTACGACATCGCTCGAGTACAGGTTGGTCTTCGCTGAAGCTTCGCTTTCGACGTCGACATGCAACACGGCCCGAACTGCGGCGCCGGGGGTCCGAAGACCATCGCGGCCATCCTGGAGCGGCCGGTCATCGAGAAGATCCTGGCGCACCTGGGTCTGGACCTGCAGCCCCCGCCCAGGGGCCGGGCGCGCGAGGCGGGGCAAGACTGACGCCGCCTGAGCCACGCCGGCCGTCATCAACGACACTTGCGCAGGCTGCAGCGCCGCAACGCAGCCGGGGCGACGCTGCGCGCCGTGTTGGCGCGGCGCTTCCGAACCAGGATCAACCCTGAGATCAAGGCCCGACCGGCCCCGACCAGCCCCCAGGTGAAGCGTCGAGGCGGGCCGAGTTGGCACAAGCAATGGCTCAACCGCCCGCATCCAAGCCAGCCTGGCTGCAATCGGCCCGGCATCGGCTGCCAACCCAGCCCGCGTCTGGCGTTCGAGGAACTGTTTGAAAATCCTGTGCGCATGGGGTGTCCAAGGTCGTCGGCGGCATCGGCGGGGTCAGCGGCATGGTGGCCGCCAACGGGTTGCCGGCCTTCGTGGCCTACGGCGTCTACGTCGCAGAGGTGTTGGCGCCGATCCTCGTGATCACCGGCTGTTCCTCGCGGATCGGCGGCTGGCTGATCGCGATCAACATGGCCTTTGCCTTCGGGCTGGTCCACCGCGCCCATCTCTTCGAGCTTGCCGGCACCGGGGGCTGGGCGCCGGAGCTGCAGGGCATGCACTTCTTCACCGCCATCGCCATCGCCATCGCCATCGCCATCGCCATCGCCATCGCCATCGCCTTGCTCGGCCCCGGCCGCCACAGCATCAACAACTACTGGAAAAGGTGCCGGAGGCCCTCCCCGGTGGTCATTGCATCCGCAACGACTACCCGGGAGGGATTCCGGCACCCATTTGCGTGGCAAAGTCGGTGCCTTCCCAGCGTCGGGCTTCGGGCCAATAGAAGGTGAAGCGGATGATCGTGCCAGGCGGCAAGCGGCTGGTGGGCAGGTCGACGACGTGCAAGCCGAGGCCCGTGTCGCGCGTATCCGTGTCGACGACGGTCTGCCAGCCATCGCTGCTCCAATGCACCTGCGCCGGCGCAAGCGTTTCGATGCGCAGCAGTTTGTCCACCGGCAGCAGGCGGCTCTTGTGCGTGAAGCGCCACAGGAAATGAGGCGACGATCGCTTCTGCACCTGGTAGCGCTCCACCGTCTGCGGCGGCAGGTCGAACACCCGCCCGTCCTGCAATGACCGCACCAGCTTGATGTACTCGGCATGCGCCCAGACGAGCGGCATCGCCGAACCGGACGGGCGGCCGTTGTAGAGCTCGCGCTCCGGCATGTCCGGGGCATCCCAGACCTGTTCCGGAAAGAAGCCGCCGGCACCGGTCTGGGCCTCCATGACCTTGCGCAGCCGGTCCGCCGCTTCCGGCCGGCCGGCCGCGAGCTCGTAGTGCGCGCGCTCCCCACCAAGCAACGGCCAGCCGCGCCCGATGCCCGTGCCATTGAACGGGCTGCCGTCGGCGTGCTCGCCATAGCCATCGTCGTTGTAGCGATGCCAGAGCGGGCCGGTCACCGTGTCGGTCTTCAACAGCGCATCGATCACCTTGACGGTGTTTACGATCCGCGGATCGTCGGCCGCGCGCAGCCCGAAGCGCACCAGCGCCAGCGCATCGGGGCTGACGAGCTGGACCATCGGCAGCTCGCTGTCGCCCGGCGGACGGTTCTTGATCGGCACGAAGCCCTGCGCGGGTGAGCGCGCATCGGCCACTTCCGGCGGTGCGATCCGGATGTAGTAGCCCTCCACCCCGACCTCCCGGGCGAGCGACGTGCCGGTGACGTACGTCCAGGCCTCGATCCGCGCGTTCCACATGTCGGCGGTCTCGCGCAGGTGGGTGGCGATCGCGTTCTCCCCTGCCGCGTCGGCGAAATCGGCGGCACCGAGCAGCCCGGCCACGACCACCGCCAGCGTGAACGGCGAATAGCCACCATCCTCCTCCCAGCGATCCTGCAGGGTCACCGGTCCGTTGCGTACGATGTAGCTGGCGGCCCGTCGCAACATCGGCCAGCAGTCGATGCCGTCGAGCGCGTTGCGGCGACGCAGCGCGTCGGCCAGCAGGATCGGAAAGGCGGCCTCGTCGAGCTGGATGCCGTTCCAGTACGGCGAACCATCGAGCCACATGTTCTGCGGCCAGTGGCCATCGGCCTCCTGGGTCGACAGCAGGTAGCGGAGCACATCGAGCGCGTCGGCCGTGTCACCACTGGCGAGCAATGCCCCGGCCGACTCCACCTGGTCGCGCGGCCAGACCAGGTGGTAACCGCCGAGGTCGTTGTCGCCCTTGCTGAAGCCCCACGGCACCGACAGGCTGGCGATCATCCCGCCCACGAAATAGTTGGACAGGTGCGTCTTCAGCACCGCCGTGCTGGTGCGATAGAGCGGCGGTTCCGGCTGATCGCCGGAGGCGATGCTGCGACACTGCCGCTGGAAATCGTTCCAGCCCGCGACGTACTCCGCGAGCAGCCCGTCGAAGGGATCGATCAGGCTCGACAGCGCCCGCTGGCCTGCCTCGGAGGCATTGCTGCCGAAGGAGAGCGCCAGCACGAACTCGCCATCGCACTGCGCCAGGTCGATCTCGCCGGTCAGCGCGATGTTGCCGTTCCTCGCCTCGGGATGCAGCTCGGTGAGATGGCCGTTGGCCTTGAGGTCCTGCCAGCCGTCGCTCGTGCCCGCGTAGCCGCATGAGGCCGCACGCCACGGCAGTGAACAGGCCAGGGCCAGCGCCACGTCTTCGCGCCGGGCAAGGAGCATCGGCCGGCCCTTGTGTTCACCTAGCCAGCCGTCATTGCCGGCGCCATGGTTGGCGAGATGCGGAGCAACCAGCACGAACAGACGGTAATCCGCCAGACGGCCCTGCAGCGGCTCGAAGCGCACGCGCTGCAACAGCGTGGCGCGCCGCGAGTCCGTGCAGATGGTCTTGTGGATCCGGTAGCGGCCACCCTCGCAGGTGTTCACGAGCTCATAGGCCGGCACGCCGGGGGCGACGGTACCGACCTGCGCCGAAGCCTGGCGCTTCTCCTCCGAGAAGAAGCTGCGACCATCGGTCACGATGAAGCCGAGGTCGCGGATGTTGGCCTGGTCCAGCCGCGGGTAGTACACCTCGTTGACGATGCCGTGGGACAGCGTGAACCACAGCGGGCTCTGCGCGGTGACGCTGGTGCCGACACCGCTCTTGGCGCTCGAGGTCCAGCGGGGTTCGATGCCCGGCCAGCCGGGCGCTGCGTTCCGATCCTGCTCGGTCATTGTGCTTCCGCTGTCTCACAGCCCGGGGCTTGTGTGCATGAGTCCGCCATCGGCGAACACCGTGGTCGCGGTGAGGTAACTGGCGTCCGCGCCGGCCAGGAAGGCCACCAGCCGGCCGATCTCGGCGGGCTCGGCCATGCGCCCGAGCGGGATCGCATGGTCCAGCTTCGTGAGCAGCGCCGGATCGTCCATCGTCGAGGTGTTGATCGGCGTGGCCACCGCGCCGGGCCCGACGCCAACCACCCGGATGCCATGGGGCGCGAGCTCGAGCCCGGCCGTGCGCGTCAGCATCCGCATGCCGCCCTTGGACACGCAGTAGGCCGTGTTGCCGGGCATCGGCCAGTCCTCGTGCACGGAGCTGATGTTGATGATGCGGCCGCCGCCTCCCTGGCCGATCATCTGCCGGGCGGCGAGTTGCGTGCCGAAGAAGGCACCCTTGAGGTTGATCGCCATGACGCGGTCGTAGTGTGTCTCGGTGACGTCGAGCACCGAGGCCCGGTACTCGATGCCGGCGTTGTTGACCATGATGTCCAGCCGGCCGTACTCCCGGACCGTCGCCGCCACCAGCTGTTCGAGCTCCGCCACCTGGCTGACATCGGCCTTGACGCCGAGTGCGCGTGCGCCGAGTGCCGTCACTTCCTTGACGAGATCGGCGGTGGCTTCGGGCTGCACCACGTAGTCGATCACGACGCTGGCACCCTCCCGCGCCAGTTCCAGCACGATCGCCTTGCCGATGCCGCTGTTGCCGCCGGTCACGATGGCCACCTTGCCGGCCAGGCTGCCACCCGCACTGCCAGCCTTGGCGCCACGCGGGTCCGCCGCTTCACCGGTGGTTGATGTCGAAGTCATCAGGTTCTCCCCGGAACAGGTGCGCCAGGCCTGCGCACGATGAAAAGGCCAAGCGCAGCCGCCAGCAGTGCGACGACCACGGCGCCGCCAAAGACTTCACCAAGCCCGGCGCCGGTGGCGCCCTGCACGGGCCCCACGCCGAACGCCGCCAGGCCATAGCCGACCTGGTAGAACGCAATCAGGCCGCCGGCCACCGAGGCGCTGAATCCGGGCAGCTGCGCCTGGCCGAAACTGATCGCGAGCGGCAGCAACGCCGAACAGCCGAGCCCGGCCAGGGCGAAGCCGGCGAGCCCCAGCCATGGCTCGCTCGGCGGCGCCAGTGCACAAGCGAGAAAGGCCGCAGCGATCACGAAGGGCAGCACCTGCCAGGCCAGTCGTTCTGGAACCCATCGGCCGATGCTCGCAAAGACGATTCGGCCCAGCGTCACGAGGCTCCAGAAGATCGTCAGTGCGAGTGACGCGAGACTCGTGCCTGAATGGAAATGCTTGGTCATGTACAGCGAGGCCCAGTTGCCGTTCAGGGTTTCGCAGACGCCGTAGGCGAGCGCAAAAGCCGCAAAAGGCCAGAACCGCGTTGGCGCTGTATGCCTCTTTCCGTGTGCGCCTGCAGTAGCCGGGGCAGCCGCCGCCGTGCTGGCGGCTGTGTCCAGCGACGACCCGCCACGACCGGCGACCAGCAGGCCGACCAGCAGCACGGCGACCAGCAACGGCAGCCCCCACCAGATGCCGAGGCCGACGAACAATGCGACGAAGGCCGGGGCAAGCGCCGTGCCGAGGCCGAGCAACGCATTCAATGCCAGCACGGCCTTGTCCGACGTCCGCGGGAACAGCGCGGCCACCACGGTGTTCAGCACCGGCACGAGGAAGCCGAAGCCAAGCCCCATGCAACTGGTTGCCACGAGCAACACGCCGTAGGTGAGCCCCTGTTCCGCCATCACGAAGCGACTGGCCACCAGCAGCAACATCGCACCGAGATCAGCCGCGAGGCCCACCAGGTAGACGCGCTGGATGCCAAGCTGCCGGTACAGCGCAGCGCCGAGCAACGAGGCCGCCACGGCCAGCGCAGCCTGCGGGATGAACAGCGCGCCATAGGCGGTGTCGGTCAGCGCGAAGTAGTCCGGACTCGTCAGTATCGTGCTGGCCGCCGGGAAGGTCACGAGCCCGAGGCCCTGCGCCAGGCCCGCGGTGTAGACCATGGCCATGGCGCGACGCTGCGACACTTGGGCGACTCAGCCGAGGCGCGCGAGCAGGTGATCGCCGACGCGCAACGCGTTGGCGGTGATGGTCAGCGACGGGTTGACCGCGCCGCAGGACGGGAAGAACGAGCCATCGACGACATAGAGGTTTGCGATGTCGTGGGCCCGGCAGTTCACGTCAAGTACCGATGATCCGGGATCCGTGCCGAAGCGGCAGGTGCCGTTCTGGTGGGCCACGCCCTCGAGCGGCACGGCCTTCTTCAGGTAGAAATCCTCCGGCAGCCAGGTGTCGCTCCGGTCCACCTGCTTCAGGATCTCCCGCCAGCGCGCGATGAGCCGCCGGTGCGGTTCTTCGTTGTTGGGCGTGTAGGCAAGCTCGATCCCGCGGCCCTCGATCCAGCGCACCCGGTTGTCGGGGCTCGGCAGGTCTTCGGTGGTAAGCCACCAGGGCACCGAGTGGGTTTTCATCTTCTTCAGCATCGCGTCCGGCACGAGGATCGGCGCATCCGGCTTCATCATCTCCCACTGGAAGGAGGCAACGATCTGGATCGCGCCCATGGGCCAGGGGTAGTCCTTCTCGCCGAAATAGAAATCGTGCACCGCCAGCGTCTTCATGTACTTGCTGGGATTCGGCTTTGGCCCGAGCGCAAGCAGGATGGCGGCCTTGTGCAGCATCAGGTTGCGACCGACCTGGCCGGAACGGTTGGCGAGCCCGTCGGGATGCGTGTCGTTGGCGCTGCGGAGCAGGAGCGCCGCCGAGTTGATGGCACCGCAGGCCACGACCACGATGCTGGCTTTGAAGATCTCCCGGCGCGTGCCGCCATCGAACTCGGCAATCACGCCGTTGACCTCGGTTCCGGCCGCGTTGGTGGTCAGCCGGCTCGCGTACGCGCCGGTCAGCAGGCGGACATTGGGCCGATCCAGGATCGGCCGGATGCAGTTGTGTTCCGCATCGGATTTCGCAGCGACCAGGCAGGGAAAGCCATCGCAGGTGTCGCAACGGATGCACGGACTCCGCCAGCGCGTCCGTTCGTCGAGCTTGATCCCGACCGGGCACGGGAACGGGTGGTAACCGCCGGCCTCGAGCTCGTCGTGCAATTCCTGGATGCGCGGCTCGTGGCTGACTGCGGGCCACGGATAGGGTTTGCCACCCGGCGGCTCGGTCGGATCCGCGCCACGTTGGCCGTGCGCCGCATAGAGTTGCTCCGCCTCATCGTAGTACGGCTGGAAGTCGCGATACTTCAGCGGCCAGGCAGGTGACAGCCCGTCGGCGTGAGCTACCTCCTCGAAATCACGCTCGCGCAGGCGGAACAGCGCGGCGCCGTACACCTTGGTGTTGCCGCCGACCCAGTACGAGGTCTGCGGGTGCAGCGGCCGGCCGGCCGTGTCTTGCCAAGTTTCAGCGGTGTGATAGCGGTTGTCGAGGAACACCGCGGTGGTGTCCCAGTTCTCCTTTTCCCTGGGCAGGAAAGTGCCGCGCTCCAGCAGCAGGATCTTCTTGCCACTGGGCGCGAGTCGGTGCGC
>WBZT01002985.1_pt1 | contig 11408 bp, 10 predicted proteins | sample 5204241 | NCBI WGS metagenome assembly WBZT01 (sample SAMN12344358, study PRJNA552823) | activated sludge metagenome | biome: Activated sludge suspended growth; feature: Nitrification reactor; material: Wastewater; isolation source: activated sludge from nitrification reactor of wastewater...
GCATCGACATTGTGCAGGTGGATCGGATCGAGCGGCTGATCGCGTCATCTGGCGCGTCGTTCCTCAATCGCGTGTTCACCTCAGTCGAACTCTCCGAGTGTGGCGTCGACTCCCAGCGCCTGGCCGGACGGTGGGCGGCCAAAGAGGCAGCTATGAAGGCGCTCGGCCAAGGGTTGGACCGAATCGCGCCCACCGACGTCGAGGTCGGGAAGGTTTCGCATGGCGCCCCGGTCCTGACACTGCGCGGGTCGGCTCGCACCGCGGCCGACAGCAGCGGGTGGAGTTCGTGGTCGGTGTCCATCTCCCACGACGGTGACTACGCAACCGCCATCGTGGTGGCGCTGTCCAGTTGATCTACCTCAGCCCCATGTCAGCGACGTTCCCAAGCCCCGGGTTGATCCAGCAGTGAGGCCGTGTCCTCGGGGAGGTGCCCGGCTGCAATGTCGGCCAGCGTCACGTGTTCGAGGACGGCTCGCATCGACGCCCGCGTGGCGACCCAGACGTCGCGGAGCGACCCAGCGGGCCCGGCGTACTCCGTGTCCTCGGGTGGTTCGCCTCTCACTGCGGCCAACGGCCCCTCCAGCGCCCGGATGATGTCGGCGACGGTGATCAGATCCGCCTGGCGCGCCAGGCGGTAGCCGCCGTCCGCTCCGCGTTGGCTGGCAATGAATCCGGAGCGACGCAACTGGTTCAAGATCCCCTCGAGAAACTTCGGTGGGATTCCCTGCCGCGCGGCCAATTCCTCGCTCTTCACCAGTCGGTTGGGCTCATCGCGATTGACTGAGGTGAGTTCGACCAGGGCCCGCGTACCGTAGTCGACGCGCGCGGAAACCTGCATGGTGCCATCTAACCGGATCGGAGCCGCTGTCCGCGGGGTCACTCCCGAGCGACAAACGAGGACTCGGTGGGGTCTCGTCAACTTCGGGACAGTGACCGCGGTTGCCCGACCCGCCCCTACGCTGTGGGCATGCCCGCTCATCCCGCCGGACCGCGCCACAGCGATGTCATCGATATCCACGGGGCGCCCCCGCGCCCCCTCGACACTGCTGAGTTGAACCACCTCGATGCTGCGGTTTGGCCGACCAGTGCTCGTCGTGAGTCAGGTGGTGTGGTGAGTGTGGGTGGTGTCGATGTCGTCACCGCGGTGCGCGAGGCGGGGAGTCCCGTTGTGCTCCTCGACCAGGATCAGGTCCGCAGCGCCGCCCGCGGCTACGCGCGCTCCTACGATGCCACTGGCACACCGACCCGGGTCTACTACGCGGGAAAGGCCTTCCTCTCGACGGCGGTGGCGCGCTGGATCACCGACGAGGGCGTGGACATCGACGTCTGCACGGGCGGGGAGCTGGAGGTCGCCCTGCGCGCCGGAGTCACGCCGGATCGCATCCTGTTCCATGGCAACAACAAGAGCGAGGCCGAACTCATCCGTGCGCTGGAAGTGGGCGTGGGCAGGTATGTCATCGACTCGTGTCTCGAGATCGCCCGCCTTGGCGCCTTGGCGCAGGACGCTGGTGTGGTAGCGGATTGTCTCGTTCGAGTGACAGTCGGGGTCGAAGCGCATACGCATGAGTTCATCGCCACCGCTCATGAGGATCAGAAGTTCGGCTTGGCTCTCACGGATGGATCGGCGCGGGAGGCGGCCCGCCGCGTGGCGGCCTTGCCGTCACTGAATCTGGTCGGGCTGCACTCTCACATCGGCTCCCAGATTTTCGACCCGGCGGGTTTCGAGGTCGCTGCGCGCCGCTTGGTCGGTTTCGCCGCGGAGCTGGCCGCAGAGGGGCTCTCGATCCGGGAGTTGAATCTCGGTGGGGGAATGGGGATCGCCTACACCAGCGCCGACGACCCTTTGGATGTCGCTGACATGGCTGCGGCGATCGTGTCGATCGTGCGCCACGAATGTGATCGGGCGGACCTGCCACTACCACTGCTTTGTGTGGAACCGGGTCGGGCCATCATCGGGCAGGCGGGGATCACCGTGTACACAGTCGGGACGATCAAGGCGATCGATCTCGGGAATGGCCTGACGCGCACGTTCGTGTCGGTCGACGGGGGAATGAGCGACAACATCCGGACGGCGCTGTATGACGCGGAGTACACGGTCGCACTGGCGAATCGGGAGTCCGACGCCGAACCGATGCTGTGTCGCGTCGTCGGCAAGCACTGCGAGAGCGGGGACATCGTTGTCCGGGACTGCTGGTTGCCGGCCGATCTGGCGCCCGGGGATCTCTTGGCGGTAGCGGCCACTGGCGCCTACTGCCGATCGATGGCGTCGAACTACAACCAGGTGCCCCGGCCCGGGGTCATGGGAGTGCAGGACGGGCACCTCGAGACTGTCCTCCGACGCGAGACCATCGATGATCTGCTGTCACTCGATCCCGGCGCATGAGGCGAGATCGTCACGTCGGGTCGGCCGGCTGTGGTCTGAGACCCCGCCCTCACCCGGAGGAGTCCCGATGTCGACGTGCCAGGGGTTCGCGGCGCGAATGAACTTCCGACGCGCGACACTAGAGTCACACAATGCTCGCTCGGGGTGTGCCCGAGCCCGCTCGGGAGGTGTCTGGTGACGGACGAGGTGACAGTTGCGCTGCTCGGTGGCGGCACCGTCGGCTCCCAAGTGGCGCGGCTGTTGACCGAAGGGGCGCAGGATCTCGCGGCGCGTGTCGGTCGGCCGCTGCGCCTCGTCGGGGTCGCTGTCCGCGACACCTCCCGACAAAGGCCAGGGGTTCCCGCCGAACTGCTGACCGCCGACGCCGCCGCGCTTGCCGGATCCGGTGCCGATGTGGTCGTGGAGGTCATCGGTGGCATCTCTCCCGCCGACGAGTACATCCGCTCGGCGATCGAGGCTGGATCGAGCGTTGTGTCCGCGAACAAGGCACTGATGGCCGAGCAGGGCGGTGACCTGCACGCGGCCGCCGAAGCAGCCGGTGTCGACCTCTTCTACGAAGCGGCTGTGGCCGGGGCCATTCCATTGCTGCGACCGCTGGGTGATTCGTTGGCCGGCGACCGCATCAGTCGGGTCATGGGCATCGTCAACGGCACCACCAACTACATCCTGACCCGCATGGACGAAGAGGGGGCCGACTACGCGGAGGTGCTCGCGGACGCGCAGCGGCTCGGCTACGCCGAAGCCGACCCCACCGCGGACGTCGCGGGTCACGACGCGGCCGCCAAGGCGGCGATTCTGGCCAGTCTCGCGTTCCATACCCGCGTCACGTTGTCCGACGTCCATTGCGAGGGCATCGAGAGCGTCACGGCTGACGACGTCGAAGCCGCGCGAGACATGGGCTACGTCATCAAGTTGTTGGCAATCGCCGACATGACCTCCGACGGCTCCGGCATCTGTGTGCGAGTCCACCCCACGATGGTGCCGCGCACGCATCCGCTGGCATCGGTCCGAGGGGCCTACAACGCGGTGTTCGTCGAGGCCGATGCCGCGGGGCAGGTGATGTTCTACGGCCAGGGCGCGGGTGGGGAACCCACCGCTTCGGCGGTTCTCGGGGACCTTGTGACGGCGGCTCGACATCGTGTCTCGGGTTCCTTGGGGGCCGCGGCTTCGACGTACAACGACGTGGCGATCCTGCCCATCGGTGACGCGAGCACGAGTTACTACGTCGACTTCCACGTGGTGGACAAGTCCGGGGTGCTGGCCGAGATCGCGCAGGTGTTCGCCGATCACGGTGTGAGCATCTCCGGCGTGCGTCAGGACGGCCGCGGCGACGAAGCGCGCCTCATCATCCGAACCCATGCAGCCACCGACGAGTCGCTGTCCCGCACCGTTGCCGTCGTGTCCGAACTGGAGTCGGTCCGGGAAGTCGCGGGGATGATGCGCGTGGTGAGCGACTGATGGATACCGTGCAGCACGGCACCGGTCAGTGGCGGGGCATCATGACCGAATACGCCCGGCGCCTTCCCGTCGGTAACGCATTGGTGTCCTTGTGCGAGGGTGGCACACCGTTGATCCGGGCTGATCATCTGAGCGCCTTGGTCGATGCGGACGTCTGGCTCAAACTCGAGGGCGCGAACCCGACGGGTTCGTTCAAGGACCGCGGCATGACCATGGCCATCTCGCGGGCTTTGGACGACGGCGCCGAGGCTGTCATCTGTGCGTCCACGGGGAACACCAGTGCCAGCGCAGCGGCGTACGCGGGTAAGGCCGGCCTGGTCAGCGCAGTCCTCATTCCCGACGGCAAGATCGCCATGGGGAAACTCGCACAGGCGATCATCCACGGCGCGCGACTCCTGGCCGTCCAAGGCAACTTCGACGACTGCCTCACGCTCGCGCGTGACCTCGCGGACAACTATCCGGTCTCGCTGGTGAACAGCGTGAATCCGGTCCGGATCCAGGGCCAGAAGACAGCGTCATTCGAGATCGTGGATCGTCTGGGTGACGCCCCGGACATCCACTGCCTGCCGGTGGGTAACGCGGGCAACATCACCGCCTACTGGCTGGGCTATCGCGAGTACGCCCAAGCCGGTCCTGCCGATCGACTGCCGCAGATGTGGGGTTTCCAAGCTGCGGGAGCCGCGCCCATCGTGACCGGCGAACGGGTGGCACACCCGGAGACGATCGCCTCGGCGATCCGCATCGGAAACCCGGCGTCGTGGGATGCGGCGGTGGCCGCGCGGGATGAATCCGGCGGGGTCATCGAATCCGTCACCGACGAGCAGATCCTCACCGCGTATCGGTTGTTGGCGCAGCACGAAGGAGTCTTCTGCGAGCCGGCCAGCGCCGCCGGCGTCGCGGGTCTGCTGCAACGCGCGGATCGGGTCCCCACGGGCAGCACGGTGGTGTGCACGCTGACCGGAAACGGACTCAAGGATCCGCAGTGGGCACTGGAGTCCGCGCCTGAGCCGACCGTTATCCCGGTGTCTGCCACTGTTGCGGCCGAGCATCTCGGGCTCGCTCCGTGACACCGGGTCCGAGTTCCTCCGGGTTGGTTGCCGGTGCTCGAGCGCAGGTCACGGTACCCGCGACGAGCGCCAATCTGGGGCCCGGTTTCGACTCCCTGGCCTTGGCGTTGACACTTCGCGACAAGTACGACGTCACGCTGTCAACCGATGACCGCATCACGGTCGATGTATCGGGAGAGTCGGCGGATGAACTTCCCCGCGACGGGTCCCACCTCGTGGCAACAGCGTTCGTGACGGCCTTGGCCGAATTCGGTCGCTCCCCGACAGGTTTCCGCCTGGCCTGCCGTAATGCGATCCCACAGGGCAGAGGTCTCGGTTCCTCCGCGGCGGCCATCGTCGGTGGGGTTGCCTTGGCGGCGGTCCTGGCCGACGTGACCGACCCCGAGGCGATCGTCGAAGTGGCGACCGCTGTTGAAGGTCACCCGGACAACGTCGCGGCTGCGGTCATGGGGGGCCTCACTGTGTCCTGGCTCGACGGTGGCGCTGGTCGGGCGGTGTCGCTGCCTGTCGCCACCGAGGTCGCGCCTGTCCTGCTCGTCCCGAAGACGGTCAGTCCCACGTCAGCGGCTCGCGCCGCCCTGCCGACCTCCGTGCCCCACGGTGATGCCGCGTTCAACGTAGGGCGCAGTGCCCTGCTTGTCGCCGCGCTCACGTCGGAACCCGAGTTGCTCTACCCCGCGACCGAGGATCGACTTCACCAACGTCAACGCGAGCAGACCTACCCGTCATCCTTGGCCCTTGTCGATCAGCTCCGTGCCTCGAAGTGGGCGGCAGTCATCTCGGGAGCGGGGCCCTCTGTATTGGTGTTGACCGATCAGCCGGGCGCCGAACGGATTGTGCAGCAGCGCTTCGAGGGTTTCCGGGCGCTGATCTCAGGGATTGGTACCGGAGTTGAGGCGACACGCATCGGTGAGCAGTTTGTCGTTTCGTGACGTGAGCGTGTTAGGCTGCCGACACCGCAGAGGGAAATGACGGGTACATCACGTACGTCAGTTCGCGGAATTCCATCGCTCGTATCCCGTTCGCCTCCATCAGTGGTTGATATCCCACATCGGTGCCGCCGTTGCGTGCACCAGTTACCCAACTCGAAGGATCTGACCGAGTGACCGAGACACTCTCCACCGACTCGACTGCCAACAGTGCCGACTCAGTTTCGGCAGGAGCCGATTCCCACTCACAGACGGGCAGCGCCTCCCGCGGTCGCGCCAAGGGGGGTGGCGCCAAAGGGGGTGGACTGTCGGCCATGTTGCTGCCGGAGTTGCGCCAGATGGCCCATGATCTGGGAATCAGCGGCGTCAGTGCCATGCGCAAGGGCGATTTGGTCGACGCCATCGCCGCCCACCGCCGAGGGGCCACCACCAAGCCATCCGACTCCGGCGGCAGTGCCGAGTCCGACGGCTCGGCCCAGCAGAGCGCACCTGGCGTGCCCGATCAGTCGGCGGCGCATGAGTCCGATCGTGCCGAGCAGCCCGACCAGCGCGATCGATCGGAACAGAGGGAGCGTTCGGACCAGCGTTCGGACCAGCGTGGCCGCGCCGATGGCCGTGAGATCAGCCGGAACGACGGCAACCGCGACGCGAACCGCGAAGGCAGCCGGGATGGCAACCGCGAGAACAACCGCAACGACAACAACAGGAACGACAACCGGAGCGACAACCGGAGCGACAACCGGAGCGACAACCGCAGTGATAGCAACCGGAATGACAGCCGGAGCGACAACCGCAGTGATAGCAACCGGAATGACAGCCGGAGCGACAATCGCGGTGACAGCAACCGCAACGACAACGAGAGCGGTCGCCGCCGGCGTCGGGGCCGCGACCGCAACAACCGCCGGGATCGTGGTCCGCGGGACAGCGAGCCGGTGATCAACGACGATGACGTGTTGTTGCCGGTGGCTGGGATCCTCGATGTCCTCGACAACTATGCCTTCGTGCGGACCAGTGGTTACCTGCCCGGTCCGAACGACGTCTACGTGTCGCTGTCCATGATCAAGCGCACGGGAATGCGCAAGGGTGACGCCGTCACCGGACTCGTACGACAGCCCCACGAGGGCGAACGACGCGAGAAGTTCAACCCGCTTGTCCGGGTTGAGTCCATCAATGGCGCTGAGGTCGACGAGGCTCGTGATCGCCCCGATTTCTCCAAGTTGACGCCTCTGTACCCTCAGACCCGCCTGCGGCTCGAGACCGAACCCACGAACATGACCACCCGGGTGATCGACCTGGTCGCCCCGATCGGCAAGGGTCAGCGTGGACTGATCGTGTCCCCGCCCAAGGCCGGCAAGACGATGGTCCTGCAGTCGATCGCGAACGCCATCACCACGAACAACCCGGAGTGTCACCTCATGGTCGTTCTGGTCGATGAACGGCCTGAAGAAGTCACCGACATGCAGCGGTCAGTCAAGGGTGAAGTCATCGCGTCCACGTTCGATCGGCCCGCGGATGACCACACCACGGTCGCGGAACTCGCCATCGAACGAGCCAAGCGTCTGGTCGAACTCGGTCACGACGTCGTCGTGCTGCTGGACTCGATGACGAGGCTGGGGCGCGCCTACAACTTGGCCGCTCCCGCGTCAGGTCGGATCCTGTCCGGTGGTGTCGACTCCGCCGCTCTCTATCCGCCCAAGAAGTTCTTCGGAGCCGCGCGCAACATCGAGCACGGCGGCTCACTGACCATCCTGGCCACTGCGCTGGTCGAGACCGGCTCGCGCATGGACGAGGTGATCTTCGAGGAGTTCAAGGGCACCGGCAACATGGAGCTCAAACTGGACCGTCGCCTGGCGGACAAGCGGATCTTCCCGGCGGTCGATGTCGACGCCTCCGGTACCCGCAAGGAAGAACTACTCATGGGGCCCGAGGAACTCAAGATCGTCTGGAAGCTGCGACGAGTGCTGCACGCGCTCGAGACACAGCAGGCCCTCGAGTTGCTGCTTACCAAGCTGCGTGAGACCAAGACGAACTACGAGTTCCTGAGCAACGTGCAGAAAACAGCACCCGGAACGGACATCGACTCGGACTAGTGCCTCTCGGGTGCCGCTCGGGTGCCAATCGGGAGGCATGAGTACCGTCCAACAGCGGGATTGGCGTCCACGAGTACGTTCGCCCTTGGCGCAGCGGGTTGGGGGTCGCGGGCGAGTCGTGGGATAGTAGGGCGCCCCCGCCGGTTCACGCACGATCGTGCGACCCGGCTCGGAGATCAAGGAGCAACGAGCCATGAAGGCTGACATCCACCCCGCCTACGGGGAAACCCAGGTCACCTGCACCTGTGGCAACACGTTCACGACCCGCAGTACCGCCAAGGACGGCGTCATTCACGCCGACGTCTGCTCGGCCTGCCATCCGTTCTACACGGGCAAGCAGAAGATCCTCGATACGGGTGGTCGCGTCGCCAAGTTCGAGAAGCGCTTCGGCAAGGGCTCGGACGCCAAATAATGTTCGAGGTCTGCGAGGACCTCGTCGCCGAATACGCCGACATCGAGGCCCAATTGGCCCGACCCGAGGTCCACGCTGACCAGTCGCTCGCGCGGCGCCTGGGGCGCCGGTTCGCCGAGTTGCGACCGATCGTCGCCGACTATCACTCGTGGCTGCAGTTGGCGGCCGATGAGAAGGCCGCCGACGAACTCTCCGCTGAGGACCCCTCCTTCGGCGCCGAGGCGCTAGCCCTGGCAGCGCAAAAGCAGGAAGTCGCCGAACGCCTCCAGGTTCTGCTCGCGCCGCGCGACCCCATGGACAGCAAAGATGTGATCGTCGAGGTCAAGGCCGGGGAAGGCGGGGCGGAGTCGGCGCTCTTCGCGGCCGATCTGCTGCGCATGTACCAGCGGTACGCCGAGCGGCGAGGTTGGGTCAGCGAACTCATCGAGTTGGAGGAGTCCGACCTCGGCGGCGTCAAGGACGCGTCCTTGGCTGTGAAGGCCCGAACCGTGGACACGCCGGATGGCGCCCCGTACGCGCGGTTGAAGTTCGAAGGCGGCGTTCATCGGGTCCAGCGCGTCCCGGTCACGGAGTCATCGGGGAGGATCCACACGTCCGCTGCAGGTGTTTTCGTCATGCCCGAAGCCGAGGACATCGACATCGCCGTTGATCCGCACGACCTGCGCATCGATGTCTTCCGTTCCAGTGGTCCGGGGGGCCAGAGCGTGAACACGACCGACTCCGCCGTGCGGATCACCCATCTGCCCACGGGTCTGGTGGTGTCGTGCCAGAACGAGAAGAGCCAACTGCAGAACAAAGAGCAGGCCTTGCGGATCCTGCGCTCCCGCCTGCTCGTGATGGCGCAGGAGGAGGCCGATCGCGAGGCGTCCGACGCGCGCCGGGCACAGGTTCGCACCGTGGACCGGAGCGAGCGCGTCAGGACCTACAACTTCCCCGAGAACCGGATCTCCGACCACCGGGTCGGCTACAAGGCTCATAATCTCGACACCGTTCTGGACGGTGACCTGGACGCCGTGATCGAGGCCCTCATGGCCGCGGACACCGAGCAGCGCTTGGGGCGTGTCTGATGGCTGGACCCCGGCTGGCCACCGCCGGTGACCGGTGAGTGCGGGCGTCTCCGCGCTGGTGGCCGAAGTCGCGGCCCGACTGCGCGCAGCAGGGGTCCCGTCGGCGGCCGTCGAAGCTCGCTGGATCGTCAGCCACTTCCTGGGCACATCCCCGGCAGGGCTGGTTTTCGCGGGACCGCTATCCGACGATGAGCGAGAGTCCATCGAGGCCGCCGTCACCAGGCGTGTGTCCCGGGAACCTCTGCAGCACATCCTGGGCATCGCCCCTTTCGGTGACCTCGAGCTCGCCGTGGGGCAAGGGGTGTTCATCCCCCGTCCCGAGACGGAGGTGATGGCTCAGTTCGCATTGTCCTGGCTCGCCGGACTCGACCGGCCGGCCGTCGTCGTCGACGCGTGCAGCGGATCCGGGGCTCTCGCGCTCGCTGTTGCCTGTCATGTGCGGGCCGAAGTCACCGCGATCGAGATCAGTACGGCTGCAGATGTGTGGTTGCAGCGCAACGTGGCGGCCTTGAAGCCACGTTTCAGTCATCGCGGGTCGGTGGTCACGGTGGTGCGAGGCGATGTCGCGGCAGCGGACACGTGGCCCGCGTCGGGCTCCGTCGATCTGGTGGTGTCCAACCCTCCCTACGTCCCGCTGGGCTGTGTTCCGCGCGATCCTGAGGTGCGCGACCATGATCCAAAGGTCGCTTTGTTCGGGGGCACGGACGGGTTCGACATCGTGCGGCCGCTCGTCGTCCGGGCCAGCGCGGCTTTGCGTCCAGGCGGAGTGATCCTCATCGAGCACGCCGACGATCAAGGCGAACCGGACGGGGTGCCCGCGTTGCTTCGTCGCAGTGGCCGTTTCGCCGATGTCGCCGACCATGCCGACTTCGCGGGTCGGCCCCGGTTCACGTCTGCGGTGCGTCGCTGATCTCGTCGAGTTCCGGCACCGCCGAACGCAGAGCGGTCTCATCGATCGCGCCCGGTCGAAGCACAGCCGGTCGATCGCCTGTGGCATCGACGATCGTGCTGCGATGGGTGAACGGCGCCGTTCCGGCGTCGAGGTAGACGTCGACATCGCGGTCGAACTGGTCGAACGCCTCGTCGCAGTCACGGGCCGCCGGCAGTCCCGCGCGGTTCGCGGACGTCCCCGCCGTCGGGCCGAGAGCTCGGACCACTGCCAGCGTCAATGGATGCAGGGGCATCCGCACAGAGATCCCCGCTGCCGTCAGTGGCCACGCGAGCGATGGCTGTTGGCGCAGAATCAAGGTCAGCGGACCGGGCCAGAAGGCCGCCATCAGGTCGCGGGCATAGCCCGGGATGCGACTGGCGATTCCGTCGACTGTGGCAGGGCTGCCGATGAGCACGGTCAGTGGGGTGTCGTCGGCGTTCTTGAGGTACCGGACTCGCGTGACTCCGGTGGTGTTGAAGGCATCCGCGGCCAGGAGGTACATCGACTCGTCGGGCAGCACCGCAACCCGGCCTCGGCGAAGTTTCATGACAGCGGTGTCCGTGGGTTCGCTACGCTGCGCCGGATCCCGACAGTCGAAGACGCGCTGCACGGTGCCATCCTCGCATTCCCAACGCCGACGAAGGCCCCCGGCGAAGGGCCCCGGCGAAGGCCCCCGACGAAGGTGGGAGATCGGCGCCCTGCGCGGGAAGACGCGGGAAGACGCGGGAAAGACGCGGGAAGCCGCGGGAAGCCGCGGGAAGATCAGTGCCGCTGCGGAGCGAGGAGCGAGTGATCAGGGGCGCCCGGCCCGGGACACTACACTGACCGGCATGACTGAGCACGTGCCGTTCTGGGGCCCTGATTTCAACTCCCTGGTCGACGAGGACCCCGAGATCGCCGGTGTCCTGTTGTCCGAACTCGACCGGTTGCGCGGCGGGCTGCAACTGATCGCCAGCGAGAACTTCACCTCCCCGGCTGTGCTGGCCGCGCTGGGCTCGACGTTGTCGAACAAGTACGCCGAGGGCTACCCGGGACGGCGCTACTACGGTGGCTGCGCCGAGGTCGACAAGG
>WBZT01002987.1_pt1 | contig 11403 bp, 8 predicted proteins | sample 5204241 | NCBI WGS metagenome assembly WBZT01 (sample SAMN12344358, study PRJNA552823) | activated sludge metagenome | biome: Activated sludge suspended growth; feature: Nitrification reactor; material: Wastewater; isolation source: activated sludge from nitrification reactor of wastewater treatment...
GCTGATCCACCAGATCGTGCTCAACCTCGGCACCAACGCCGCACACGCGATGCCGCAGGGCGGCCTGTTGCGCATCTCGGTCTCGACCGTCGATCTCGACGGGCGCGCCGCGGAGGCGCGGCCGGGTCTCGCGGCCGGGCGCCACGTGCGGCTCGTCGTCGCGGACAACGGCACGGGCATGATGCCCGAGGTGCGCGCGCGCATCTTCGAGCCGTTCTTCACCACCAAGCCGCCGGGCAAGGGCTCGGGCCTCGGGCTGTCCGTGATCCTCGGCATCGTGCGCTCGCTCGGCGGCGCGATCGACGTCGACAGCGAACCGGGCGCGGGCACGCGCGTACTGGTGTGGTTTCCCGCGCAGCCGGAGCTCGTCGGCGAGCCCGAGCGGGAGCCGGTGTCGCCGGCTCCCGCGGCGAAAGCCCGGCACGTGCTCTTCGTCGAGGACGAGGTCGTGCTCGCGAGCATGGAGCGCCGGCAGCTCGAGGCGCTGGGCTATCGCGTCACGGTGCACACGTCGAGCGAGGAAGCGCTGGTGACGTTCCGTTCGAACCCGAACGCGTTCGACGTGCTGTTGACGGACAACACCATGCCGGGCATGACGGGTCTCGAGCTCGCGCGCGAAGTGACGCGGATTCGGCCCGAGATCCCGGTGCTGATGGTGTCGGGCTACGCCGACCACGCCGACGCCGACGTGCTCGCGGCGCACGGCGTCACCGCCGTGCTGCGCAAGCCGCACACGTCGAGCGAACTGGGCGCAGCCCTGCGCCGGCTGCTCGCCGACGCCTGAGCCACCGGCGCCCTCTCGACGCGCGCCGCGCTCGCGACGGAGCGACGCGCGACGCGCGTTCCGCGCGTTGCGCCTCGCCGTGCGCGCGGACATAATCGCGCCGCTCTTCCACGACACGCGCCGCCGCGCGACACGCCGCTGCCCCGGGGATGTCCACATGGACGTGGTCACGACGACGCCTGCCCAATCGAAGTCCCGCACGGAACCACGACTCATGGACGCTCTCGTCATCCAGGGTGGCCGCCCGCTCTCCGGCCGCGTCGCGATCAGCGGCGCCAAGAATGCCGCGCTCCCCGTCATGGCCGCGACGCTGCTCGCGCCCGGCGTGCACCGGCTGCGCAACTGTCCCCAGCTCGTCGACACGCGCACGTTCGGCAAGGTGCTCGAGGTGCTCGGGGCGCGCGTCGCGTTCGAGGGCGGCACGTGCACGATCGACACGACGAACGTGTCGAACTTCGAGGCGCCGTACGAACTGGTGAAGACCATGCGCGCCAGCATCTACGTGCTCGGCCCGCTGCTTGCGCGCTTCGGCGCCGCGCGCGTTTCGCTGCCCGGCGGCTGCGCGTGGGGACCGCGGCCGGTGAACCTGCACCTGACCGGCCTGCAGGCGCTGGGCGCGGCGCTCGACATCGAGCACGGCTACATCGTGGGCCGCGACGTGAAGCTGCGCGGCGCGAACTTCAACTTCGACGTCGTCAGCGTCGGCGCCACCGCGCAGCTGATGATGGCCGCGACGCTGGCCGAGGGCACGACGGTGCTGGAAAACGTCGCGGTCGAGCCGGACATCACCGTGCTCGGCGACGTGCTCGCGGCCTGCGGCGCGCGCATCGAGGGCCTCGGGACGCGGCGCATCGTGATCCACGGTGTGAAGAGCCTGCGCCCGATCGACACGGCGATCATCGCCGATCGCATCGAGGCGGCGACGTTCGCGGCCGCGGCCGCGATGACCGGCGGCTCGATCACGCTCGAGCGCGTCGTGCCGGACCACTTCGAGGCGTCGTTGCGCAAGCTCGAGGAGACGGGCTGCACGATCGTTCGCGAAACCGACGAGGTCACGGTGACGGGACCGTCGCGGCCGCGCGCCGTCGACGTGACGACGATGCCGTTCCCGGGATTCCCGACGGACATGCAGGCGCAGATGATGGCGGTGGCCTCGATCGCGACCGGCACGAGCGTCATCACGGACACGATCTACCTCGACCGGTTCACGCACGTGCCCGAGCTCGGGCGCATGGGCGCGAACATCGAGCTCAAGGGCAACGTCGCGGTCGTGAAGGGCGTCGATCGGCTCTCGGGCGCGCCGGTGATGGCGACCGACCTGCGCGCGAGCGCGGCGCTCGCGTTGGCGGCGCTGGTGGCCGACGGTGAGACGCGCATCTCCCGCATCTACCACCTCGACCGTGGCTACGAGCGCTTCGACGCGAAGCTGACGGCACTCGGCGCGCGCGTCGAGCGCGTGCGCGAGTGAAGCGCTACGACGCGTCGTACTTCGAGCACTGGTACCGCCGCTCCGCCGTGGGCGTCGGCCAGCGCTCGTTCGTCGAGCGCGAGGTGCGCCTCGCGCTCGCGGCCGCGGAGTACGTGCTCGGCCGCCCCGCGCGCCACGTGCTCGACGTCGGCTGCGGCGAGGCGCCGTGGCGGGCGATCCTGAAGCGCCTGCGCCCGGAACTGCGCTACGCCGGCTTCGATTCCAGCGAGTACGCCGTGCGCCGTTTCGGCCGCCGCCGCGACATCCGCCTCGGCGGGCTCGCGGATCTCGACGCCGTCTGCCCGCGCGGGCGCCGGGACCTCGTCGTGTGCGCCGACGTGCTGCACTACGTGCGCACGCCGGAAATGCGCGCGGGGCTGGCGGCGATCGCGTCGCGCACGGGCGGAGTCGCGTTCGTCGAGGCGTTCACGAGCGCGGACGACATCGACGGCGACCACGACGAGTTCCAGGACCGCTCACCGGCGCAGTACCGGCGAGCTTTCGCGGCCGCGGGACTCGTGCCGGTGGGTCTGCACCTGTACGTCACGCGCGCGACGCGGGCGAAGCTGGTGGCGCTGGAGCGCGGCGCGGCCGAACGCTGAAGCGCGCGGCTCAGGCGCGGCGGCGCGAGACGAACGCGGACGCGACGAACAGCAGCGCGGCGAGCACGGCACACGAGAGCGACGCCATGCCGCGCGGCCACATCCAGATGCTGGGCCGTGCGTAGTCGTCGATCCGGTGGGCGCCGAAGACGCCCTCGAGCATGCCCTTGAGGGCGGGCAGCACGACGGGGACCTTGCCCCAGTTCATGATCGAGCGGCGCTCGTACGTGTAGTCGGTGGGATAGCCGCGGCCCCACGCCACCTGGCGGTGGTAGAGCGCGGAGTCGGCCGCGAGGTCCTCGGCGGTCGCCAGCGTGCCGTCGTCGCGGCGGAACACGACGCCGAAGAGCGCGTCGGCGATCGCCCAGCGGCCGTCGATGTCGGCCTGCACGACGGTGTGGATCGACTTGCCGCTCTCGTCGAGCAGGAAGAGCGGGCGGCACTGGATGCCGCTCGCCTGCAGCATCGACACCACGACGCGCGTGTGCGAACCGCAGCCGCCGCGATAGTCCGATCCCCAGCGCAGGACGTCGCTCGGGCCGGGATGCATCGGGTTGATCCAGTAGTAGAAGCGCACCCACGGCGACGTGAGATCGCCCCAGCTCGGGTTCTCGATCTCGCGATAGGCGAACTCGGTGTAGCGCACGAAACGCTGCTCGCTCGTGAGCGGCGCGGAGCCCGCGACCCGGCGTGCCGTCGCCGCCATCACGGCCAACTCCTGCCGGTGGGCGGCGTACAGCCCGGCGCTGGCAACCGCGAGGACGAGCGCGGCGATGCGCAGTGCCCGGGCGAGGGAACGGCGAAGTGGATGCTTCATCAGGAGACGGAGGTCGGGAGCATCGTGGGGCTGGGGGGACGAGGGGAACCCTGAACCGCAGGGACTGAGCGACTCGATATTGCATCGGCGTCGCCGCGCGGCGCAAGGCGACCCGGGGGTGTCATCGGCCGCCCGTGAGCCAGCCGGAACCCGAATCCTCGCGTTCCCGGCGTCGCGAACGAATCGCCAGCAGGCCCGACGTCATGGCCACGAGCAGGCAGAGCAGGCCGAAGGAAGCGCGCGGGCGCAGCCACAGCAGGGGTTTCGCGATGCGTTCCGTGCGTTCCGGCCCGAGGGTCAGCTCGAGTCCGCGGCGAACGAGCGGGAAGACCACCGGGAGCTTGTTCCAGTTCATCAGCGTGACGCTGTCGTAGTCGTACTCGGGCAGGTAGTTCCTCACGCCGTCCACCTGCGCGTGGAACCTTTCCGGATCGGCCGCGATCTCCTCGCGCGTCGCCAGTTGCCCGTCGCGGCGCCGGAAGACGATGCCGAACGTCGGGTCGGCGACCGCCCAGCGTCCGCCGATGCCCGCCTCGACGACCGTGTGCACGACGTGGCCGCGATCGTTGCACAGCAGCAGTGGTCGCGCCGGCACGCCGTGCTGGCGGAGCATCGCGATCACCACGGCCGAGTGCGAGCCACACTGCCCGCGGTAGTCGGAGCCCCAGCGCAGCACGTCGGCCGGGCCGGGATGCAGCGGGTTGTAGCGGTAGTACCAGCGCACGAAGCCGGGCGGCAGTTCGTCGAGAGTCGGATCGCGCAGCTCGGTGGTGGCGAACCGCACGTACTCGGCGAATCGCGCCTCCGGCGCGAGGGTGCGGCCCGCGTCGATGCGCGCGGCGGTCTCCGCGATCAGGCGGTCGTTCGCGAAGTGACCGTAGAAGAGGATCACGGCCGTGATCGCGAACAGTACCGTGGCGGACCACAGCAGTCGTGCGCGTGTGCTCGACATCCTGCCTCGTGTCATGGGGGGAATGACTCCGGCGGCCCGGTACCGGATACGACATGGACGAGCGAGAAGACGGCGAGGTCCACGGCCTTCCTCCGGGAACACCCCGGAACCGTCTCGAAGCGCCCTTCTCGAGCGCGCGACTTCATCGGGTGGTCCGATTCGGAGCTCGTCGTGCGTACGGCGAGCCACCTCTCCAGCGATCCGAAGCGTCCCCTCCGCCCGCACCGTGGCGCTCCGGCCGCAGCCTGGGAGGCCCGGGAAGCCTCGCATTTCGTTCGCGATTCTATCAGGCGACGAGGGCGGGGCGCCGTCCGAACGGGTCGGGAAGGCCTCGGCGATCGGCCCGGGTTCAGCTGGCCCGATCGCGTTCGATCAACCCCGCATCGCCGCGAGGACCGCTTCCAGCGTCGCGTCGCAGGTCCGCGGCGGGTTGGGCTCCGCGGGAACGATGCCTTCGAGCGTGCCCCGGTGATAGCCGACCACGGCGTCCGGATCCTTGAGCACATGCCCGGTGAGGATTGCCACGACCCGGGACGAACGCGGAATCACGCCGGCGCCGACGAGCTTCTTCAGGCCCGCCACCGACGCACACGAGGCGGGTTCGGCACCGATGCCCGCCGCGTCGACGCGCGCCTTGGCGTCCAGGATCTCCGCGTCGCTCACCTGCTCGACGACGCCGTTCGTGGCCGCGAGACCGCGCAGGCACTTTCGCCACGACACCGGGCGGCCAATGCGGATCGCGGTCGCGATCGTCTGCGGGTCGGCGAGGGGCACAACGGGCACACGCTTCGTCCACGCCGTGAACAATGGGTTCGCGCCTGCGGCCTGCACCACGGCGAGCCGCGGCAGCCGGTCGATGAGCCCGAGCGCGTGCAGCTCGACGAGGCCCTTGGCGATCGCCGAGCTGTTGCCGAGGTTGCCACCCGGCACGACGATCCAGTCGGGCACGTCCCAGCGCCGGTCCTGCAGCAGCTCGAACGCGATCGCCTTCTGGCCCTCGATGCGGAACGGATTGACCGAGTTGACGAGGTAGACGTCGCGCTCGGCGCACACGCGCTCGACCAGCGTCATCGCCGCGTCGAAGTTGCCGCGGATCTGGATCGTGCGCGCGCCGTACGCGAGCGACTGCCCCAGCTTGCCGTACGCGATCTTGCCCTCGGGGATGAACACGTACGCGCGCATGCCGAGCGGCGCCGCGTACGCGGCCATGCTCGCCGACGTGTTCCCCGTCGACGCGCACGCGACGCTCCTCATGCCGAGCGCGCGCGCCGCGGAGACGGCCACCGTCATGCCGCGGTCCTTGAACGATCCCGTCGGGTTCTCGCCCTCGTGCTTGAGCTCGAGCGGCGCGTCGAGCCCGCACCACGCGGCGAGCGGCGCCGACGCGTACAGGTTCGTGTTGCCCTCCGGCTTGCTCGCGACGTACTCGGCCGGCAGCGGCAGCACGAGCTCGCGGAAGCGCCACACGCCCGAACGATCGAGCGGGTCGAACGAGCCGCGGCGCGCGTCGAGCGTCGCGAGCGACACCGGCGCCGCTCCGCGCGCGAAGCCGTGTTCCACGTCGAGCGTGCCGCCGCACGAGCAGCGCGTGCGGTTCTCGAGCGGCAGATACGTGCCCGAGCACTCGCAGCAGCGCAGCATCCAGGCCGGCGGCCACGCGGCGTTCATCGTCAGGCTCATCGTTCGCGCACTCCCGGGCAGTCGGCGGGCGAGAGGATCGCGCTCGACTCGAGGCCCGCGCGTGCGAACGCCGCCTGCATCGCGCGCGCGGCGTCGCCGGCGCTGCGCTCCGAGCGGCACACCGCGAACATCGACGGCCCCGAGCCGCTGATCGAACTGCCGAGCGCTCCGGCGCCGAGCGCGGCGTCGATCACGTCGAGGCAGCCGGGGATGAGCCTGGCGCGCGCCGGCGTCACGACGTGGTCCTCCATCGCGCGCGCGAGCAGGCCGAGATCGCCCGAGAAGCACGCGCTCGCGAACGCGGCGAGGTTCGCGGTGTTGCGCACCATGTGTTCGAGAGGCACGCCCGCGGGCAGCGCGGCGCGCGCTTCGCGCGTGTTCACCTCGTACTTCGGCGTCACCACGGTGATCGTGAGTCCCTCGGGCACCGGCAGTCGCACGAAGTCGGGCGGATCGAGCGAACGGATGAGGATCAGCCCTCCGAGCAGCGCCGGCGCGACGTTGTCCGCGTGACGGCCCGCGACGGCGGCTTCGGCGTCGACGCACGGGCCGATGAGCTCCGCTTTGCGCAGCGGCGAGCCGAGCAGCAGGTTGGTCGCGTACGCGGCGGCGACCGCGCTCGCACCGGAGCTGCCGAGGCCCGAGCCCAGCGGCAGTCCCTTGTGCAGCTCGAGCTCGATGCCCGCGTCGAACCCCGCTCGCGCGAGCGTCCGCGCCGCCGCGATGCCCGCGGTGTTGCGCTCGGCGTCGAGCGGCAGACGGCCGTCGTCGCCCGTCACCGCGACCACGCGCACGCCGCGCTCGCCGGTGCGGCGCGCGACCACGGTGTCGCCGGGCTCCATCAGCGCGAGCCCGAGCACGTCGAAGCCCGAGCCGAGGTTCGCCACCGTCGCCGGCGCGAACACGCGCACGCTGCGTTCCGATTCGCGCGGATCCCTCATCGCCGCTCCGCCGCGATCCTCAGGATGTCGCCGAGGACGCCCATGGCCGTCACGTCGACGCCCGCGCCCGGGCCCATTACCACGAGCGGCCGCGAGTCGTAGCGCTCGGACGCGAACACGATCAGGTTGTCGGTGCCCTCGAGCCGGCCCGCGGGCGAGTCGAGCGGCACCGCGGTCGGGCCGACCGTGATGCTCTCGGGCTCGACGCGCGCGAGGTAGCGCAGCACGCGGCCGTCGCGCTTCGCGTCCGCGACCTGCTCCGCGAACGGCGCGTCGTACGCCTCGAGCCGCTTCAGCAGCTCGGCGACGGGCGTGCCGGCGAGCTTCGGATCGACGAGCGGTGTCGCCACGAGCGGCCGGTCGGCCGACGGCAGGCCGGCGAGCCGGCCGAGGATGATTGCCTTGCGCGCGACGTCGGCGCCCGAAAGGTCGGCGACCGGATCGGGCTCGGTGTAGCCGCGCTCGACCGCTTCGGCGACCGCGCGCGAGAACGCCACGCCTTCCTCGAGCCGCATCATCACGTAGCCGAGCGTGCCGGAGAGGCAGCCCTCGGCGCGCACGAGCCGGTCGCCGGTCGCGAGCAGCACGTCGAGCGTGTCGACCACTGGCAGGCCGGCGCCGACCGTGGCCTCGGCGCGCAACAGCCGGCCGTGCGCTTCGGCCTCGTCGCGCAGCGCGCGCGCCTTCGCGGCGTCGCCGGCGAGCGGCTTCTTGTTCGCGGTCACCACGTCGCAGCCGAGGCGGAACGCCTCGAGGAACACGTCGGCGCTGTCGTCCTCGTCGGACACGTCGACGAGCACGGGGCGCGCGAGCCGGTAGCGCAGCACGTCGCGCACCATCGCGACCGGATCGGTGCCCGCGACGGCGCCGGGCTGCGACGCGATCGCGCGGCCCGACTGCTTCTGCGCGAGCAGCGCGTCGAGTTCGGCCGGATCGAAGCCGTTCGGCGCCACGAGCCAGCCGCTGCGGTCGGCGATCGCGACCACGCGCGGCTCGAGGCCGAAGCGCTCGAAGAAGCGCGTGCGCTGGCGCAGCATCAGCGGCGCGAGCGCACGGCCGATGTTGCCGCAGCCGAGCAGGATCACGTCGAGGCGCCGCGTCGTGTCCTCGCCGGTGTCGAGCCGGTGCAGGCCGAACTCGGCGTGCAGCGCCCGCACCGCGTCCGCCGCGTGCGACTCGACGACGGCGAGCGAGATGTTGAGCTCCGAGGAGCCCTGTGCGATCGCGAGCACGTTGACGCGCTTCGCGCCGAGCGCGCCGAAGACGCGCGCCGACACACCGGGCGTGTGCGCCATGCCGAGGCCGACGACGCCGACGAGCGCCACGTCGCGCCGCACGTCGATCTCCTCGACGTCGCCCGACGACAGGCTCGCGCGCAGCGCGCGCTTCAGCGCCGACTCGGCTTCGAACGCCTGCTCGGCCGGCACCGCGAGGCAGATCGACGACTCGCTGCTCGACTGGCTGATCATCGTCACGCTGATGCCGCGCTGCGAGAGCGCGCCGAACACGGTCGCGGCGATGCCGGGCACGCCGGCCATGCCCTTGCCCTCGATCGAGAGCAGCGCCTGCGCGCGCACCGCGGTCACGGCCTTCACCGGGTGCGAGCCGGGCGTGAACGTGCCGTCGACGAGCGTGCCCGGCTCGGCGGGTGCGAACGAGTTGCGCGTGCGCACGGGAATGCCGAGCGAGGCGACCGGGATCATGGTGCGCTGGTGCAGCACCTTCGCCCCGTAGAAGCTCATCTCGCCGGCTTCGCGGAAGTTGAGCTGGCGGATGACGCGCGCCTCGGGCACGACGCGCGGATCGGCGGTGAACACGCCGCTCACGTCGGTCCAGATCGTCACTTCGTCCGCCTGCAGCGCCGCCGCGAGCAGCGTCGCCGAGAGGTCGGAGCCACCGCGTCCGAGCGTCGTCGTCGCGCCGTCGGGCGCGCGGCCGGTGAAGCCGGTCACCACCGGCAGCACGCCCGCGTCGAAGCGCGGTGCCATCGCCGCGCTCACCGAGCGGTCGGCGACGCCGGCGAGCGAGTGCGCTTCGCCGAAATGGTCGTCGGTCTCGAGGAACGTGTCGGCGTCCATCGCCTCGGCCTTCGTGCCGCGCTGGCGCAGCGCCGCGGCGAGCAGCCGCACCGAGAGCTTCTCGCCGCACGCCAGCACCTGATCGCGCGTGCGCGGCGAGATCTCGCGCAGCAGGCTCGCGGCGCCGAGCAGCTCGGCGAGGTGCGCCGCGGTGTCGGCGAGGTGGCGGCGCACCGCGTCGGCCTCGGCGGCGTCGAGCGCGAGATCGGCGAGGATCGCCTCGTGCAGCGTCTGCAGCCGCGCCACGCGCACGAGCGCGTCGTGGCGTGCGCCGCGCGCGGCGTCGGCCGCCGCGGCCACGAGCAGATCGGTGACGCCGGTCACGGCCGAGGCGACCGCGACGAGGCGCGTGCCGCCCTTCGCGGCGTCGCGCAGGATGTCGGCGCACGCGCCGATGCGGCGTGCGTCACCGACGCTCGTGCCGCCGAATTTGTGGACTTCGAGTCGCGCCATGCGTTCCTCCGGGCCGGTGAGGATAAGCGGCGGAGGGCCGCGGCGTCACTTCGCGGGCGTTCCGCCGAGCGTGGTGCCGACCGCGTTCGCGCGCCCGCCCATGCCGGACGAGTTGCGGGCGCGCAGGTAGGCCTCGGCGTAGGGCACGTCGCATTCGTAGCCGCGGAAGCGCGCCATGTCGACGTACATGCCGAACCAGTCGGCCGGGCCCTGCGTGCGATGCTCGTACGTCGCGGCGCGCTTCTGCTCGAGCACCGCGGTGACGTCGACGTAGTCCGTGGGCGCGAACTGGAACGTGAGCGTGTGCGGGCTGTTGCTCGTCTCGTAGAACCACAGCGCGAAATCGAAGCGGCGGTCCTGGAAGACGCGCCACGCGAGCAGGCCGGCGGCCTGGTGATCCGGGTGCACGTCGAGCGGCCACGGCGCAACCACGGCGCGCGGGTGCAGCCGCGCGAGGATCTCCGCGAGGTGCGCGGTCGTGGCGGCGTCGACCGCGAGCGAGCCGTCGATCGCGCCGAACGCTTCCGCGCGCGCTCCGAGCACCGCGGCGGCGCGGCGCGATTCCTCGAGCCGCGTCGCGCGCGCCTCGCTTTGCGACTGGCCGTACACGGCGAGCTCGCCGCCCGTCATCTCGAGTACGACCACGCTCTCGCCCGCGGCGACCGTGTTGGCGATCAGTCCGCCGCACGACGCTTCGCCGTCGTCGGGGTGCGGCGCGATCACGACCAGCGTCGCGTGCGCGGCGGACGCGCCGAGCAGCAGTGCCGCGAGAACGCTCAGGCAGCGGAACGCGAAGCGCTTCACGTGGACCTCCGGGGCGTGCGGTGTCGAGGGGACGGTGCCGGCGCGCCGCGTGCACGCGCGCGCCGCGCCGGCGTCGTGTCAGTGCTTGCCGTGCGTCACGCCCGGCCAGCGGTCGCTGCGGAACGGTTCGGCGGGCAGGCCGCTTCCGCCCGCCAGATCGGCGGCGGGATTGTTCGCCCACGCGTAGCGCACGGCCACCGGATGCGGGACCGCATCGCACGTGAGCACGACCGTGTCGCCCGCGATGCGCGCGCGCGCCCAGTGAAAGCGCCGGTCGGCGCCGGCGAGCGCGAAGCCGCGCGGCTCGCCGCCGGTGCGCGAGACGAGCGCGCCGTCGGGCAGCGTGAAGCGCACGCGTGCCTCGGCGCCGGCGAAGCGCACGTTCGCGACGTGCGGGCCGCGCGCGACCACGCGGTGGCCATACGAGTCGGCGAGCGCGAGCAGCGCGAGGCGCCGGCCGACCTCCTGCTTGTTGCGCGGATGGATGTCCTTCGCGTCGCCGATGTCGATCGCGAGCGCCATGCCGGTGTGCGGCGTCGCGAGCGCCATCGTCTGCGCCTCGCGCAGCTCGGCCCAGTCGCTCTCGCCGGGCTGATCGGCGCGGTCGGTGAAGCTGGCGAGCTGCACGAGCAGGAACGGAAAGTCGCCGGCGTTCCACCAGCGGCGCCAGTCGCGGATCAGGTTGGGCAGCAGCGTCCGATACTGTTCGGCGCGCGGCGCGTTCGCCTCGCCCTGATACCAGATCGCACCGCGCATCGCGTACGGCACGAGCGGCGCGATCATCGCGTTGGCGAGCACGCCGGGCTGGTGCGGATCGTCGGGAT
>WBZT01002988.1_pt1 | contig 11402 bp, 6 predicted proteins | sample 5204241 | NCBI WGS metagenome assembly WBZT01 (sample SAMN12344358, study PRJNA552823) | activated sludge metagenome | biome: Activated sludge suspended growth; feature: Nitrification reactor; material: Wastewater; isolation source: activated sludge from nitrification reactor of wastewater treatment...
TGCGCCACTGCCGGCGGCGAGCAACGTCGCGGTCGCGCCACCGCCGGCCCCGCCCGCGCCGCCCAAGGTCGAGACCACCGTGCGTCCCGCGGCCTCAGCGCCGGTGGCCGAGCCGCCCCGGCCCGAGGCCCCGAAGCCGGCGCCGGCGCCGGTGCCACAGCCCCGGGCATCCTCGCCGCGGCTCGAGATGGTGAAGCCGGCGCCCAAGGCCGAGCCCCGTCCGGAACCGGCCGTGACCGCCGAGGCCCGGGTGGAGGCGCCGGCTGCCAGCGCGCCGAAGCCGGAGCCCGCACGCGCCTCCTCGCCCAAGCTCGAGGTGCTCAAGACCTCCGCGCCCCGGCTGGAGACCCTCAAGCCGGTCGCGCCCGCCGCGCCAGCCCCTGCCCCCGTGGCCCCGGCGGCTGTGGCCGCGGTGGACCTCGACATTCCCGACGCGTCGCTGCTCACGGAGCCGGCGGCAGTGCCGGCGGCGCCGGTCGCAGCGGGTGGCCCCCGGGCCCGCACCGGCATGCTGTATGGTGCCGGAGCGTTTGTCCTGGTGCTCGGCGTCGCGGTGGCGGCGTGGAAGCCGTGGGCTCGGGGCGCGGGCGACTCGCCCGACCCCGCGCCGGTGACCCGTCCCGCGTCCAGTGTCCCCGCCGAGAGCGCCACCACCACCCCGCTGGTCGGGGCGCCGGCGGTGACCGTGCCTCCCAAGCCGCTCGCCGGCGCCGCGGGCCGCACTCCCGAGGCCGCCGGCCCGAAGCCCGACAGCGCGACCCTTGAGCCCAAGGACGAGATCATCGCGGCGGCGCGCCCCAACTTCCGCCCCGACGTCGACGTCGGCGCGGCGAGCCTGACGATCGGCGGGGACCTTCCGGCCGCGCGGCCCAGCGTGTCCGCCGTGCCCCCGAGCGAGCTGGCCCGGCGCCTGACCCAGGCGGAGTCCCAGCTGCAGCAGGACCTGAACGGCCGGCTGGGCGGCTTCCGTGACCTGCTCACGCCCGAACGGCTGCGCACCGCCGACGGCGCGGCCCGCGCCCGCAGCGCCTGGGGCGCCGGCGCCGACGCCATCCGCCAGTACCGGGCGCGCCTGGCGCGGCTGGAGCAGGCGTATGAAGACAGCGCGCTGACCTCGCAGCGGGCCCAGCGGTGGCCGGCGGAGGAATTGCGCGCCTGGTCCGCCCGGCAGACCGTCGCGGAGCCGGCAGAGATCGCGCAGCTCGCGGACCTCATGGTGGCCCAGGTGAGCGAGGGGCTGGACCTCCTCGCCGCGTCCGACGGGCAGTACGTGATGAAGGGCGATCGCGTCGCGTTCACCGCGCCCGGATCGGTGCCGCGGTACCTCAGCATCCGCACCTGGGTCGAGCAGCGCATGGGCAGCTGGCAGGCCCAGCCGGAGAACGCGCGGCCCTACACGGTAAGCCTGCTGCTCCGCGCCCTGGGCGAGGGCTTCCCCGCGGTGCAGTGATCGGCCTTATCCACAGATTTCCACAGCGCTCCACAGAGTCCACATCTTCGCCCCGTCAAGTCGCGCCTCACGCGGCTTGACGGGATTTCTGCTGCGCGACAACTTGGGCCCTCCTCGCGATTCACCCTGACTCCGCCCTGCCCATGCCTGCGTCGCTCGACGAACTCATCGCCGCCTTCCGCTGCACCTTCTTCCCGGTGCAGGTGCTCGTCGTGGACGACGACGTCACCGCGCGCGCCGCGATGCGCCGCGTGCTGGAGCGCGCCGGCTTCAGCGTGATCGTGGCGGAACACGGCGAGGATGCGCTGCGCCTGCTCGAGGGCACCCATATCCCGGTGGACCTGCTGGTCACCGACGTCCAGATGCCCGGCATCCAGGGCGGGCAGCTGGCGGCGCGCGTGCGCGAGACCTGGCCCGACCTCCCGGTGCTGTTCGTCTCCGGGGAGCCGCGCAACGCGCGGCTGGTCGGCGAGACCCCGGGATCCACCCGGTTCCTCGCCAAGCCGTTCCTTCCCGCGGAGCTGCTCGGGTTGGTGCAGTCCGTCCTCGACCTCCCGGCCCCGGACGGCGCCGGCGTGTTCGGCCCGGCCCTCGAACTCGGCGCCTGACCCCGCGCGGCGGGCGGCCACAACGCGAGAGGGGCACCCGCCAGCGGGTGCCCCTCCGGCGTTGCGGGGTGGCGGTGTCTTCAGGGCTTCACGAACAGGGTCGCCCAGTCGCGGTCGGCCATGACCACCAGCTTGAGGTGCAGCCGCCCGGTGGCGCCATCATAGAAGAACTTGTCGCCGGTGGAGGCGGTGAGCTCCCCCAGCGAAGCCGCGGCCGACATGGGATTGCCTGCCCAATAGTCACGGATCACCTGCCCCGGCGCCGCCGCGTAGGGGAGCGAGACGGTCACCACGTCACCGGGCTGGGCGTTGTCGAGGTAGAAGCGCGGCTGGGCCGGCGTCGCGGCCGACCAGTCCACCGCGTACCCGCGCGCCGGGAGCACCGAGAGGGCGGCGTGGTCGGTCCCGTTCCCCGTGCCGCTCAGGTCGAGCGTCACGGCGTCGTCGCGCGTGACGGTGAGCGGCGCCACCGGCTCCGATGCCCCGCTGGCCACCGACAGCTTCGCGAAGCGGCTGGTGCAGACGTGCGCGTTCCACGCGGCCTGGAAGGCACAGCCCGGCGAGAGCAGGATCGGCGTATTCGCCACGACCCATCGCCCCGCGTTCCCGGTCACGGCACCCCCCTGGTCGAGGAAGACCGCCGACTTGTCACCGTCCTTGTCGGCGTGCGGATCCTCCAGGTAGACCGGGGTGGCGTTCACGAACGTCATGCCCCCGGCGTAGTTGAGCGGGTTGATGGGGAAGGCATTGGTCCGGTTGTACCCGAGCGCGCTGGCCGGCACCGTCGTGGAGGCGGTGTAGTTGATGAAGGTGACCTGGTCGGCCCAGACCCGGCCGTCGTAGAACTCGAAGCCGCGCAGGTACCCGCCGGAGGGCAGCTGGGCGATCGCCCCGGACTGCCCGATGAACGTGCTGCTGGTCACCGAGGTCTCGTACGCGGCGAAGGTGGCGCCGATGGCGTTGTCGGCCAGGAGCGCGTGGGAGAGCCGGAGGTAGGTGCCCCGGAGCCAGACCGCGCGGAAGTAGTGCTTGTAGGCCCGGAACCCGGTGAAGTCGGCCTGGACGGGCGCGGAGTTGGGGTCGGAGGGAACCGCCCGGGGTTCGTAGTTGGTGACCTCGGTGGTGCCGTCCGGCCGCGGCCCGTCGTCCACGAACAGCCCGCCATTGTGATTGGAGTGCGCGACGTTGCCGGAGAACTCGCGCAGCGGGGTGGTGCGGGGGAGGTCGGGCTGGCCGGTGGAGAGACCGGTGGGCGACTCCGGGAAGGCGCACCAGAATCCGAATCCCGCCGAACCCGCCGCGACGTTGTCGCGGATGGTGTTGTCGGGGTTGGTGATCCAGAAGGTGGCGGGGGTGGCGTCGGAGGCCAGCAGGCGGTCGGCGCCCTGCGGCACCCGGCTGGTGAGGCCGAGGTTGCCCTCGATGAGGTTGCCGGTCTCGCCGCCGTCCTCGAGGAAGTAGCCGTGCCCGGTGTGGTCGTAGCAGACGTTGTCCTGCACCGCGGCATTGTCGCTGCCGTGGACGGTCACGCACCGGCTGAAGGTGCGCCAGACCGAGCTGTTGCGGAGGTACTGGCCGGTGACGTCCCCGGCCATGTGCCAGTGCATCGGGTAGCGGGCCAGGTTGCCCCGCTGCCCCATCTGGAAGAGCTCGACGCCCTCCACGTGGGCGGTGGCGCCGGCCAGCACGATGATGTGCCCCCCGAACCCGGGCGTCGAGCCGGTGTCGCCCTGGATGGTGATGTTCCGGCTCAGGAGCCCCACCTCGGCCCGCTCGTCGAGTGACACGCCGTTGACCGTCAGCACCTCGCCGAAGTGCTCCCGGGCCAGCGGCGCCGCGAGGGTGAGGGTCCGGCCGCTCACCGCGGTGATCACCGCCTCCTCCGCGCGGCTCTGGTTGTAGTCGCTCGAGGCCAGCACGATCCGGTCACCGGCGCGCCAGCCGGGGTTCCGTACCAGGGTCACGCTGGTGGCGCCCTGGGCCGCGGTGCCATCGAGGTGGGTCCACCCGCCGCGCTTCTCGCCATGCAGCTCCAGGTGCCCGGACACCCCGATCATCTTGTTGCCGACGCCGGCCACGTCGGGGCTGCCCGCGGTCCCGGTGAGGGTGATGACCGCGCGATGCGTATAGGGATGCTGCTCGCTCCCCGCGGTGAGGCTGCCATTGACCAGGATCCAGCCGGCGCGGAGCGCCACGTCGTTGTCGCCGAAGGCCAGGTCGCCGTTCACCGTGAGGCTGTGGAGGGCGGGCGGGCTCTGGTCCAGCTCGACGGCGAGGCCGGCGGGGATCACGACGGAATCGCCCACGGCAGGGACCTGCCCCGATGGCCAGGTAGCAGGATCGGACCAGGCCTTGAGCGCGCCGCCCGAGGGCCCGCCGCCCGGTCCGGTGGACTCGGCGGCACAGCCCAGCAGGAGAAGGCTGAACGCAATGGCGAAGCGACCGGGGAGCTGTCGCATTCCGGGGACCCTCGATGATTGGGGAGCTGGACGGCCGGGACTCGGGCAATCATCGGTCGCCGAAGGCCGCGGCACAATCCGGAGGAACTGGTCGGTGTCCGATCCCGTGACACCACGACGCACGATAGCGCGCATGGGGGCGCTGGTCGCGTGACCCGCGTCACGCGCAGGCCTCGGCGCCGCCGGCCCCCATGGGCTGGCCCACGCGTTGCCACTCTCAGGGACCTGCCGGGAATCGCGAGCGCTGCGCCGCGCATCCCGCGCCTCTCACGGGGAAATGCATGGTGTCGCAGTGCCACAACAGTCCCGCCTTCGTTCTGCCGACAGGCACCCTCCTCTCCGGACGTTTCCGGCTGCAGCGGGAGATCGCTCGTGGCCGGGCCGCGACGGTCTACCTGGCGTTCGACACCCAGCGCGCGACTGAAGTGGCGGTCCGGGTGGTCCGGCTGGCCACGCAGGAGCAGGCCCGGCTGCGCCAGGAGGTCTTCGCGGCCTGGGACATTGCGCACGACCATGTGGTGCGCGTGCACGGTTGCTTCGAGGAAGGGGAACTGAGCTGCCTGGTCATGGACCTGGTCGAGGGTTCCGACCTCGGCCGGCGGGTGGCGGAGCGGGGACCGCTCAGCAGCGACGAGGCGGCGGCGGTGGGCCGGGGCATCGCCCTGGCGCTGCGGGCGGCCCATCGCCGTGGCATCCTCCACCGCCACGTGTCGCCCGGCAATATCCTGATCGGCGGCGAGACCCGGGCCTATCTCGCCGATTTCGGCGCGGCAGGCGCCGGTGCGCCGGCGGGCACCGGCCGTGACTTCCAGGCGCCCGAGGTGATCGCCGGCCAGGCCGCGGATGCGCGGGCCGATGTCTACAGCCTGGGGATGTGCCTCTACTATGGATTGACGGGCCGCCTGCCGGTCCGGCAGGACCCCGCCCGGCCGCCCCTGCCCGCCGCCGACGGCCACCGACCGGCCAAGTGGGTTGCCGCGATCCCGGCCTGGCTGGATGAGGCCGTGGCGGTGGCCACCGCGGCACTTCCCGCGGACCGCTACGGCTCGGCCGGCCGCTTCGCGGAGGTGCTCACCCCCGGGACGGGCATGCCCTTCAGCTCCCCCCCCGCGGCCATTAGCCTTCGGGCGTGAGCACTGAGCGCCTCTACTACACCGACAGCTACCTGACGCAATTCGAGGGCACGGTCCGGCACCGCGACGACGACGGCCGGCGGATCGCGCTCGACCGCACCGCGTTCTACCCCACCTCCGGCGGCCAGCCGCACGACCTGGGCACCCTCAACGGCATCCCGGTCCTCGATGTCCAGGAGGAGGGCGAGGAACTCGTCCACCTCCTCGCGGCCCCACTCCTGACCGACCACGCGGCGGGCACGATCGACTGGATCCGCCGGTTCGACCACATGCAGCAGCACACCGGCCAGCACCTCCTTTCGGCGGTGCTGGAGGACCTGTTCGGGTTCCGCACGGTGAGCGTCCATTTCGGCGCGGCCTACGCCACCCTCGACCTGGCCACCGGCGAGGTCCGGCCGGAGCAGGTGCGCCAGGCGGAGGCGCGGGCCAACGCCATCGTCGCGGAGAACCGGCCCCTCACGGTCGGGTTCGAGGACGCGGGGTCGGCCCGCGGGCTCCGGAAGGCATCCGACCGCGAGGGCGTGCTGCGGATCGTGACGATCGAAGGACTGGACCGGAGTGCCTGCGGGGGGACACACGTCCGGGCCACCGGCGAGGTCGGGCCGATCCTCCTCCGGGGCGTGGAACGGGTCAAGCAGCAGGTGCGGCTGGAGTTCCGCTGCGGCGGCCGGGCGGTGGCCCGGGCCCGCGCGGACTATGACCTGCTGGCAGGCATCGCCGGGCAGTGCTCCGCCGGCATCGACGACCTCGCCCCGGTGGTCGAGAGGCAGCGGAGCGACCTCTCCGCTGCCCAGGCCGAGCGACGGAAGCTCGAGGAGGCGCTGCACGGATACCGGGCCGGCGAGTTGTGGCACGCCGCCGCGCCGGACGCCGCGGGCCGCCGGATGATCCTCCTCGCCGAGACCGGCGGCCTGGAGAGCCTGCGGGGGCTGGCGCAGGCGCTCATCGCCCGGCCAGGGGTGGTGGTGGTCGGGACACTCGCCAGCCCGCCGACGGTGCTGCTGGGTGCGTCGGCCGACACCGGCCTCGACGCCGGCGCCCGGCTCAAGCCGTTGCTCGCCCAGGTCGGTGGACGCGGCGGGGGCAGTGCCCGCCTCGCGCAGGGCACCGCCCCCTCGTCCGACCTGCTGGCGCAGGTGGTCCGCGCCCTCGCCGGCTAGTTCCGGACCGCCTCCACGGCGATTTCCAGCTCTACTTCATCTCCCAGCAGGCTGCCGCGATCGACCACCTGGTTCCAGGTGATGCCGTAATCGTGCCGGTTGATGGTGGCGGTGCCATCGAAGGCGATGCGCTCCTTGTCGTTCTGGTCCGGGCCGAGCCCCAGGTACTGCCCCCGGAAGACCACCGGGTGGGTGTGCCCCTTGATGGTCAGCAGGCCGCTCATCTCGAACCGGTTGTCCTCCGCCACGATCCCGGTACTCTCGAAGGTGATCTCCGGGAAGCTGTCGGTGGCGAAGAAGCGCGGGGAGCGGAGGTCGGCGTCCCGCCCTTCATTATTGGTATCGATGCTCCTGCTGCGGATGGTGATGTTCACCGTCCCCTTCTGCCAGTCCTCCCCACGGGTGACGATCACCCCGGACCACTGGGTGAACTGCCCGCGCACCCGCCCCAGGAGGTGGCGGATCCGGAACCCGACCTCGGAGTGGGTCGGGTCCACCCGCCACGTCGTCCCGGCCGGCTGCCGGGTAAAGGTGCGGCCCTGGGTCTGTCCCCGGGCGTTGGCCCGGACCGTGTCCGGATTCTGCACCGCCTGCGCCACCAGTCCCGCGGGCAGCCAGCCCGCCAGGCCAGCCAGCAGCGCCATCCTCGCCATCGCACGCATCGTTTCGCTCCCTCGGGTTGATCGGTCCACCGAACGGTCTCGGCGGCAACTTGTGCCCGGGCGCCGGAAGCGGTCATGGGCGCGGGATGTGACGCGGTTCACATGGCCTTCATGGAAACTTGTCATGGAGCCGACGGGGAATCGTCATCCGAGTTGTTAGGCCGCTCCATCTTCCCCTCCTATCGTGGCGGTGTCCCGTGACCCGGATCGCCGCGCGATGTCCCCCATCCTCCCCTGGCCCACCGGCCCGCCCCCGCGGGGCCCCGCACACGGCGCCCGTCCGCGCGGCACCCGAGCCGCCGGCCGACCCGCCGGGAAGCGACCCACGCGACTCGGGGAGAGCAGGCAGTCCCACACCGAAAGCGAGTACCTACCATGCGTGCCATCTACGGCCCCACCACGGGCGGCGCGTGGCTCCTGACCGCGGTCCTGGTCACCAGCGCGTGCCGTTCCGAACCCGCCACCCCGCGCTCCGCGGGCCTCGACCGCCAGCTCCAGGAGCTGAGCCTCGGCGCCGAGCGCGACAGCCTCCTGATGGAGGTGGCGGCCAACGCCCGGCTCCTGGCCGACCTCGAGACCGAACTGCGGGCCACCGCGCCCAAGCCCCAGCCGGGTCAGCCGGAGAACCCGGGGCTGGAAGTGACCAAGGACACCCGCGCCCTCGTGCTCGAGCGGGTGCGGGCCCTGACCGCCCGCCTCAAGACCGCGGAGACCCAGCTGGCCCAGAGCGAACGCCGGGCGCGCCGCCTGACCCGCGCCGCCGACAGCCTGGGGGCGGGGCTGACCGCGGCGAAGGGCACCATCACCGACCTGGTGGAGATCGTGGGCCAGCAGCGCGAGCAGGTGACGGCGCTCACGACCCAGGTCGATGAGCTCACCACGGTGGCGCTCACCCTGGATGACAGCGTGCGGCACCTGACGGATGACCGGAACACGGCCTATTTCGTCGTGGGTACCCGGGAGGAGCTGCTGCGCAAGGGCGTCCTGGTGGAGGATGGGCACCGCGCCATCCCGCTCGTGGGGCGCCGGGGGGTCTCTCCCGCCCGGGACCTGCCGCTCGGCGAGTTCACCAGCATTGATCGTGCGGCCATCCACGAGATTCCGCTGCCGCGGGTGGGACAGAAGTACCGGATCGTGTCGCGGCAGAACCTGGCGCACCTGACCTCGTGGGTGGGCCAGCGCAGCACGGTCAAGGACCGGATCGCCATCGGTGACGCCGACCGCTTCTGGGAACCGAGCCGGTACCTGATCGTGGTCGAGCAGTAGGGAGTCGCCGGGCGGTAGGGCGGCAGGGCGGCAGGAGAAGGCTGCCCTGCTGCCCTACCGCCTCGGCTTGGCCCGCCGGGTGGGTTCCGCCACCAGCGGATCGTCGGGCCAGTGGTGCTTCGGGTACCGGCCCTTCATGTCTTTCTGGACGTCGAAGTAGCTGGTCCGCCAGAATCCCGCCAGGTCGCGGGTGACCTGCACGGGCCGGTGGGCGGGTGAGAGCAGGTGCATGGTCACCGGCACCGCCCCGCCCCCGACCCGCGGGGTCTGCTCGAGGCCGAAGACCTCCTGCAACCGGACCGCCAGTACCGGCGCCGCCGGATCGGTGTAGTCCACCCGGATCCGGGAGCCGGTGGGCACGGTGAGGTGCGTCGGGGCAAGCTCCTCGAGGCGTCGCCGTTCCTCCCACCCGAGCAGGTCGAGCAGCGCCGCGCCGAGGTCCAGGCGGTCGAGGTCCGCGCGCCGGCGCACCCCGCCGAGCCGCGGGCCCAGCCAGTCGTCGAGGCGTTCGAGCAGCGCCGCCTCGTCCACGTCGGGCCAGCGGCCACCGAGGTGCCGGTGGCAGAACGCCAGCCGCTGCCGCAGCTCGGCCGCGGCGGCGTCCCACGGCAGGCGGGCCAGGCCCTCGCGCCGTACCTGGGCGGCCACGGCGGCCTGCAGCAGTACCGGGTCGGGGTCACGCAGCGGCTTCTCCTCGAGCACGATCGCCCCGAGGCGCTGGCGACGCACCGCCAGCAGGAGGTCGGCCTGCGGGTCCCACGACACCACGTCTTCGGTGGCCCGCTGGTCACCGAAGAGGGCCAGCACCTCGGTGCGCTCGACCGCGGTCCCGAGCCAGATCCGCGCCTCCCGCGGGTTGCCGTCGAGCTCGGCCGCCACCACCCATTCGCTCAGCAGCAGCGAGGGCGCGGTGGTGAAGACCCCCTGCCCGTTCCGCAGCAGGAAGCGCCCGCCCTGCCCGGCGCGTCGCAGCCCCACCCGATCGGGATAGGCGAGGGCGAGCAGCGCGCCCGCGGAGCAAGGAGCGACGCCGCCCTGCCCCGCGACCGCTTCCCCGTGCAGCTGGCGTTCCCATTCGCGCGCCTCGGTGCGCACCCGGTGCAGCGTGCCCCGGTCCACCGTGAGGCCGTGGACCATCGGGGGGGTATCACGCTGTGCCACCAGGTCGAGCCGGAGCTGGAGTTCGGGGTCGCCCTCGCCCGGCGGGCCGCGCAGCGGGTCGCGCTCCTCGAGCAGCGCGGCGAGCCGCGCCGCCGCCGGCAGCGCCCCCCGCGCTGCACCGGCCAGGAGCAGGTGCGCCAGCCTCGGGTGGGTGCCAAGCGCGGCCATCCGGCGACCGTGCGGGGTGATCCCGCCGGCGGCGTCGAGCGCCCCCAGGGCGGTGAGCAGCGCCCGCGCCTCCGCCAGGGCCGCGGCGGGCGGCGGGTCGAGCCAGGTGAGGCTGGCGGGGTCGGCCACGCCGGCGGCGGCAAGTTCCAGCGCGAGGGGCGCGAGGTCGGCTTCGAGGATCTCGGGGGTGGCGCGGGGCAGCAGCCCCTGATCCTCGCCGGCGGCCCACAGGCGGTAGCAGACGCCCGGCTCGGTGCGCCCGGCCCGGCCCCGACGCTGGTCGGCCGAGGCGCGCGAGACCCGCACGGTGGTGAGGCGGGTCATGCCGGAGCGGGCCGCGTAGCGGGGCACCCGGGAGAGGCCGCTGTCGATCACCACCCGGACGCCCTCGATGGTGAGGCTGGTCTCGGCGATGGCGGTGGCAAGCACCACCTTGCGGCGACCGGCGGGGCTGGGCCGGATTGCGGCGTCCTGTTCCTCGCCGGGGAGCATGCCGTGCAGGGAGTAGAGATCGGTGTCCGGGCGCGCGGCGATCGCCTCGCCGAGGAGTTCGGCGGTCCGCCGGATCTCCGCCTGGCCCGGCAGGAAGACCAGGACGTCGCCAGGCTCCTCGGCCAGTGCCTGCCGGACCGCGGCGGCGGCGGCGGGTTCCACCCAGGTCTCGGGGCTGCGCGGCAGGTAGCGCGTGGTCACCGGAAAGCTGCGGCCCTCGCTGGTCAGCACGGGTGCGCCGCCCAGCAGCCCCGCCACCGCGGCGCCGTCGATGGTCGCCGACATCACCAGCAGCCGCAGGTCGGGCCGCAGCACCGCGCGCGACTCGAGCACCAGCGCAAGCCCCAGGTCGGCGTGGAGGCTCCGCTCATGGAACTCGTCGAAGATGACGATACCGGCGTCAGCGAGTTCGGGATCGTGCTGCACCATCCGGGTCAGGATGCCCTCGGTGACCACCTCGATCCGGGTCCGGGGGCCGATGGCGGTGTCCCGCCGGACCCGGTACCCGACCGTCTCGCCGACCCGCTCGCCGAGCAGGGCGGCCATCCGGCGGGCGGCGGCGCGGGCGGCGAGGCGCCGGGGCTCGAGCAGCAGGATCTTCCGGCCGGCGAGCACGGGCTCCGGCAGCAGGGCGAGGGGGACGAGCGTCGTCTTCCCGGCGCCGGGAGGCGCCTGGAGCACCGCCTGCCCCTGCTCGACCAGGGCGCGGCGCAGGTCGGGCAGGATGGGGGAAATGGGAAGCTGGGGGAGCGGCACGCGTTTAAGGATAGCGCCCCACCCGCTTGATGCATCTCCCGGCCGACATACCTTCCCGGGAGTTCCGACCCGCCCCCGGGAGGTTGC
>WBZT01002991.1_pt1 | contig 11393 bp, 10 predicted proteins | sample 5204241 | NCBI WGS metagenome assembly WBZT01 (sample SAMN12344358, study PRJNA552823) | activated sludge metagenome | biome: Activated sludge suspended growth; feature: Nitrification reactor; material: Wastewater; isolation source: activated sludge from nitrification reactor of wastewater...
CGGACCGAAGAGTGCGCTTCCGGTAAAACTGGTAATAGAGGTACGATAGGTATAAATTTTTGCGGTATCTGGCAAGTTCGATTCAGTCACAATTATTGAATCTCCTCCATTATGATAGTATGCAATATCAACATAGTTCTTGAAGCTGGGTGTTGGTGTCAAGTATGTGGTATAGCCTACAGGAGTAGGTTTAAGTGTAATCGGAGGAAATACGCTATAAGGATTCAATACCAGAGCAGCTCTTTCATCGGCAAGTATATCATATCCTGTGCCCGGCATAATTGAATCACGTGCACAAACAATGTATATCCACGCATTGGTATAGTAAGCTGCATTATCTGAAGTGATCCTCGGTCTGTAATATTTCAGGTTCGCATGTTCCGGGAACCCCAAATCGAAACTATCCATTGTACTGTTTGCCTTTATGACCAGTACACCGACTTTTTTTTGCAATCCCTGCGATCTACCGAAAACTATCCAAATATATCTGTCTGCGGTATTGCTTTCAATTATTTCCATATCCAGTTCATCTTCATTGAAAGTAGAGCCGGTATAAAAAGTACCTCCGCTGAAGATCCATGTCAGTCCATTGTTAGTAGAACGAAATACCAAGAGAGTGTCTGTACTTTCAGAAGGTTCGCCTCTGGCAATTGCTACCCATATCTCACCTTCATTATCCCCGGGGATCTGTTTGGTCGCAATTGCAAGGGCTCTAACCCTGTTTGCCGAATAAACCTCTGAAATATTAATTGAAGATGAATTCTGAATGAAGGGAGGATTGTGAGCTGGGATAAGCACACAATTCTCTGGTCTCACCGGGTTCAAAGTAACAGAACCAGTCATTCCATCCAGTTTACTCTGTACTGCCAACATATTGGTTATGCTGCCTTTTTGTTTTGCGTTATAGAGCTCTTGTTGTGAAGCTATAACTCCAACTGAAGGAGTGTTATCAAACCTGGCAATTTTATTGGGAAGGTTTTTTCCTTGTGTCAGGCTATTATCAAGTGTCCGGTTTGTTTGCTGCGCTAACATAGAACCGGAGGAGTATATCCATAAAAACAAAAATATAATAGTTTTCATTTTTCTGAAATTTTTTAAACATTTATGACCATAATCAATAACCGGGTGACGGCACTCCTTTTTCGACAGGGAATCATAGAATTCACAATATCCGGTTAAATTTCATTTTTAAACAAAGATATTCTATAAAATCATGAGGGGCAAAGAAATTATGTGCCGGGTTTCACCTGCAACAAAATGCGAATATTGAGCTTTTAGCTCGTTTTTTAGAGAAAAATGAACTATTTTCACCTGTCATGCAAAGTAGTTCTCTAATCGAAATATTCAGAACTTTTAATGAATCGGATCTTAAGAGATTTGATGATTTTATTTCATCGCCCTTTTTCAACAGAAAACCAACAGTGATAAAGCTATGGGCAGAAATAAAAAAACATGCCCCAAAATTTGATTCTGAGGAATTATCACGTAAAAATGTTTATGAAAGAATAGTTTCCGGTAAGAAATACAATTATGGTACAATGAAGAACATGTTGTTTGATCTTACCAAATTAACAGAGCAATTCCTTGCCCATGGCTTTGATAACAATACTCCCTTTATGAATGAATTCAGAACAATGAAAGCGTTCCTGGAAAGAGGTTTGAAAAGACAGTTCATAAAATCTGTAAGCAGAAAATTCAGTTCATTGATGAAAGGCAAATATTCGTTCGGTGATTTTGAAAAGCTGACATTGCTCTGTGAGTTATGCAATGAGCATTGGGTTAATGCATATTTTTACAACAAACCGTATGATACTATCAAATATTCATACTTTTCTTTTTTGGAGACTTATACTACATGTTACAATAACATAAGGGTTGGCAACAATGATCTTGCTGAAAGTTTAAGATTAAATAGGGAAGAAGAAGTTATCAGGAATCTTGAAATTGTCAGTATCGCTGAGAACCTTCTAAGGGATAATGATAACCATAGCAGGATTGTGAAGTTTTACCTCATGCTGAATGACGCGTTTAAGTCTCCTGACCAAATAGAATATTATCATAAGGCTAAGGAATACCTATCCGGCTTGCATGACCTGTTTGAGCCAACCTCACTTAATTATTGTTATAGAATCTTATCTAATGTGATACTGAATAACAAAATGATACCCCTTAACAAAAGAATGGACGAATTCAGCAGTTTGGTGAAATTTCTGATTAATAAGGGGATCATGTTCCCACCGGGTCAACCAATTGGAATTCTGGAATTCAGTAATATAGTTAAACTTACTAATGACGCCGGGGTACTAAAAAAACTTCTTGATGATAATCTGGAAAATGTATTGGAAAAATACAGGAAAAATATGAAAGAGTATGCAATGGCTCATTTTTACTATTTAACAAAAGATTATGCCTCTTTAATGAAAACATGCGCTAGAATGAAGTTTGATTTGTTTTTGTTCAAGGCTGATATTAAAGCAATACAACTTAAAGCATTATTCGAAATGAATGATTTTGAATCTTTTGAATATCAAGCCGATTCATTTATAAGGACATTGCCCAAAACAAAGAAATTACGGGAAGAATACATCACAGTATTTATCAATCTTGCTGAAACAGTAAAGAAGCTATTCAGGTACAGAGAAACAAAAGATAGCAGGTACTACCTTGAAATTGTTAAAATACTGGAATCACAAAAAGTACATTCATATGTATGGGTAGCCAACAGGCTTGCAGAACTAAGTAAAGACGAAATCTAATTATCTCTTGCTATCAAAAACTGCAGTACGCGTTCCCAATCTTTTTCGAAGTCAAAGCTGAACCGTTCATGCGGATTGATAGTGAACGCCATTTCGATGTACTTAATACCCAGCTCAATTTCAGCCTTCAGGAAATAAAGCTTAGCTTTGGAATAATACGGCTCTGCCCATGCTGATTGCATTCCAATAAGCTTGCTTAGCAGGCTTTCCGCTTCATCATACTCCTCGGCATCTATATATGTATTGGCTAGATCAAGTGTTGCCTGGTGGTTTTCGGGATTCAGCGTTAAAACCGTTATGTAACTTGAAATTGATTCGCTAAGCCTGCCCAGGTTATACTCAGCATCTGCCTTTGCATACCATAGTTCCGGGTTCTCTTTGAACAGGTCAACGGCTTTATCATAATCACGCAGCGCTTTGTTGAAATCTTCAAGCTGGTAATAGCAGTTGCCCCTGCCGAAATATGACTCATAATGTGATGGATCAATTGCAACAGCCTTTGTGAAAGTTTCTATCGCAGCGCGGCAGTCGCCCATTTGTTCATAAGCGCTTGCCAGGTTATACAAAGCATAAACATCCTTACGGTTATACATCAGCGCCGTTTTGTAGTCTTCAATCGCCCTGGTCAATATGCCAAGGCTTGCGTGTGCGTTGCCTTTGTTATACCATGCAGAAGCAAATTTCGGATTTACGGAAAGCGCCATTTCGTAACACTGTATGGCATAGTAATATCTTCCCATACGGCTTAGAACCACACCCATGTTATACCATGCGTTGTAATTGAAAGGCACTATGCCAATATGCTTTTCATAAGCTTTTATGGAGTCAACAAGCCTGTCTATATAGTCATAGCAGTAGCCCATTTCATAATACGCGTCTTTATGCCCAGGGTCAAGCTCTATTATCTTCTGGAAGCATGAAATGGCTTCTTCGAACCGGTCAACTTTTTCAAGTATCAGTCCTTTATTAAAAAGCGCATCAATGTTATTTGGTGCAAAATTCAGAACGCTCTCAAAACACTCGATTGATTCATTGAACATACCTGAATTATCAAGGGTTATTCCTTTGTTTATCAGCGACTCTTCATCGTTTGGATTCAGGTTGATAGCCTTATCAAAACAAACGATAGCATTTTTGTAATCGCCTTTATGGTCAAAAATAATAGCTTTTCTCTGCCACAATTCGTTTGAATAGGGGAAATAATCAAGAAGAGAATTCAGGCAGCTAATAGCTTTTGAATGTTCCTCTTTTTCAAGCAGGTAATTCACTATGTCATCTATAGAATCAATATCAAGATCAGGCATTATGCGCTCGGTTTTGTTGAGCAATGCCTCTATCAATTCTTCCTTATTCAGATTTTTTCTTTTAGAACCTTCTTCGAACTCAATGTCGTCGAAAAATCCCATATATCGTACTCCAAACTTTTTTCTTAATTCAATCTAAAAGTTTTTATTTGATATGTCAAGTTAATATTGAAATGTAAGAGGTGTAAAAATTTTTACACTGTTTGATATTGAGAGCAACAGTTATTCTTGTAGCTCTTCAAGTATATGTTAACTCTCCGTTAAAGAATACTGCCGCTCAAAAACGGCTAATCATTCCACACAAGCTCAAACAGCAGAAAAGAAGCGGTAACAACTACCACGGTATATGAAGCGATCATTTGCAGCTCACCGGCTATGGCGCCAAAGGGAACGCCGTCTATAGTGAGCCACGTTGCGCTGATGGCAGCCAGCAGCAGCGGAAGCAGCAGCGGGAAAGACAACACCGGGTAAAGCGTACCTTTGGAACTGGCCTTGGATATCAGTGCCGCGATAATTGTCATTACTGCCGAAAGGCCCAGGTTGCCTAAACCTATGGTGAGCGAGAACAGCGCGAGGTTCTTTATATCAAGCCCGGTTATGATTATGTAAAGAAAAATTATCAGGAAATTTATTATGAATGTTAAGACCGTGTTAAAGATCAGCTTGCCAAGGAAAACAGCCCTTGCATCCGCGCTTAATTTCAGAACCAGCGATGTGCCTCGCTCTTCTTCGGAAACGAATACTCTTGAAAGTCCGTTGGAAGTAGCGAAGAAAATAATTATCCACAGCAATCCTGCGTTCATCTCGCTTGAAATTTTATCTTCGCCGAGAGAAAATTTTATTACCGAGATCACTACTATAATGAACATAAGCAGCGCATTTACCGCGTAGCGTGTGCGGATCTCACTGTTAAAATCCTTTTTACATATTGCTATGGCCTGTTTAAACATCGGGATTTATGCTGATTTCCCGGTCACAAAGTGAACGCTCGTGTGCATCATTTGTAGCAATGATCAGTATCCTGTCTTTTTTATACTCATTTGCGATATCATCTACTACTGAAATTCCTTCAAGGTCCAGATTGCTTGTCGGCTCATCAAGCAGCAGTATCTGCGGGTCATGCAGTATTGCAAATGCTATCTTAAGCCGCTGTTTCATTCCGGATGAATATATTTTCAGCAGGTCATTTTTACGGTTATAAAGCCCAACCCGCTTCAGAACATTATCGATATTCCCGTGGCCCGCGCCGCGTATATCGGAGATGATCTTCAGGTTTTCATAGCCCGAAAATTCATCATAAAGATTCAGGTATGGCGATACGAATCCCATATACTTATAAACCGATTCCTTTTTTATCTTTGTGCTGCCATCATACAGGTCAATTGTACCTGAAGACTGTATCAGTAAATTCGCGATAATTTTAATGAGGGTTGATTTGCCCGAACCGTTCCTTCCGGTAATAGCCGTTGCGCTGCCGGGCCGAAGCTCAAAGTTCACGTCTTTGAATATTGGACGCCGGTCAAACTTCCTTGAGAGGTTGACTGCCTTGAGAAGGATACCTTTATTTGATAGAATTTCGGTTGTTTCGGGCGGCATTATTGATCGGTAAGCATGGTTTTTTGTTTTCCGGCTGCACGGTACTAATTATGTATGATTCCATGCTTCTTGTTGAGCCTTTGCGTCCTTCTGATCAGCGCGTCATTGAACCATTTGTTTTCTTCTTCTGACTCTGGGATGATAGGAGGAACCGGCATTTTTTTGCCTGATTCCACATCAACGCAAACAAACGTGAAGTATGCGCTGTTCGAGTGTTTCTTCTCGCCGGTCTTGAAATCTTCAACCTCAACCTTCACGCCAACTTCCATCGATGTATTAAATGCGCGGTTTACATTGGCGCAAAGAGAAACAATGTTCCCAAGCTTTATGGGCTCGTGGAATGAAAGGTCGTCAACAACAGCGGTTACCGCCACATTGTTACAATGCCTTGATGCGGACATTGCTGCGGCAATATCCATCCAGTGCATAAGCCTGCCCCCTAAAAGGTTCTGCAGTATATTTGTATCATTGGGAAGCACAAGCTCTATCATAGTAACCTGTGATTCCTTCATTTTTTTTGGTTTCAGTTCGCTCATTGGGAGAAATGCTATTTGGAGGTTTGGTATTCCTTAACGCGGGAGCTTAGCCTGTCTGCTTTGTTCTTTAAATTGCTTTTGGGGAAGAGCTTATAGAACTTCTCGAGTACCCTTTTAGCATCTTCATACCTTTTACCGTTTATGTAAGCTTCTGCCTGACCAACCATTGCGTCATCTGCCCATTCTGAATCGATATATTCATCATACACAGCCTGGAAATATAATGAAGCTGCCTTGTAGTTGTCGGTTTTCATATATAGCTCGGCTGTCCAGTAATCTTTGTAAGCAAGCTTGTTTCTCATTTCCTTGATCTTCTTTTCAGCGTCTGCCACATTTTTATCCTGCGGGAATGACTCTATGTACGAAAGGAACTCATTGAGCGCTTCCCTTGTGAACTGCTGGTCAAGCGAGTACTTTGGAGAAAGCTCGTAGTATGAATTTGCGAGCATATATTTCCCATCGGGGAAGAGCGGGCTTAGTGGATAGTTCTTCAGGAAGCTGTCGAACTCGTAAGCCGCCAGAAGGAATTCTCTCTGGCCAAAGTAGCTGCTGGCAAGGTAGAACTGCACCTTATCGGATACATCTGTGCCCGGAAAACGTATTTTTATATACGAAAAGTCTTCGATCGCGTCAACGTAGTCTTTCTTATCGTACTTGCGTTTTGCTATATCAAACGCCTTCTGCGGGTCATCTGTATTAATATCTGTTTTTGAAGAACCGCATCCAATTACTAACTGGAGAAGGAACAGAACAACTATTAAGCGGGCTGCTGTTAAAGTGATTTTCAATTTTATTTTGACCTAATTGTAAAAAATAGTATTGCTGCAATTGCGGAAGCAGTTATTACCGCAGCGGGAAAAATTATCGATTCAATAAAACTAATATCCGGTGGAAAAGACTTGGTAAACCCGTACTCCGCCGATTCAAACTTTTCGTATCCGTCGTACGGTATCTCATCTGTATATGAAGTATTGATGTTGTCATTAACTATCATAGCGCCTGTATTGGAACTGATCTCAATTCCCAATTCAGAAGTGATCCGCCGCTCCATGGATTTCTCGCCGAGAAATTTATTCTTCAGGAGCTTTGTATATACTGTACCCAGCTTTTTGATATCAATTTTGCAGAAATTGTAAGCCGAGTCACCTGTTGCAGCTTCATCACCTGTAATAAAGCTTATCTTAAGCTTTTCTGATGATGCGGTTTTTTTTACCAGGTTCTGGATGAACTTCTTCTCTTCTTTGTTGTTTTTTGAAGAGGTGATCTTGAAAACAAACGGTAAGCTTCTATCTACCGAGGGATAATACAAAAATCTCTCGAGTTCGCCGGAAATATCCTGTTCAAGTATCTCGAGGTTGCTCTTTTGCGTATTTTGCGCGGATGTCTGTAGATTCAGAATTGCCGCAAAAAACACCAAAAACAACGTACTTTTCAGGAAAGTGTTAAGTATCAAAGAGCCAATTTTCTTATTATTGTTCAATCTCCTGAAATATTTCCTGAATATACCTTACACTACTGTAATCAAAAACACAGCGTTAAAATTTCAACGCTTTAGAGGCATAATTCAGCAAATTACTAATAAATAGCCCCTGATTCAAGGAAGATAGCTGTTTCAAGCGAAGATATCGGTAAACTACACAGGTTAAAGCGATCAAATGAAAGTTAATTATAATATTAGTACTATCACAACTGAAATTACTTCCTTGAAAGAGTCTAAAAATATGGGTAAAATGCAGATTATATAAAATTTTAACAGATTTTCGGGCTCAATTTAATGAAAAACCTCCTCATCGCAGCAATTATCATGCTGGCGGCTGCCGGCTCTATTTTTTCACAAAAGAAGCTTATTGCTTTTTCAAGCGATGCTACCAAAAATGACAAACAGCAGATCTTTGTGATGAATGAAGACGGCGATAATGTCATGCAGGTAAGCTTCCTTGACCTTGACTGTTATTCGCCAAAGTTCATTCCAAACAGCACAAAGCTTTTGTTTTGCGCAACTAACAGGATCTCAGATTACCTGTATATGGTCGATTTGGCCGATACCAGCTCATTCAGATTTCCAACCTTTGTAGATGGCGGGCTGGACCCGGTAGTAATGAATGACGGGAGCATGCTTATGTACCGCTCCGAAAAAGACGAAAACAATGCTATCTATGTAACCGATCTTGCTACAGGTGAATCTTTTCCTATCAGTGATGGCAGCCTTGCTACCCATGCTGAGTTTTCTCATGATGGTTCTAAAGTTGTTTACTCTTCAAGCGCGGATCAGAATTTTGACCTCGTAGTTCTGAATCTCTCCGATACTACTGATAATGCTCAGAAGGTAATTGTTGCTTCAAAAGACGCGGAGATATACGGTACATACTCTCCTGATGATAAAAAGATCGCGTTTTCATCTTTCGATATCAATTACAAAGGTACACTAAAAGTTTGCGATGATAACGGGAAGAATGTAAAAGTAATTTCATCAAGCGGAAGCTCATATAATCCAAAATGGTCGCCCGATGGGAAATATCTTGCTTACGTATCGGATAAATCCGGCAAGTTCCAGATCTACCTGTGCAAGCCCGATGGCAGCAGTATGAAGCAGCTTACCAGTGAATCAGGCAGCGTTATCGAGTTTGACTGGTCATCTGACAGCAAAAAGATCGTTTATGACAGCCAGAGTGAAAGTGTTTCAGGTGTTTGGATAATTGATGTTGAAAAGGGCTCTAAGCAGAACCTGACTGGCGATAAGGCCAATAACATCACACCGGCTTTTCAGCCGTAGTATAAAGTAAGTCAAGTATTGTTTCTATCAAGTAATTCTGCTTAGGTAAAGAATTTCAAATGAAAGTAATAGAACATTTAGAGCGTTCAGGCGGCAAGCCGATCATTAGCTTTGAGGTAATTCCGCCAAAAAGAGGCGGCGATATAACCCAGCTATTCAGCGTTATCCAGGATATTATGAAATACGAGCCGCCATTCATTGATGTAACTTCGAGGGCTGCTGAGGTTGAATACAGGGAAACACCGCAGGGTATCCAGAAAAAAGTTATCCGTAAACGCCCCGGTACAATTGGGATTAGCGTGGCTATCAAAAATCATTTCAACATTGATACTGTACCGCATATGCTTTGCCTGGGCTTCACACGCGAAGAAACCGAAGACGCGCTGATAGAGCTGAATTACCTGGGCATCGAAAATGTTCTTGCTATCCGCGGCGATGACTTAGGCTACCATAAGCCAATCCCGGAATACAAATCACAGAACAGGTATGCATATGAGCTTATCGGGCAGATCGATAAAATGAACAAGGGCAAATACCTTGAAGAAGACCTGCTTGATGCCAAGCCAACCAATTTCTGCGTAGGCGTCAGTGGTTACCCTGAAAAACACTTTGAGGCTCCCAATATGAAGGTTGAAGTTGAACACGTAAAGCAGAAAATTGCAGCCGGCGGCGACTACATCGTTACCCAGATGTTCTATGATAATAAAGTGTATTTTGATTTTGTGAAAAAGTGCAGGGAAGCGGGAATTACCGCTCCAATAATACCGGGTCTTAAAGTGCTGACCGCGAAAAATCATTTGTATAACATACCTAAAAATTTTTACATTAATATACCCGAAGAGCTTTCAAGCGAAATACTTGAAGCTAAAGATGAACATGTTACTGAAATAGGCGCAAGGTGGACTGCCAAGCAGGCAGAAGAGCTGCTTAATAACGGCGCGCCAAGCCTGCATTTTTATATCATGCAAAGCGCGCGTCCCATCAACAAGATGTTTGAAAACCTCAAAATGTAATCCTTAGTAACCGTGGGACTTAAACAAGAGCTAATACATTTTTCAAAAGCATGCAGCACTTCAGGCTTTGTTAAAGCTACCGACGGCAACTTAAGCGTTAGGACCAGGAAAAACTTCATCCTTTCAACAGCAACCAGGACAAATAAAGGTAAAATAAAACCTGGCGATATAGTTAAAACCGATATCAAAGGAATAAAGCTCTCCGGAAACCGCAAGGCTTCAACAGAGCTGAAGCTGCATCTTTACATTTACAACAAACGGAAAGATGTGAACGCGGTTATTCATACTCACCCGCTTCATTGCTCTGCGTTTGCAGCGGCAGGGAAGGCAATTAACAGGATAGTTCTGCCTGAGTTTTACCTGCAGATAGGCAGCGTTCCCCTGGCAAAATTTGCAGTACCTTCTACTGATGAAGTACCGGAATCAATTGCACCGTTTATTGAAAAGCATAATGTTATACTGCTTCAGAATCACGGACTGGTAGCGTTCGGCAAAACTCTTGAAGAGGCATACCTGCTGACAGAAAAGGTTGAGCAGTATGCGCAGATACTTATACTAGCCAAAATTCTTGGCGGCGCCAAAGAGCTTACCCCGGCACAACTGAAAAAACTGGATTCGCTAAACATTACAGAAAAGAAAAAGTGAATATAATAGTATTAACCGGCGGAACATCCGCGGAAAGAAATGTTGCGCTTGCCTCCGGCAAAGCTATAGCCGGAGCGTTAAGAAGATCGGGGCATAATGTAAAAGTTATTGACCCTGTTTTTGGTGCAAACCAGCCGGATGAAGAAACCATTTTTCAAGACCGTCCGGTAATTGGAAGCGAGTTCCCTACTATTGAAGAGCTTAATGCGTTCAGCAACAGGAAAGTAATGGAGTGCATTAGCTCTGCGCTGTTTGATAATATTGATATTGTGTTCCTCGGCCTCCACGGCAAGTTCGGCGAAGATGGCAGGATACAGTCACTGCTTGAGCTGCGCGGAGTAAAATATACAGGTTCAGGTGTTACATCCAGTGCGATGGCTATGGATAAGAACATATCGAAAATAATGTTCAATCATTACAATATTCCAACTGCCAAGTGGCTGATGCTTAAAAAAGGGAACAGCGAGCCAATCAAAGTTGATGAAAGCATAAAGCTGCAGATAGGCTATCCCGCAGTAATAAAGCCAAATGATGAAGGCAGCACAGTAGGTTTATCAATTGTACAGCCCGATGTTGAAGATGTTCAGCTCGGCAAGGCGCTGGATGATGCGTTTGAGTATTCTGATTGTGTTATGGCGGAGGAGTACATAGATGGCAGAGAGCTGACTGTTGCTATCCTGGGCGATGTATCATTGCCTGTTGTTGAAATTAAGCCCAAAAGCGGGTTTTATGATTACGTGCATAAATATACAAAAGGGTTCACCGATTAT
>WBZT01002992.1_pt1 | contig 11387 bp, 8 predicted proteins | sample 5204241 | NCBI WGS metagenome assembly WBZT01 (sample SAMN12344358, study PRJNA552823) | activated sludge metagenome | biome: Activated sludge suspended growth; feature: Nitrification reactor; material: Wastewater; isolation source: activated sludge from nitrification reactor of wastewater treatment...
GGCGCACTGCCCCGGACGCCATTCAGGAGCTGGCCCGCCTTGATGCTGTCGAGCATGCCGAGCGCGTCCTCGTTGGAAACCGGCGCGAGGCGGAAGGTGACGTCCACCTGCCGGTACTCGGCCGCCTTGGTCTCGGCGTCGAGCGGGAAGGTGTGGTAGCTCATCTTGTTCACCGCCTTCGGCAGGGCCCGGATCCCCTTGGGCGCCCACACCCCCTGATCGTCGCAATCCTTGAGCAGGCGGGTCAGCACCTTGGTGGCCGGTGGCGAGGCCGCGAGGCCGCCGGTGCGGGCCAGCAGTTCGAGGAAATGCAGCGCCAGCGGGATGTCCTTGGGCAGTCCCTTGCTGTCGGCCTCGATCGGGTCGCCGAGCAGCAGGTGCCCGGGCTTCACCTTCTTCTTCCCGGCCGCGATGGCGTACGCCTTCTTGGGCTGCGGCTGGGCCAGGTAGTGGTTGAGCCGCTCGGTGAAGCCCGCCCGCTCCCGCTGCAGGTTGGGCATCGCCGCCATGATGGCGAGGGTGTACCAGGTGGGCGGATTCGCCTCCGGGTGCAGGACCGACCCGGTGCCCGCCCGCACCAGTGGCTTCTCGGCCAGTGGGCTGCGCAGGAACTCGGAGACATCGGAGGCGATCTTGTGGGCGGCCCCGCGGACCCGGGGGTCCTCGATCTGGCCCGCCTCGGCCAGGGCGGCGGTGGCGGCCTCGCGGATCAGGCTTCGGGCCCAGAGGGTGTACCCCTCATCGCCCTTGGCCGGCTTCTGGTACTCGAACAGCAGGGCCGGGTCCTCGTCCCGGGAGAGCAGCCGGAAGAGGAGCCGGTCGGCGAGCTTGTACGGCCGGGCCGTCGCGGAGAGGCCGAGCTGCAGCAGCCGGCGGTACTGCGGGATGGTGCCGACATCCTTGATCCCCTGGGCAGCCGCGGGGGCCACGCCGAGGAGGTTGCCGCCCCAGGTGCCGGTGTCTTTCTGCTTCTTGATGACCGCCTGCGTGGCCTTGGAGGCCTCGATGCTGCCACGGGCGTGCTCGATGGTTTCCGACGCCACCGTGCCAGCGGGCGACAGTTCGGAAAAGACCCGGAACCGGATGGATTCGCCGCCATGGGCGAGGAGCCAGCCGAGCGGGATTCGGTGTGTGTTCGGGAGATCCAGGTGCGCCCCCGTCAGCGGAGTGTGTCACGCGGAAAAATCGGGCGCAATAATAGTGGCGGCTGACGGGTTCCGCTACGTGCGCCCTGAGGTCGGTATTCATGGTGTTGTCATGCAACGACTTACGGAGATGCCCTGGGGCGGTCAGGCCCCGGGGGACCCCCCGGAATCGTCGTCGAGGATCTCGCACGCCTCCAGCCGGTTGCCGTCCGGGTCATAGAACGAGAAGAACCGCACCCCCCCGCCCTCCTGGATCGGGTCCACCCGGGCGCCCCGCTCGAGCAGGATGGAATAGGCCGCTCCGGCGTTCTGCGTCGCGAAGATCGGAAACGGTCCTGCGGCGGTGGGTGGGGCGGGCTGTTCCTCGGCCGAGAGCGTGTAGAGCGTGATGCTGGTGCCGTGTCCGAGCCCCAGCACCGCGAGTTCGTCCTCGGGGTCCTCGAAGACCACCGCCAGCCCGAGCACCCGACGGTACCAGTCGAGGGCCGCATCGAGGTGCCGCACCCGCAGGATGATCGTATCGAGGCGGTCGAACAGGGCGGTCATCGGCGGCGGGCCTCGCCGGCGGCGCGGAACTCGGAGCTGGCATTCCAGGTGGGTTGGGCCGGAGCGGTGGCCGCGGCCACGGCGGTCCGCAGGATCACCCGCAGCTGCTGCAGGGCGCCGTCCATGGTGAACCAGGGGAGCAGTTCGTCCTGGGGCTGGTGGTACCGGTGGGCCGTGTACTCGTCGCGCTGCTGTTCCCCCCAGCCGGCCGGCCTGCCCACATAGTCGCTGCCGCTCTCCAGCGAGAGCGCCGGCACACCCGCCCGGGCGAACGGGAAGTGGTCGGAGCGGAAGAAGCTCCCGCGGATGAGCGAGCCCGAGTCGGTGACCACGCGCAGGCCCTCCGCCGCGGCGGCGGCGACGAACACGCCGCCCAGGCTCGACTGGTCGGTGCCGAGCGCGGCGATGTCGCGGGTGCGCCCGTACAGGTTCATCACGTCGAGGTTGAGCACCGCCGCGATGTTCCGGAGCGGCACGGTCGGGGCCGCGGCGTAGGCCTGCGAGCCGAGCAGCCCGCTCTCTTCCGCGCCGAACGCCATGAACAGGATGGAGCGCGGGGTCTCCACGCGGCTCTGGACGAACGCCTCGGCCGCGGTGATGACCGCCGCGGTGCCGGAGGCGTTGTCCTCGGCGCCGTTGTAGATCGAGTCGCCGTTCACCGCGTTGCGGATGCCGAAGTGGTCGTAGTGCCCGCCGATCAGGATCGCCTCGGCGGCCAACCGGCCATGGCCCGGGAGGCGGCCCACCACGTTGCTGGTGGCCGACCGGCGCAGGGTACTCTGCACCGACGCCTCCAGCCCGAAGGGCACGGGCAGGCCGCGGAACCCGGCCCGCCCGGCCTGCTGCATCAGCGCGGCCAGGTCGAGGCCGGCGCCGTGGAACAACGGCGCGAGCGACTCGTCGCGCATCCACCCCGCCACCACCAGGGAACTGGGCGCGCGCTCGATCCGCACCTGCTCCCCGGTCCACGAGCCGGTGACCGTGGTCCACGGGTAGGTGGCGCTCTCGGTGGTGTGCACCAGGATGATCCCCGCGGCGCCCTGCCGCTCCGCCTCCTCGATCTTGTAGGTCCAGCGACCGTAGTAGGTCAGGATGCGGCCACGGAAGATCGTCGGGTCGTGCAGGCCGGGGTCATTGACCAGGCAGAGCACGATCTTGCCCTTCACGTCGAGTCCGGCGTAGTCGTTCCACTGCCATTCCGGCGCCACGATGCCGTAGCCCACGAAGACCGCCGGGGCGGCCACGTTGACCTGGGTCTCGTTCCGCATGGACCAGAGCACGTAGTCGTCACGGTAGCGGAGCACCGCGGGGGCGGGGCCGGTCACCCGGAGGGTCGGTTCGGGGGTATGGGCGATGATCGGCACCCGGTGGTAGAAGGTGCCGCTGTCGCCGGCGGGCTCGAGGCCCAGCCGCCGGAACTGGGTGGCGATGTACTCCGCGGCCAGGCGTCCCCCGCGGGTGGCGCTGCCACGGCCCTCGAGGAGGTCGCTCGCGAGGAACCCGAGGTGCGCCTCGTAGGCGGCGGCACTGGCGGCGCGGGCCACCCGGGTGGCGGGGCTCAGTGTCTGCGCGGACAGGGGGGCCATCGCGCCGGCGGCGAGGGCGAGCAGCGCGAGCGCCCGGGGCGTGGCGCGGCGGGCGGGGCAAGCGGGGAGCATCACCAACTCCGGGAGGACGAAGAACAGAGAACTTACCACGATTTTGCGCTTCCGATACGTGGCGCCCGGGCGTCGGGGGCGTCCAGCCTAGTCGCAGCCGGGCCGGGCCAGGAAGCGGGTCATCTCCGCGGCGACGGTGTCGGGGAGGGTCTGGTGGGGTCGGTGCAGAGCCGCGAGGCTCACGAACCGCCGGCAGGGCAGCAGGGCAGCCACCCGCTCCCCGATCTCGTACGGGATGGTCGGGTCCTGGCGGCCCCAGACGAGGAGCACCGGCTGGCGCACCCCGCGGAAACCCTCGCCGATCGCGGAAAAGTCGAACTGGGCCAGCACCGCGCGAGCGGTGCGGGCGGCGGCGGAGTCGCCGCCGGCCGGGCCCTCCCCGTCGGCTTCACGAAGCCAGGCGCTGTCGTGGACCGGCAGCACGAAGCTCAGGGCGGAGGCCACCCACGCCGTGGCCGGCGACGCCACGCCCCCGGTGTCGGTCAGGATCGGGTTGATGCCGTCGCCGGCGGGGGCGATGAGCACCAGGGCGCGCACCCGTTCGGGCCGGGCCAGGGCCACGCCCGTGGCGAGCTGCCCCCCCATCGAATGGCCCACGAGGATCACCGGCCCGCGGGTCTCCTGGTCCAGCATGCGGGCCAGGCGCGCCACCAGCGCCGGATAGTCGTAGGGCCCGTCGGGGCGGTCGCTCAGGCCGTGGCCGGGCAGGTCCACGGCCAGCACCGCGTACCGCGCGGTGAAGCGATCGAGCAGGAGCCGCCACGCCATGAGCGACTCGCCGTAGCCGTGCAGGAACACCAGGGTGGTGTCGCCGTGGCCCGCGCGCAGGGCGCGCAGCCGGAGCCCCTCGACGGTGATCCAGCTGGCGCGATGGGCCGGCCGCGGCCGCGCGGGGTTGCCGAGTCCGGCCCACAGCAGCACCGCGGCGCCCATCGCCACGAGGAAGCGCCGCAGCAGGCGGCCCAGCCGCCCGCGCCAGCCGCTAGCCGTCACAGCGGACGATGTGGATGGGGCCCGCGGCGCGGGGCCCGGCTTCGCTGGTGAGCAGCAGGCGGCGGTCGTCGAGCCACTCGACACCCTCCCCCTGCGGCTCGAGCCCGGCGACGTTGCACGCCACCGGGGTACCCAGCCGCCCCGCGGGGAGCAGCGGGAAGAGGTAGAGCTCGGTGTAGGTGCGGATGGCCACCCGCCGGCCGTCGGGTGCGAGCGCGGCGTCGGTGACCCACCGGCCCAGCTTGCGGTCCGGAGAGATCGGGAGCACCTGGAGCAGCTGGGCCTCCACGCCGCCCGCGGCACCGAAGCCGCCTGCCCGCACCCGGTAGAGCCGCACGCCGTTGCTCCGCCCCTTGCTCACCAGGGCCACGCTCCCGTCAGGCTCCACCCACATGGCCTCGACGTCGTGGGGCCCATCGGGGTAGCGCACCAGCGCGGAATCGAGGCCAAGCGGGGCGGGGTCCGCCGCACCCCGGAAGCGCTCGATCCGCGCCGGCTCGCGCACCCGGTAGAGGACCACCCGCGCGCGCCGCTCGTCGTTGTCGCCGGTGTCGCCGATGACGAGGCAGGAGCCGGCGGGGCACGGGCCGATGCTCAGGGCTTCCCAGTCGCGGTTGGTCACGCCGGGGACCCGCCAGGAGCCGAGGGGCCGGCCGCTCGAGTCGAAGGCGAAGACCAGCGGGTCGTTGCCGGAATCGTTGATGGTATAGAGGACCCGCGGCAGGACCCGGCTGCGGATGACGCCGGAGCTCTCGGTGAGGGCCGGGTCCTGGAAGCTCCCGGTGCGGTCCGCGACGACCGGGCGCGGGGCAAGGGTCTGCGCCCCCAGCGCGGCGGGCAGCAGGAAGGCGGCGAGGAGCTGGCGCATCCCGAATGGTAGCCGCGGCCGGAGGGACCGCGCCATCACCGTCCGGTCAGCGCTGCCCGCGGCGCCCCTCGAGCGGCATGGCCCCCACGGTCGGGGCCGAGACCGCCACCTGCACCGGCACCGCCGCCTCGCCGTGACCGAAGATCCGCGGATCGTAGGCCGACCGGGGGTTCCACAGGACCCAGCTCTGGATGCCGAGGTCGGCGGCGGCGCGGATCTGCTCGCGCACGTGCTCGGGGGTGTAGCGCGGCTGGCCCAGGGTGAACGCCTGCAGGAAGGGGCGGATCTCGGCGGTGGTGCCGCCGAGCTCGCGCACCCGGCGCAGCCCGTCCGCCAGCGCCCCCTTCACCACCCGGTAGGGCTCGTGGTTGGGATGGGAGGCGCCGTAGATGGTGTGGTAGTAATGGCTCGGGTAGACCATGGGCAGCACCACGTCGGCGGTGGTGACGAGGTCTTCCCACACCTGCCCGATGCCGAGGTCCACCTCGGCGTTGGTGGTCATGCCGAAGACGTCGATGGTGAACGGGACGCCGAGCGGCTTCACCCGGTCGCGCAGCAGGCGCAGGTTGCGGCTCACGCCGTCGCGCACCGACTCGGCGCCGCGGCGGGCGGGGAAGAGGGCGTAGGCCATCCGCGCCCTGGGCTCGTCGGGGAAGCGCACGTAGTCGAACTGCACCTCGTTGAAGCCCAGGTGCACCGCCTCCGCGGCGAGGTCGGCGGCGTAGACCCAGACCGAGTCGTTGAAGGCGTCCACCCAGGCGAAGTCGAGGCGGTCCTTCCACAGCCCCCCGCGGCGGTCCTGCACCGACCAGGCGGCCTTCCGGCTGGCGAGCAGGGGGTCCTTGGCCACCACGATCCGGGCGATGGCGTGGATGCCCCGGGCGTGCAGCGCGCGCAGGCGCGCCTGGGTGTCGCGGGCGCGGAGCTGGTTGTTGGCCCCGATGGCCACCGCCGTGGGCACCGATGACCGGTAGGTCAGGTACCCGGTATCGTCCTTCACGTCGATGACGAAGCTGTTCACCTCGGTGCTGTCGGCGAGGCGGACCAGGTCCCAGAATCGGGCGCCGCCGAAGGCCCAGGCGTTGACGTAGAGGGCCCGGACATGGGCCGGGGGCCGGCGGATCGGCGGGGCGGGCCAGTCGAGCGGCTCGGAGAGCCGCGGCCCGATGGCCAGCAGGCGTTCCGGGGAGGGTGCAGGCGCAAGTTCGTCGCCCCAGGCGGCCGCCCGGGTCTGGGCGGCCAGCGGACTGGTCAGGATGAACGCGGCAATCATGGCGCGGCGCATGGCGGATTTCCCCCCAGAACGGTGTCGGGGCGGGTCGCAGGACCCGCCCCGAGACTGGAGGGCAATCGCCGTGCTATGCGGGGTGTCTAGGGATTGCGGGTGACGCGGATTTCGACGCGGCGGTTGGTGGTCCGGGCGGCTTCGGTGGTGTCGGCCACCAGCAGGGTCTGGGACCCGCGACCCACGGCGGTGACCCGGGTCACCGGGACCCCCCGCGCGATGATGTAGTTCCGCACCGCCTCGGCCCGCCGCTGGGAGAGCCGGGTATTGTCGGCCGGCACCAGCCGATCATGCGCGAAGCCGTTCACCTCGGCGGTGGCGGCCGGGTCGGCCTGCAGCGCCTGGGCGAGCGAGTCGAGGACCGGGTAGGCCTCGGGGCTGAGCACCGCCTGGCGGAAGTTCCACACCTCGCCGGGGAGCACGACCTGCCGCTCGGCCGTGGTGTCGACCGGGGCCGGCTCCGGCTCGGTGGCGCAGCCCGCGGCGTCCACCGCCGCGCCGGGCCGGGTATCGGGACAGCGGTCGAGGCCGTCGAAGACCGCGTCGCCGTCGGCGTCGCCGGGGCAGCCGAGCTGGTCGACCGTGGCCCCCGCCGGGGTCTGCGGGCAGCGGTCCAGGCCGTCGAGCACGGCGTCCTTGTCCTCGTCACTCGGGCAGCCGGTGCCGTCCACCACGGCGCCGGTCGGGGTGTCGGGGCACTGGTCGAGGCCGTCGAGGTAGCCGTCGCCGTCGCCGTCGGTGCTGCAGCCGGCCTGGTCCGGGGTGGCCCCGGCGAGGGTGTTGGGGCAGCGATCGAGCCCGTCGGGCACGCCGTCGCTGTCCCGGTCGGTGGGGCAGCCGCGCCGGTCCACCAGGGCGCCGAGCCGGGTTCCCTCACAGGCGTCGTTGCGGTCGAAGACGCCGTCGCCGTCGCCATCGAGCAGCGGCTGGCTGCCGACCATCAGGCTCACGCCGCCCTGCAGGCTCAGGTTGGTGAACTTGAGCGTGGTGGTGCTGCGCTGGACCACGCCCTCGTAGCGCATGAAGATTGTCGGTGTGAGGGCGATCCGCACGCCGGCGCCGCCCTGCACGACGTCGGCGGCGCCGCACGGGCCGGCCCCCGGCACCGAGACGCTCGGGCAGCTGCCGAAGCCGAGGTGCCCGTACCCCAGCTTGGCCATCGCGAAGGTGCGGGTGCCGAGTGCGAAGTTGCCGACCGCCCAGGCGCCGAGCTGCGAGGTGGAGACGGCCTTGTCGAGGCTGGTGTTGGTGTGGGGCCGGGCCACGCCGCCCTCGATCTCGAGGGAGAGCGGGCCGTACACCCAGTAGCCCACCCGCAGGACACCGCCGACCGTGGAGCCGAGTGCCAGCTTGCTGTCATACTGCTGCCAGGCGCCGGCGGCGCTGGCCTCGAGCCGGTAGAGGCGCTGGGCAGCGAGCGGCGCGGCGGCGGGAAGCCCGAGGGCCAGGACGAGCAGCGCGGCGCAGCGGCAGCGGCGGAGGAGCGGGTTCGCGTTCACGGCAGGGATTCTGCGGGTCCTCCTTGGGGGCCGCAAGGGGGCGGCTAGAGCGATGGGGCAGGGTCCATTAGCTTCCCGTCAGTCCGAGCCCTGTCCACGCCATCTCCCGGTCGAGCGCATGCAGATCCGCATCGAATACTGCGTCGTCTGAAACTACGAGCCCCGCGCCGCCGGTCTGGCGGCGGAGCTGCAACGTGAGGTGCCGGAGGCCGTGGTCCAGCTGGTCAAGTCCTCCGGCGGCGCCTTCGAGGTCAGCGTCGACGGGGTGACGCTGTTCTCGAAGAAGGCGGCCGGGCGCCACGCGCTCCCGGGCGAAGTGCTCGGGCTGCTGCGCCAGCGGCCGCGGTAATCGTCCCCGACCTCGGCCCTCGAGGCCCCTGCATGCGCATTGCGATCAGCACCGGCGGCGGCGACGCTCCCGGCCTCAACGCCGTCATCCGCGCCATCGTCCTCGCCGCCCACACCCGCGGCTGGCAGACCTACGGCATCCGTCGCGGCTACAACGGGCTGCTGGGCGACGACGGCATCATGACGCTCACCCCCGACAAGGTGCGCGGCATCACCCACCTCGGTGGCACCATCCTGGGCACCACCAATCGTGGCAACCCGTTCCGCTGGGTGGTGACCGACGCGGCCGGCCAGGCCACCGAGGTGGATCGCTCCGACGACCTGATCTCCGCCTTCAATGCCAGCGGCTTCGACGCCCTGATCACCATCGGGGGCGACGGCAGCCTCAAGATCGGCTACGACCTGTACCGGAAGGGACTCCCGGTGGTCGGCGTGCCCAAGACCATCGACAACGACGTCACCGGCACCCTGGCCACTTTCGGCTTCGACACCGCGGTCAGCACCGCCACCGAGGCCATCGACAAGCTGCATTCCACCACCGAGAGTCATGAGCGGGTGATGGTGGTGGAGCTGATGGGCCGCGACGCCGGCTGGATCGCGCTGCACAGCGGCATCGCTGCCAGCGCCGACGTGATCCTGCTGCCCGAGCTGCCCTTCGACATCGACAAGGTCTGCGCCAAGATCAAGGCCCGCGAGCAGTCGGGGCGGCACTTCAGCATCGTGGTGGTGGGCGAGGGGGCACGGCCGCTGGGTGGCGACACCCCGCTGCTCGAGCGGCGCGCCGCCGGCACGGTGGACCGCCTGGGGGGCATCGGCTCGCTGGTGGCCCGCGCCATCAGCGAGCGCACCGGCAAGGAGACCCGGAGTCTGGTGCTCGGCCACCTGCAGCGGGGCGGCTCCCCCACCACCTTCGACCGCCTCCTCGGCCTCCGGTTCGGCGCCGCCGCCGTGCGCGCCGTGGCCGACAAGGCCTTCGGCGTCATGATCGGCTACAATCCGCCGGAACTCGCGCGGGTGCCGCTCGAGGACGTGATCGGGCGGCCCAAGCACGTCCCGCTCGACTCCGACACGGTCCTCACCGCCCGCCAGCTCGGCATCAGCCTGGGCGACTGAGCCGGCGCGCGCCGCGCCCGCTCCGGTCTTCCGCATGCCCCGACCCGAGTACCCGCCGTCCCGCCGTGAAGACGTCGTGGAGACCCTCCACGGCGAGGCCATCCCTGATCCCTACCGCTGGCTCGAGGACGGTGCCAGCGCCGAGACGCGCGCGTGGACCGCCGCGCAGAACGCCTTCACCGCGGGGTGGCTGGCCGCGGCGCCAGGCCGCGCGCTGATCCGCGACCGCCTCGGCGACCTCCTCGGCATCGGCTCGCTGGGAGCGCCGGCCCCGGCGCGGGGCCGCTACTTCTACCAGCGGCGGGACGCGGGGCAGGACCAGCCGGTGCTCTACGTCCGCGAGGGGGTGGACGGCCCGGACCGCGTGCTGCTCGACCCCAACCGGCTCAACCCGCGCGGCACCACCGCCCTCGACTGGTATCACCCGAGTGAGGACGGGCGCCTGCTGGCCTACGGCACCTCGGAGGATGGCAGCGAGGACAGCGTGCTGCAGGTGCTCGACGTGGGCACCGGGGCGCCGCTGGGCGAGCGGATCCCGCGCACGCGGGCCGCCGACCTGGCGTGGCTTCCGGACGGGAGCGGCTTCTACTACACGCGCTATCCGCGCCCCGGCGCCGTGCCGGACGCGGAGGCGGCCTACCACCGCGCGGTCTTCTTCCACCGGCTGGGCGACGACCCCCTGGCCGACCGCCTCGTCTTCCAGCCCGAGGCCCGGGAACACTGGCCGGGGGTGACCCTCTCGCCGGAGGGCCGCTGGCTGCTCGTCTCGGTGGCACGCACCTTCGACCAGACCGACCTCTACCTCGCCGATCGTGACGGCGACGGGGTCCTGCGCCCGGTGGTCCGGAACGAGGCCGCGAACTTCGAGGGGCGCCTCGCGCACGGCCGACTGTTCATCCGCAGCAACCGCGACGCCCCCAACTACCGGCTCTTCGTGGCCGACCCCGCCGACCCGCGCCCGGAGGCGTGGCGGGAGATCGTCGCCACCCGGCCGGAGGCCGTGCTCGACGGCGTGCTGGTGACGCGCGAGCGGCTCGTGCTCTCCTACCTCGAGCGCGCCACCTCGCGGCTCCGGCTGGCCGGACTCGACGGGTCCGCGCCCGTGGACCTGCCGCTCCCGGCACCCGGCAGCGTCTTCGGCTGGGGCGCGGAACCGGATGGCGACGAACTCTTCTTCGGCTTCCATTCCTATACCGTCCCGCCGAGCGTCTACCGCGTGGCGCTCCCCACGGGCGGCAGCTCGCTCTGGCGCCGGGTCGAGGCTTCCTTCGACCCGGCGGCGTACGCAGTGCACCAGGTGCAGTACGCCTCCAGGGACGGGACGCCGGTGTCGATGTTCGTGGTGCACCGGGAGGGCCTCCCGCGCGACGGGTCCGCCCCGGCGTACCTGACCGGCTACGGCGGATTCAACATCAGCATGACGCCGTCCTTCTCCCGCTCACTCCTGGGATGGCTGGAGCAGGGCGGCGTGGTCGCGGTGCCCAACCTCCGCGGCGGCGGCGAGTACGGCGAGGCGTGGCACCAGGCCGGCATGCTCGGCACCAAGCAGCACACCTTCGATGACTTCATCGCGGCCGCGGAGTACCTGGTCCGTGAGGGGTACACCACGCCGGCGCGGCTCGCCATCGCCGGTGGTTCCAACGGCGGGCTGCTGATGGGCGCGGTGCTCACCCAGCGGCCGGACCTCTTCCGGGCCGTGGTGATCCAGGTGCCGCTGCTCGACATGCTGCGCTATCACCGGTTCCTGATCGCGCGACTGTGGATCCCCGAGTACGGCTGTGCCGAGGATCCCGGGCAGTTCCGCTGGCTGCGCGCCTACTCGCCGTATCATCACGTCGTGGATGGCACCGCGTATCCCGCGGTGCTGCTCGCCACCGCCGAGAGCGACACCCGGGTGGATCCACTGCATGCCCGAAAGATGGCCGCACGCCT
>WBZT01002993.1_pt1 | contig 11376 bp, 10 predicted proteins | sample 5204241 | NCBI WGS metagenome assembly WBZT01 (sample SAMN12344358, study PRJNA552823) | activated sludge metagenome | biome: Activated sludge suspended growth; feature: Nitrification reactor; material: Wastewater; isolation source: activated sludge from nitrification reactor of wastewater...
ATTTTCTTCTTTGTTCAGTAATTTCCTGAATGACCCGATCATATTTCTTGATTCCTCAAAATACTCAAGCCGGTAGTTAAGCTGAAGCTGCAGAAGCCTGGCCTGTATTTTCATTATGATCCAGGGAAAGTTGACCTTACTGATCAAGGATAGTGATTCGCGGAATCTCCCCTGGTAGTGCAGCATATAGGCTTCTGAAAAATTTATGCAGCTTTCAGCTATATTGGCCGGAAGCTTGTCACGGTACTCCTCAATGAATTCCACTGCAAGGTTTAAATTGCCGGCGCGCGTGAATACCTTAACATAATTAGTGAAGTTGGGATACAGCATCTCACCCAGCGTTACACGCTTATTGCGGTATGAGTGTTCAAGCAGCTCAGAGCATTCATTAATGAACCTGCGCTCCCCATCAATGTTGTATCTATCCGTTGCATATCCAACAAGATACATATTGGCGTAATAGGCGTCTTCATAACTTAGATCGCTGAAATTGGCAAGATAATGCTTTTTGAGTGAGAAATATGAATCTTCATCTCTTTCGGCCGCAAGAAGCACCAGGTATTTGTATGTAACTATTGTGGGATTTTCGCTGACCTCGTTTGTCCTGATATAACTAAGCACCTCGCTCAGCATTTTTTTATCAGTCTTAACCCCGCTTTCTTTGCTTATATGCATCATCAGGTTATAGAACTTTAACAGGTTAAGCATTGAAAACTCATAGAAAGAATTGAATTCTTCCTGTATCATTGTTACGCTATCGGGTTTTTCAAGTACTTTGGCCAGGTGGGCTTCCATCGTTAACAGGTAATTATCATACAAGTAATTGCTATCCCTTATCTCCCGGGCGGAAAAGCTGTTTACAAGCGCAGAAACTTCCTTTTTATGATAGCTCCATAACTTGCGTGACCTCAATTCTACAAGCAGGTTGTGATGCGGAGTGAAAGCGGTGTATATATTTGAATGTAGTTTCAGGAATTCTGTACCCAAATTGTACAGGTCTGAAACTATGTTCTTGAGCCTGAAATAATCGTACTTTTCTTTCCCAAAAACTTTTGAGAACACCAGTTGTTCATCAAGCCGGCTGCTCTGGTAAGCGGGATGAAATTTCGAGATCGTTTCGAAAAGCCTGATCACATTTTTATTTTTGTTATAAAAGGGCGATTTAACAAAATCCCTGAAGCGTTTTATTTCCGCCGGGGAAAAAGTTTTAAGCAGCTTAATGAGTTTTGTATTTTTCACGCCTCAATTTTTTCTAAAACGGATATACAAAAATAGTGAAAAATGAGCTAAAAATACTTGTTTCCCTTAATTTCACAGTCAATTATTTTCTAAAACCTGAAATATTTTTCTTTTGAGAGCCGGATTTCATGTCTTATGTTTGCTTCGTAAGGCTATACGATGTTCAACTCAACTAAAAATATTATTACATCCCCCGGACACTCCATAACACTTCCTGGAGCATCGTATAGCCACGAACTTTAGAAAATTATGGGATCGGGGGATTAGATTTTTGTACATAGAAATATATAACCCGAAAGGACAATCTAAAATGAAAAAAACTATTTTACTTTTTATTCCTGTTTTTGCATTAATCATCGGTATTGCATCATGCGGCAATAATGATACAGGTACCGGCCTGCTTGGAAACAATAACCTTGCCTCTTTTACCATGGGTGTGCAGAACAGCACGAACGGGGTTCAGTTTACATGGCAGCCAAACGTAGATGTAAAAGTAACAAAGCTGGTACTCAGCACCAACGGCTTCAGCGATACTATCACCGATAACTCCGGCGCAACGTATACGGCTAATCAGCAATGGGCATATCCGAACGAATATACAGGCGTAACCACCGGGCAGCAGTGGTCATTCAGCTTCACGGGCACACTGGCATCAAACAACCAGGCATTTACTTCAACGGCTAATTTAACTATTCCATAATATTAATTCATAATCTCATAAAGGAGAAAACAATGAAACTCAAAGCAATTATACTAGGTATTATCATCGCGGCTACTTCCTTTACAACATACTCGCAGTCCAAGCTTTCCTTAGGATTTGAAGCAGGTTTGAATATCGCTAACACAAACCAAACACCTTCAACCTCCTTCGGATCAAAAACCTGTTTCATAATAGGCGCTGTTTTAGATGCACCTATCACCCCGAGCTTTTCGATCGCACCAGGCTTAAGATTTATCACAAAAGGAAATTCATATTCAGGTGCAGATGGTGTAGCATCCAACAGCTTAAGCGTAATCGAAATAGATGCACTGGCTAAAGTAAAATTCCCGATGACCGACATAAAACCTTATATTTTTGCTGGGCCGAACCTTGGATTCATTATGTCTGCCAGCTATACGCAGACCCCGACAGGCGGCACTTCCTCAACTACTGATGTTAGCTCAAGCGTTGAAACAATTGATTTCGGTCTTATGTTTGGCGGCGGACTTGACTTCAAATTAACTCCAACAATGGATATGTTCGGCCAGGTTGGATACTCACTCGGCCTTTCAAACATTCAGAAAAATAACCCGGCATCAACAACTAAAACAACCGGCATCCAGTTCACAACCGGTCTAAAGTTCAAATTGTAATCCAAGTTCCATCCTTCTATAAATCAACATGACGTTAGAACCCCGGGCACAATAATGCCGGGGCTCTTTTTTTGCAAAAAAAAAGACAGCCTGTAAGCTGTCCTTTTTTTTTGAACCATATAATTATTTATCAGCTTGTCTTAACATTGGAAGCAGTTGAAACATTTGATGTTTCAGCGGTTTCTTCTGCAACAACAGTAATTTCAGATTTTGGCTTTTTCATAATTCCGTAAGGTATTACCACGCAGTATCCGGCAATAAGAAGCAGCGGTGAAACTACGGTTGGCATGAACCCGTCAACAGAATTCTGCGACATCAGGAAATAGCCGATAAGCAGCATAGCGATTCCCACGCCTATGATCATAAAATTCTCTTTTTCAAGCGGGAAAGAAAATTCTCTTTTCTGCTTAGTTTTTGAAGACTGTAGTTTTTTGTTTTTTGCTTTTGGCTGCATGTTATCTTTCTGATTCCTTATTTGCGAATTTCAAAAATATGGCTTTAAATCTATAATTTCAATCTATTAAAGAAAATGACTTGACCTGCTATATGGATGGAAACATCAATAACGTGAACTGACCCTCACCCCCTGCCCCTCTCCCAAACTGCTAATGCAGTCAAGAGGGAGAGGGGAGAGAATAATTCTGTTATCATCGTTCTCCTCTCCTTACAGGAGAGGGGTTAGGGGTGAGGTCAAAATCATAAGTTTTACTTTACGCCAGCCAGCTCATCATAAAAAGCAGCACTGGTTTGAATTCCGTTCTGGAAATTGTTCAGGTTCAAATGTTCATCAGGTGAATGTGCATTCTCATCCGGCAATCCGAACCCAAGCAGAACTGTCGGCGCTTTCAGGCATTCTTCCAGTGTGAATACGATCGGAATTGAGCCGCCTTCACGCATGAAAACGGGCTCTTTGCCGAATCCAGTTTTCAATGCCCTTATGGCTGCCTGGTTCCATTTGCTTTCGATCGGAGAGATCCATGGTTTTCCGTGATGCTGGCCATATACATCAACCTTAACACTTTTTGGAGCTATCTTTTTGACGAAGTCAACGAACAACTGCGCAATTTTATCCGGGTCCTGGTTCGGTACAAGCCTCATGCTGATCTTAGCCGAAGCTTTTGATGGCAGTACGGTTTTTGCGCCTTCGCCTGTGAATCCGCCCCAGATACCGTTACAATCAAGCGTTGGCCTGGACCACAATCTTTCAAGAGTGCTGTATCCTTTTTCACCTGCAAGCTCATCCACTTCAAGCCCTTTTGCATACTCAGTGTCATCAAACGGCAGCTTATCAAAATTATCCTTCTCCTCTTTACTGAGAGGTGCAACATCGTCATAAAATCCGTCTATAAGGATCTTTCCGTCAGCATCCTTCATTTTCGAGATCATTACCGCAAGCGCGTTTATCGGGTTTTCCACCGCGCCGCCATACTGTCCGGAATGAAGATCACGGTTTGGGCCGGTTACATCGATCTGCATATAACACAATCCCCTCAGTGCATATCCCAGCGCGGGAAGCTCTTTGGAGAACATTGAGGTATCAGAAACCACAACAACATCACACTTTAGCAGTTCGGTATGTTCCCTGATGAAATCACCCAGATTAATACTGCCTATCTCTTCTTCACCTTCGATCAAAAGCTTAATATTAACCGGCAAAGACTTATTTTGGCTCAGATGCGCCTCAATAGCTTTCAGGTGAATAAATACCTGGCCTTTATCATCAGCCGAGCCGCGCGCGAAAATATTCTCTCCGCGGATATCAGCTTCAAAAGGCGGGGAAGTCCATAATTCAATTGGGTCAACGGGCTGTACATCGTAATGACCGTAGATAAGCACAGTAGGCTTATCGCTGCCAGCCTCAAGCCACTCTGAGTAAACCACGGGGTGGCCGTTGGTGGGATATACTTTGGCATTTTTCATGCCGATCGATACCATATGTTCTTTAAGATACTCAGCGCACTCAAGAACATCTTTTTTGTTTTCAGGGTTGGTGCTTATACTTGGGTAGCTTAAAAAATGTTTAAGCTCCTTTATATACCGTTCTCCGTTGCTATCTATAAAGCTTTTTAGTTCTGCCATTAAATGCTGTACTTCTTCCTTTTTTTATTATTGGCCGCAGAATTTTTTTACCTGTTCCTGAGCAAATGCGTCACTTGGCTCAAACTCAAGATATTTCTTGTAGTCGGCGCATGCTTCAGCATTTTTGGAAAATCCCGCATAATTGTTTGCGCGCCATAAATATGCGCTTGCGATGTTCGGGTTAAGCTCAATGCTCTTGGTAAGTATCTGCACACCGCTCTCAAACTGGTTAAGGTAGAAATCACATATGCCTGCATATACATAAGCGGCTACGTTAAGTATTCCAAGCTCGATAGCTTTATTAAATTTCTCTTTGGCTTCAGCGTATTTCTGCTCAGCAAAAAGTGCTTTCCCGTATTCAAAAAAGGTGTTTTCGTCATTTGCATCAAGAGCCACAGCTTTATCAAGCAAAGCGTACGCTCCGGAATATTCCTTTTTATCAAGCGGTATCTTTGCCCATTTCTGGTAATCTTCAGCGTTCAGATCTTCGGTCTTAACCTTGCTGAAGAAGCTTTCTGCATTGGCGTAATCTTTCTTTTCGATCAGTACATATGCCTTATACTTGTTCGCTTCGCTGTACTGCGGGTCGGCTGCAAGCACTTCATCAAGGATCCCAAGAGCTTTATCATAGTCGCCTTTGCCGTAGTAAGATTTAGCAAGATATGTTTTTCCTCTCGGTGAGCCCGGTACAAGCTGGTCGTATCTTTCAAATGCTTCGATCGCATCGGTGAACTTATCAAGCAGGTAAAACATCAGCCCTTTTTCAAAGAAAGCCGGCGCGAAGTTATTATCAGCCTCGGTTGCCTTGAGGTAATTTTCAAGCGCGGCGCTGTATTTCTTCTGTTTGAATGATATCTTGCCAAGACCGAACAATGCAGGCGCATAGCCGGCTTTATATTTCAGCGCGAGGTCATAATTTGTTTTAGCTACGTCAAAAGCGCCCCTTGCAAGGTATGAATCTCCCAAGCCTACATATATTTTCGGATTCTTATCATCATACGTTTTTGCCATGGTAAGCGATGTAATAGCTTTATCAACTTTACCGTCAGCAATGAAATTTTCTGCTTCAGCGCTGAGTACTTTTATAATAGTTTCAATTTCAGACTTTTCCAGGTCATCTTTCTTCTTGTTCAAAGGCAGGTATTTCCTCGCGTTTTCGAACTGTGAAGCAGCCTCGCCGTAATTCTTCTGCGATGTATAAAGCTGACCCAAAGCAGAATACGCTTCCGGCCTTTCTTCATCCTTTTTCACAGCATCCTTAAGGAACTTCTCTGCATCTTTCACCGAACCGGTATTAAAAAGAGCAATTCCATAATACAGGTTTGCGTCGTATGAATCCTTGGAAACACCCTTCAAAAGGTTAAGTCCGCCAAGATAGTCGCCCCGGTTTACAGCATCCATTCCTTTTTCAAGGTTATCCTGCGCATACAGCGATAAAGCTGATGCAAAGATCATAAAAACATAAAGTCCTCTGAACAAGTATTTAGTTAACATATCTTAATGTTTTATTTTTATAGTTATAAATATTCTTACAGAAAATCCGGAATCTCAATTGTTCTTCAATTAAGCTGGATAAGCTTCACCGGCTGCGTTACCGGAACAAGCCCCGATTTAAGCACAATACGCTGCCCGTCGTATGATATCATGAAGCTTGAAAATCCGACAGAGAGGTTCATAGAAAAATCTGATGTGATTATGAATACCTCGGTTGTGAGCGGGTAGGTTTTGTTCGCAATATAACCCTGGTGCAGCCCTACATAATTGCCTATTGCCCCTGAGTTTGGGTCAACAGCGGCTATCTTAAGCGGCTTCACTGATTCATCTAGAGTATCATTCGATACCGTGATCCATGCCATCGAAATGAACCCGATCGCATTCTCATTCTCTTTAATCTCCCTCATCATTTGAGTAGAGGTGCTGCATATAACATCCGTTGGTGCGAAATCCGCGCCGCTAAGCGCCTTCGACTTGAATATATCATGTATCGAAGCGTTCTTCCTTGCTATAAAGACTTTTATCTTTCCTTTATAAACATCTTTGTTATCGCCGTCAAGGTCCTTCCAGTCGGTTTGTTCGCCGGTGAATATCCTTTTCAGCTCATTGAAGTTCAACTTGGCTACCGGATTTTTCGGGTTAACAATAACGCCTATACCATCGCGCGCAAACTCACTCTTTTTATACTCAATGCGGTTATTCTTAAACACTTCGGTTTCTTCGGGGGTGAGATCCCTTCCCACAACAATTGTTTTGTAAACACCGTTGTTAAGATCGGCAATAACTTCCTTCGTTGTTTTAACATTAAGGCTTATCTTAGACTCAGTGTTAAGACGCATGAATTCCGAAGCTTCTTCTTTAACAACCGGTGAAATACCTTCATCAACTCCAACAGTAAGCTCGCCGGTAGTTGAAACGGATTTCTTCACTGTATAGTCGCATGCCGCGAGAAGCATTGTGCAGGCTGCCAGTGCGAAGATCAGTATTTTATTCATGCTCGTATTCATAAATTCTTAAACAAGTATTGAGGGAATTTTGTTCTGAAAGTTCCGGTAATTAAACCCCGGTTTTTTGTTACAGTTTGTAACTATAAGATGGGAGCTATTCATCTTCTTCCCTATCGTAATAATGGAGCTTTTTTCCGGTATTCTGCATTTTGAGGTAAGCGTTGTAAGCCCTGAACAGCCCGTAAACGGAAAGAATTCCGCCGAAGATCCAGCGGAATGATTCATTGCCTTTAAACAGCTCGGCTGTGTTATAGGCACCTGTTAAAATGAGAATTCCCATCACCAGGAAGATGATGGAAATTCCAATAGTAAAATAATTATATACTTTCAATATAGCGTATCCAAATTACGTAAGCATCTACAGTCTTAAACTCTTGCTGCAAACATCCGGAACCGGTAAACGGTAAGCTGTTAACTTTCTCTGAAAATTATTTCAGCTTGAAGTTGAACGGAACTGTAACCCAAACCTTAACAGGTTTGCCGTTCTGCAGGCCGGGTGTAAACTGAAGGTCGCTTGCCTTATCTCTTACTTCATCATGGAACACATCAGGTCCGCTAACGGAACCGACTTTCAGAACATTACCATCGGGGCCAACAAGAACCTTTACTGTAACCCTGCCTTCCATGCCGGCTTCCCTTGCGATCTCGGGATACTGCATTGAAGACCTTACCTGTGAAAGATTAACGCACTCAGGCGCTTTTTCGACTTCGAAAGACTGGTAAACGGTTTTTTCTTCAACAACCTTTTCCTTCTTCTCTATCTTCTCTTCAATTTTCTTTTCTTCAACTTTTACGTTGCCCGAAAACTGGAATTTACCGGAGTCATTATTTCCAACGGGTGCTTTAATTTCTTCAAGCTCCTGCTGAGTTTTAATGGTCTGCTCTTCAGCTTTTTCCTTTGCAACAGGCTCGGGAGTTAAAGCTGTAAGATCTTTGGGCGGAGCAACCGGCGGCTCTTCAAGCTTCGGCGGCGGCGGCTCTTCTTCATCTGTTGCAGACGGAGGCGGTTCAAGATCGCTCACATTAATTATTCTCTGCTGTACGTCAGATTTTTTCTGCTCTTCCAGCTTGCTCAGGTAATTGGCGAACAGGTATGTGCCAATTATAAATCCATGGATCAGGACAGCGAAAATCAATCCGCGCTGAAGATACTTCTGGTAAGTTTTCTTCAGTTCTGTCGCGCCGTATCCTGTATCTTGAAGGATCTCAATATTATCGGTAACCATTTTACCTCCGATTAAAAATAAAAAAGCAATTTATGAATTCCTAAAATTTATACGCAAAAAGTATAAATTTTGTTCCAATTTCATCTAATCTGTCATGCATTATAGATAAAAATCTAAATAAATACAAGCCTGATTCTGGCAGAAATTATTAAAAAAACGTTAAAAACAGCCTAACTCTGGCAATTACAGCTAATGCGCTACTTTACTTTGCCCAGGAAAAAATCTACCCCTTTTTTTGCAAAATTTGCTAAGTCTCTCGCCGAAGCTTTGCCTTCGGGAGAGCCCATTGCGGCGTTAAAAGCATCCATATCTTCATAATACATCTCTGTCATCATGTAATACTCCGATTCCGTTCCCGGAAGTGCCTTAAGCTTTGATACTTCGGATCTTATCAGTCCCGGAATCACCTCAACAAGAGGCATATGCTTTTCAAAGTAATGTTTTTCAAACATTTCAATATCCTGGGGTGTTTTATACATTGCTACAAGTTTAACCATAAATACTCTAATAATGTTTTTAAGTTTTAGGAATATCCGTTACCTGTTGGGTGCAAAGTACGGTAAAATACCAACCGGGTTATACACATATTTTTTTATCATATCGGGGTCAACAGTTACCGGCGAAGTATTTTCGGCGATCAGTGAATCACCTGCCGGAACTCCAAACTGCTCGGCCAGGTCACCGATTTCCGAAACATTCCTGTTGACAAACCTGCTTCCCGTAAGGAAATCGGTTTTAGCCCTGATCTTTGCCACCGCAAAAGGAAGCATCTGCTTTTCGGGAATATCATCATTGTTCACAACATTAACGCCGCTTTTCGGGAGTACCTTGCCGTCAAGTATAAATCGTTTAGGCGGATTGGTAAAGTACTTCCCTTCCATGATAGAGCCAAGGTTATAAGCCAGCATATTCATATAGTCATCCTTGGTGTATTCGGCGTCATTTTTGAATCCTTCCGGTGCAAACGCGACTACACGAGCCGTATGTCCCCTGTGCGCAAGCACAATAGTTCCAATGCTGGTCTCTTTGAACAGCTCTCTCACATCTTCATTTCTCATCCTGATACATCCGTGTGATGAAGGCTGCTTCCCGAGGAAGCCGTAATAACCGCTGCCGGGAAGTCCGTGGAAACCGATACCCATATTGTACGGCATGTAATAATTCATCTGGGCATTGTTGAACTGTGATGATTTATGTATCTCTTCTTTAAGGAAAACGGCAAAAAGTCCGGGGCGTGATTCAACTCCTTTGCTCAGGTTCTTGTTGCCGGTTGATACATTATAGGTTTTGGTCTTGCCGTTCCTGTAATGCACATAAAGTATCTGCTGGTCAATTCTGAGTTCCAGCCAGAGATTCCCGTCTGTATAAACGGTATCTCTCAAGTTCTTTGAAAATTCTTCTGCCGCAAGCAGCGCGGAGAAGTTTATTTTCACAGGGTTCTCGGTATCATCGGAAACTTCTTCGGTAACAACCCGCTTCCTGTTATCCTTTTTGTGATACGGCTCCTGCGTAAAACCTACGAAGAGGAAAATACTGAATACGAGTGGCAGGATGAAAAACGCTCTGCTGCCGCCGGAAGCTGCCGGCTCCTCATGAAATTCTTCACCCGGTGAATTCTCGCCGGGTTCGGCTTCAGGTGCAGGCAATGTATTTTCTGTTTGTTCTTCCAATTATTTGCTAATTTATTTCGCTGCGTTTTTTTCCAGCCAGCTCAGTGTAACCGATTTAGGCCGGGTTATGGGCTCGCCCATCGCGCGGCTTAATATAAGCTGTGAACAGATTCCAAGTGCCCTGGATACACTGAAAATGACTGTGTAGTATTCAAATTCTTTGATGCCGTAATGATAAAGCAATGCGCCTGTAGCCGCGTCAACATTGGGCCATGGATCTTTTGCCTTGCCCTGCTCTATCAGGAGCTGCGGTACTATGTTGAACAGCTTTTCAACCATTACAAACCTGTCATCGTTGGGAATAACTTTTTTACCCCACTCAACCGAAGCGGTAAAGCGCGGGTCGGTTACCCTGAGCACAGCGTGGCCGTAACCAGGAATAACGAGTCCCTTATCAAGCCTTTCTTTTGCAAATGTACGAAGCTCATCATCACTTGGTACTTTACCAAACTTATCGAGCGTTTCCAGTACGAATTTCAGGCATTCCTGGTTTGCGAGTCCGTGTAACGGACCTGCCAGGCCGTTGAGTCCTGCTGCAAGCGAAAAATATGGATCGCTTAAAGCAGAACCAACTACATGCGAAGTGAACGCGCTTACGTTGCCGCTTTCATGATCACAATGTACCACCATGTACATTCTCATCAGCTTATACCACTCATCCATGTTGCCATCTATGCCAAGCATATAAGCATAATTTGCGCCCCAGTCCAGATCCTTTTTAGGCTTAATGATATCGCCTTTTCCGAATCTCTTCCTGTAAATGGCTGATGCCACAACCGGCATTTTTGCAATGAGGTCAAGCGAATCTTCAAGGGTATAATCCCAATAAAGATCCTTCTTTAAGCCCTTATCGTATTCGCGTTTGAATTTGGAATCATACCCAAGCGCAGTAACAAGTGCGCTGAGCATTGTCATCGGGTGCGTATCTTTCGGGAATGCGTCAAGAATATTCCAGATAAAATCCGGAACATCCATTCTCGCGTTGATCTCTTTCTGCAGGTCCTTTGATTCTTCTTCGGAAGGAAGTTCGCCTGTAAGCATGAGCCAAAGTACATCTTCGGGAAGCTTTTCGGTAAGCTCAAGGATCGGAATTCCCCTGATAACAAGCCCGTAATCGAGGCCCACTTCCGAAGTATCGCAGATGAGAGCTTTGATGCCTCTCATTCCGCCGAGTACCTGTTCTACTGTAACTTCTGAAACAACTTTTGAGCCGTGGTTCTTTCCCAAATTCCGTACTCGATCTTTCAAATCCGGAATTTGAGAAGTTAGTTTAGCTTTTAACAAAGACATTCTGAGTGTTTTACCTTT
>WBZT01002995.1_pt1 | contig 11375 bp, 9 predicted proteins | sample 5204241 | NCBI WGS metagenome assembly WBZT01 (sample SAMN12344358, study PRJNA552823) | activated sludge metagenome | biome: Activated sludge suspended growth; feature: Nitrification reactor; material: Wastewater; isolation source: activated sludge from nitrification reactor of wastewater treatment...
GCCAGCTCATCATCTCGCCCTACGACAAGGGCTCGATGCCGGCCATCGAGAAGGCCATCCAGAACTCCGACCTCGGCCTCAACCCGAGCAACGACGGCCACGTCATCCGCCTCAGCTTCCCGCCCCTGACCGCCGAGCGGCGCCAGCAGCTCGTGAAGGTCGTCAAGGGCATGGCCGAGGAGGGACGCGTCGCCATCCGCAACCTGCGGCGGGCCGCCCGCCACGAGCTCGAGGCCTTCGACAAGGACGGTGAGCTCACCCACGACGAGCTGGCCCGGGCCGAGAAGCGCCTCGACGAGATCACGCATCGAGAAGAAGCCGCCATCAACGCCGCCCTCGAGGTCAAGGAGCAGGAGCTCCTCGAGGATTGATGGGGTCATCCGCGTCACCGACCACGAGGAGGTCACGGTGGACCAGGACTCCGGCGCACCGCCGCCTGACGACGTAGAACCCGAGAAGGTCGTACGCGAGCCCACCGAGGGCGTGCGCATCATCGGCGCCGAGGAGGCGGCCGAGGCCGCCGGCCGGTCGGACGTCGTGCCGCGCCTGCCCTCGGACCGGCCGCGCTTCGGCGACCGGCCCAAGTCCTCGGACGACGACGCCCCGCCGCCGATCGCGTTCCCGGCGCCCGAGGCGGACGACCCGAACACCTTCGGGGCCGTGCCGATCATCTCGCCCGACGACCCGCCCCCGCCGGGCCTGGGCGGTCGCTCGCCCGACGAGTCGTCCTCCTCGGCCGGTTCGGGCACCTCGTCGGGCTCGTCCCGCTCGCCCTGGAGCGACGACGACGACCTCGAGTTCGACGCCCCGCCGCCCCCGCCGGTGTCCCCCGTGGAGACGTTCGACGCGGGCCGCACCATGGCCAGCGACGAGGACGAGTTCGGCGACATGCTCGGCGGCCGCCGGGCGCGTCGGGCCGCCGCCCGTGCGGACGAGGGCGGCCGTCGTGGCCGTCGTGGTCGGCGTCGCCGGGGGGAGGACGACACCATCTCCTCGCCCTTCGAGGACCTCCTCGTCCCCGACGAGGTCGTCGAGACGCCCGACCACGACCTGCCGCACTGGACCCGACCGCCCACGGGCGAGGTCCCGCGGATGCTCGCCCCCGAGGGGGGCGAGGGTGAGCCGCCCAGCGGCGCCGGTCCGCTCTACCACGACGAGCACGGCCACGACGTGGCCGACGACTTCTCCGACCTGGCCGACATCACCCGCATCGAGCCGACCCCGGCGCCCGAGCCGACCCCCGCGCCGCCCGCCGCTCCCGAGCCGGTCGACGAGCCCGTGCCCGTGGTGGCCGCCTTCGACGACCTCGGCGCCGCCGGGGCGCCGCCCGAGCCACCGGCGCCTGACACGGTCTACGCCGCCGGCCCCGAGGTGGGCTACGAGCCCGGCCCCGCGGCGGGGTACGAGGAGCCGGTGCCCGCTCCGGAGCCCGAGCCCGAGCCCTGCCTCACCGCCAGCGCCCCGTACCCCGAGGCCCGCCACCACGGCGGTGGCCTCGGCCACCACGACGACGGCGCGGGCGCAGGCCGCGACCTGCCCACCGCCATCGGTGTGGGCGTCGGGTTGTTCATCGGCTACGTCGTGCTCTGCTTCATCGGCACCGCGGCGGTGACGCTGCTCGCAGTGGTGGTGATCGTCATGGGCGCCATCGAGTTCTTCAACGCGGTGCGCCGGGTCGGCTACCACCCCGCGGTGCTGCCGGGCCTGGTGGCGTCGGGCTGCTACGTGCTGGCCATGCACTACAAGGGCGGCGACGGCTTCCTCATGGTGACCTTCCTCACCGTGATGGTGCTGATGCTCTGGTACGTGCTCGGCCTCCAGCACGAGCGGGCGGTGGCCAACATCGGCATCACCCTGCTCGGCGTCGTCTGGATCGGCGGCCTCGGCTCGTTCGCCGGCCTGCTGCTGGCCCTGCCCCACGGCATCGGCGTGCTCACCGGTGCGGTCGTCGCCACCGTGGCCTACGACGTCGGCGCCTACTTCGTGGGCCGCCAGTTCGGGAAGACGCCGCTGTCGCCGTCGAGCCCCAACAAGACCATCGAGGGCCTGGTCGGCGGCGGTGCCGCGGCCGTCGTGCTCTCGGCCATCCTGCTCGGCGGCTTCCCGGGCCTGTTCCCGTGGTCGTTCTCCGACGCCCTGGTGCTCGGCCTGGTGGTGGCCTTCGTCGCCCCCATCGGCGACCTGTGCGAGTCGATGCTCAAGCGCGACCTCGGCATCAAGGACATGGGCTCGATCCTGCCCGGCCACGGCGGCCTGCTCGACCGGTTCGACGCCCTGCTCTTCGTGCTGCCGGCGACGTACTTCGTGTACTGGCTGCTGGACATGATCGCCAACACCAACTGACGCCGACGTCTCCGGTGGCAACCTCTAGCCTGCGCCCATGACGACTCGCGTCGCGGTCATGGGCTCGACGGGGTCCATCGGCACCCAGACCCTCGAGGTCGTCGCCGCCGAGGCGGGCGACTACGAGGTCGTGGCCCTGGGCGCGGCGAGCTCGGTCGACCTGCTCGTCGAGCAGGCGAAGGCCGTGCGCCCGGCGGTGGTGGCCATCGCCGACGAGTCGAAGGCCGCGGCGGTCCGCGACGCCGCCCCCCCGGGCACCGAGGTGCTGGCCGGGCCCGACGCCCTGGCGGGCGCCTGCGCCGGCGCCGACGTCGTGGTCAACGGCGTGGTGGGCTTCGCCGGCCTGTCCGTCACCCTCGCGACGCTCGAGGCGGGCAAGCGCCTCGCACTGGCCAACAAGGAGTCGCTCATCGCCGCCGGCCCGGTGGTGGCCCGGGCACGGGAGACCGCCGGCGCCGAGCTCGTTCCCGTGGACAGCGAGCACTGCGCCGTCCACCAGTGCCTGCGGGCCAACGACAACGCCGAGCGCCTCGCCCGCATCGTCCTCACCGCCAGCGGCGGGCCCTTCCGGGGCCGGTCCCGCGCCGACCTGGCCGGGGTCACCGTCGCCGACGCCCTGGCCCACCCCACGTGGAGCATGGGCCCCAAGATCACTGTCGACTCGTCGACGCTCATGAACAAGGGCCTCGAGGTCATCGAGGCCCACGAGCTCTTCGGCGCTTCGTACGACCAGATCGAGGTCGTGGTGCACCCGCAGTCGATCGTCCACTCGATGGCCGAGTTCACCGACGGCGCCACCATCGCCCAGCTGTCGCTGCCCGACATGCGCCTGCCCATCGGTTACGCCCTCGCGTACCCGGATCGCATCGCCACGCCGTTCGGGCGCATCGACTGGGCCCGGCTCGGCCGCCTGGACTTCGAGCCCCCCGACCTCGAGGCGTTCCCGTGCCTCGGCCTGGCCTACGAGGCGGGCCGGGCGGGGGAGACCGCGCCCGCGTGGCTGAACGCCGCCAACGAGGTCGCGGTGGCCGCGTTCCTCGACGGTGAGATCCCCTGGGTGGGCATCGCCGACGTTCTCAAAGCCGTGCTCGACCGGCATGATGGAACCAGGGCCACGTCGGTCGACGTTGTGATCGATGTGGACCGCCGGGCCCGCGACGTTGCCCGGGACGTCATCGAGAGGACCTATCGCGCATGAGCGCCACGGACACCGACCAGGGCGACGAGCAGGCGGGCGTGCCGGCGTTCCCGACTCCGCAGGGCGTGGAGCTGCCCGATCAGGGCGCCGCCGCGGGGGAGTCCCACCTCGACGCACCGGAGGGCGACGACGCCCCAGCCGGTGACGAGGCATCGGTCGTCCAGTCGAACCCGCTGCGGCTCGTGGCGGTGATCGCCGCCATCGTCGCGCTCGGCGTGTTCGTGAGCTGGCCGGCGGTCATCGTCGTGCTCAGCATCGTGTTCATGATCTTCATGCACGAGCTCGGCCACTACCTGACCGCCCGGCGGGCGGGCATGCTCGTCACCGAGTTCTTCATCGGGTTCGGCCCCCGCATCTGGTCGTTCCGCCGGGGCGAGGTCGAGTACGGCCTCAAGGCCATCCCCGCCGGCGCCTACGTGCGCGTCGTGGGCATGAGCAACCTCGACGAGGTCGACCCCGCCGACGAGGCCCGCACCTACCGCCAGCAGCCGTTCTGGCAGCGGTTCTCGGTGGCGGTGGCCGGGTCGACGATGCACTTCATCATGGCCTTCGTGCTGCTGTTCGTCGTCTACGCCGGCTTCGGGGTGCCCAACCAGTCCGAGTGGACGATCGCCCAGATCACCCCGTCGGACAGCCTGGTGCAGAACGGCGAGCCGGTGACGAGCCCCGCCGAGGCGGCCGGCCTGCGGCCCGGCGACCGCATCCTGGCCGTCGACGACACCCGGATCGACGAGTTCCTCGACCTGAAGGACGTCATCGAGTCCCAGCCGGGCGAGACCGTCACCCTCACCGTCCGCCGCGACGGCCGCACCATCGAGACCACGGCCACCCTGCTCTCGCAGGGGCCCGAGGGCACCGAGGAGGGCTTCCTCGGTGTCTCGCCCCGCTCGCCCCGGGAGCGCCTCGCCCCGCTGGCGGCGGTGCAGCGGGCCGGGAGCGAGTTCGCCAGCATCACGACGCAGTCGATCACGTCCCTCGGGCGGTTCTTCTCGCCGAGCGGCATCACCGACTTCGTGGACCAGGCCGTGAACGCCCAGGACGACGCGAACCAGCAGTCCGACGAGGCCGACGGCACCACGCCGCCGCCGGACGAGAACCGCATCGTGTCGATCTACGGCGCCGCCCGCATCGGCACCCAGGCCACCGAGGCGGGCATCGCCACGCTGTTCATGTTCCTGGCCCTGTTGAACATCTTCATCGGGGTGTTCAACCTGGTCCCGCTGCTGCCCCTCGACGGCGGCCACGTCGCCATCGCGATCTACGAGAAGATCCGGGAACGCCAGCTGCACCTCAAGCAGCGGTACTTCGCCGACATCCACAAGCTCCTGCCCATCACCTACGGCGTCGTGCTGGTGCTGGTGACGATCGGGATCATGGCGCTGTACCTCGACGTGGCCAACCCCATCAACCTTCCCAACTGACCCGGCGCGAGGTGCCGTCCCGCTGATGCCCGAGCCCGAGGCCCAGAGCCGCTACCCCCGGCGGCCGACCCGCACGATCACGTTGCCGCACCCGTCGCGGCCGGTCGACGTCGGGGGCGACGCGCCGATCACGGTCCAGTCGATGACGACGACCAAGACCGCCGACGTCGAGGGCACGCTCCAGCAGATCTACGCCCTCGCCGGCGCCGGCGCCGACATCGTGCGCTGCACCTGCAACGAGCTCGAGGCCGCCGAGGGGCTCGCCCAGATCGTGCCCCGCTCGCCGGTGCCGATCGTCGCCGACATCCACCACCAGTACAAGATGGCCCTCGCCGCCCTCGAGGCCGGCGTGCACTGCCTGCGCCTCAACCCGGGCAACATCCGCAAGCCGGAGCACATCAAGCTCGTGGCCCAGGAGTGCAAGGACCGCGGCATCCCCATCCGCATCGGGGTCAACGGCGGCTCGCTGCACCCCGACCTCTACGCCAAGTACGGCGACCGCATCGTCCCCGAGGCCCTCGTCGAGTCGGCCCAGATGGAGCTGGCCTACTTCGACGAGGTCGGCTTCGACGACGTGAAGATCTCGGTCAAGGCCTCCAACGTGCCGCTGATGATCGAGGCCTACCGGCAGCTGTCGGAGGTCACCGACCACCCGCTGCACCTCGGCGTCACCGAGGCGGGCCCGCCGCCCGCCGGTCTCATCAAGGCCACCGCCGGCCTCGCCACCCTCCTGTCGGAGGGCATCGGCGACACCATCCGCTACTCGCTCACCGCCGACCCCGTGGAGGAGGCCCACGCCGGCCGCCAGCTCCTCGAGGCCCTGGGCCTGCGCGAGCGCACCGGCCTCGACCTCATCGCATGCCCGTCGTGCGGCCGGGCCGAGGTCGACGTGATCGCGGTGTCCAAGGCCGCGCAGGACGCCTTCGCCGAGCGCAACTGGCCCATCCAGGTGGCGGTGATGGGCTGCGTGGTGAACGGCCCAGGTGAGGCCCGCGAGGCCGACCTCGGGATCGCCGCCGGCCGCCAGCGCGGTCACCTCTTCGTGAAGGGCCAGGTCGTGAAGGTCGTGCCCGAGGCCGAGATGGTCGACGCCCTGCTCGAGTGGGCCGAGATCATCGTCAACGACGGGGTCGAGGCCGCGCAGCAGAAGGCCGACGACGGGGCCGCGGCCGAGGCCGAGGCCGACCGCCTCGCCCTCCTCGACGAGCAGGGCCTCGACGCCAACGCGTCCAGCGTGAAGATCGAGCGCATCGAGCGCCTCCGCAAGCCCGACGACGACTAGCCCTTCCCAGCCCGATGAGGCGGTTTCGGTCCCGTGCGGAGCCACTCGGTGCGGTCAGGCGGGACCGTGCTGTCGAGAGAGGGCGTCGTCGGCCCAGGCTCGCTCCTCGGCCGTGAGCGGCCCACCCGTGGCGGCGAGCGCCTCGTCGAGCGTTCGCTGCCATTCGGCGGTGTCGGCGAGGCTCGCGCCGATCGCGTTGCGGGCGAAGTGCGACACCGATGGCACCTGACCGGCGCCGACGAGCGCTCGGATCATCACGAGATCATCCTCGGGCAGGGTGACCGTGATTCGTGTGTCGCCATGCGGTCGACGGTAGGCGGCGCCGAGTTGTGCGACGGGGGACTTACCCGGCGAGGCCGGGGAAGAGGGCGCGGAGGCCGGTGGCGAGGACGCCGAAGGCGATGGCGACGAGCACGATGCCGAAGAGGCGGGTGAGCACCTCCATGCCGGTGACGCCGAGCCAACGGGCCACCGGGACGGCGAACACGTAGACGACGCCGGTCAGCACGGCCATGCCGACGCAGACCGCGGCGAGCTCCAGCTGGGACTCGAGCGCGTTGTTGGCGCTCGACACCGCGACGATGAAGGCGATCGCGCCGCCGCCCACGTTCAGGGGGATGGCGATGGGCACCACCGCCATCGTCTTCCAGTGGTGCTCGGGGTCGACGTCGGGCGAGGGGCCGGGCAGGCCGTGGCCGGAGACCATGGCCATGCCGGTGACCAACAGGATGAGCCCGCCGGCGGACTGCAGCATCGGCACGGTCACGCCGAGCAGGCTCATCACCCGCTCGCCCACGAACACCACCGCCACCATGGCCACCGCCATGGCCACCGCCGAGCGCAGCGCCACCTTGCGCTGGACGCCCGCGGGGAGGGACTTGGTGTAACTGACGAAGGCGCCGACCGTCGTCGGTGGGCTCTGGATGGCGAACAGGCCCGTGGCGAACAGCAGCAGGTCGTGCCCGGTCACGGAGGAGGGGCCTATCACTCCTGGGCGCGGCGCGCCCGCCCGTAAGATCGCCGGATGGCCAAGCCCCCCGTGTTGACCCCCCAGGCCGAGGACTTCCCGCGCTGGTACCAGGACGTGATCGCCAAGGCCGAGCTGGCCGACAACGGGCCGGTCCGGGGGACCATGGTGATCCGGCCCTACGGGTACGGGATCTGGGAGCGGATGCAGGCCGAGGTCGACCGCCGCATCAAGGAGGCGGGCGCCGACAACGCGTACTTCCCGCTGTTCATCCCCATGGAGTACTTCCAGCGCGAGGCCGAGCACGTCGAGGGCTTCAGCCCCGAGCTGGCCGTGGTCACCATCGGCGGCGGCAAGGAGCTCGAGGAGCCCATCGCCATCCGCCCCACCAGCGAGACGGTCATCAACTCGTACTTCTCGAAGTGGATCCAGAGCTACCGCGACCTGCCCCTGTGCGTGAACAACTGGTCGAACGTCGTGCGGTGGGAGCTGCGCCCTCGCCTGTTCCTGCGCACCACCGAGTTCCTCTGGCAGGAGGGCCACACCTGCCACGCCACCTACGAGGAGGCCCGGGACTACGCCCGGCGCATCCTGTTCGACGTCTACGCCGACGTCATGGTGAACGTGCTCGCGGTGCCGCTGTTCCTCGGCCCGAAGACCGCCCGTGAGCGCTTTGCCGGCGCCATCAACACCCTCGCCTGCGAGGCCATGATGCGCGACGGCAAGGCCCTGCAGATGGGCACCAGCCACGAGCTGGGCCAGAACTTCGCCAAGGCCTTCGACGTGACCTTCCTCGACCAGGAGGGCACCCAGCAGCACGCCTGGCAGACCTCGTGGGGCGTCTCCACCCGCATGGTGGGCGGGATGATCATGACCCACGGCGACGACCGGGGCCTGCGGGTCCCGCCCGTGCTCGCCCCGGTGCAGGCCGTGGTCATGGCCGTCCGTGACGAGCCCGAGGTGCTCGAGAAGACCGCGGCCATCGCCGCGGAGCTGCGTGAGCACGGCGTGCGCGTCCAGCTCGACCAGCGGGTGGACGTCTCGTTCGGCCGGCGGGCCACCGACTGGGAGCTGAAGGGCGTGCCGGTGCGGGTCGAGGTCGGCCCCCGCGACCTCGCCGAGGGCAACGTCACCCTCGTCGACCGCATCGACGGGGCCAAGACCGCCGTGCACCTCGCCGGCGTGGCCACTGCGGTGAAGGCCACCCTCGACAACGCCCAGGCCAACCTCCTGAGGGAGGCGACGGAGTTCCGTGACGCCCGCACCGCCGACGTGACCACCGTGGACGAGGCCATCGAGGCCGGTGCCACCGGCTTCGCCCGCATCCCGTGGTCCGCGCTGGGCGACGGTGGCGAGGACCGCCTCGGCGAGCACGCCATGACCGTGCGGTGCCTGCAGCGCCCCGACGGTGGCTTCCCCGACGCCGACGACGAGGCCGACCTCGTCGCCATCGTCGGCCGCTCCTACTGAGCGCTCCTCGGCCGCTCCGGAGGGGCCTCTTCGCGCCCCCTTCCGCTATACTTTGCGCGTCTTTCGTTCGAGTTTGTCCGACAAGGCGTGGGCTCGGCCCACGCCTTTGGTTTCTCTCCAGGGAGGTGAGCGCACGCCATGAGCACCAACGATCGCCTGCGCGCGCTGATCGAGCCCCTGGTGGACGACCGCGACCTCGACCTCTACGACCTCGAGCTCTCCGGCGGCATCCTGCAGGTGCTGGTGTCGAAGCCGGGCGGGGTCGACGTGGATGCGCTGTCCGGGCTGAGCCGGGCCATCTCGCGCACCCTCGACGAGCACGACCCGATCCCCGGCCGCTACGTGCTCGAGGTCTCGAGCCCGGGGCTCGAGCGCCCGCTGCGCCGGCCCGACCACTACGAGGGCGCCGTCGGCACCCTCGTGGCGGTCAAGACCGTGGCCGGCACCGCGGGCGACCGCCGCATCAAGGGCACCCTCCTGGCCGCCGACGACGAGGGCGCCACCGTGGGCCTCGACGACGGCAGCGAGCGCCGCCTCGCCTACGCCGAGATCGAGCGGGCCCGCACCGTCTTCGAGTGGGAGGCCACCTCGAAGGGCGCGGCGAAGGCCAAGGCCAAGGCCAAGGCCCGACCCACCACCGAAACCGACCGCCACGCCGTCACCGCGACGCCGACCGACAGGAGCGGGAAATGAGCCAAGCCAACCCCGAGATGATGGACGCGCTCAACGCGCTCGCCATCGACAAGGGCATCTCCGTGGACGTGCTCTTCGGTGCGCTGGCCGACGCCCTCGAGTCCGCCTACAAGCGCATGCCGGAGGCCCACGAGTACGCCTGGGTCACCATCGATCCCGACACGTTCGAGATCCGGGTGCTCGCCCAGGAGCTCGACGAGGAGGGTGAGCCCGTCGGCGAGGAGTTCGACGTCACCCCCGACGACTTCGGGCGCATCGCCGCCCAGACCGCCAAGCAGGTCATGCTCCAGCGCATCCGCGAGGCCGAGCGGGAGATGAAGTACGAGGAGTACGCCGGCCGCGAGGGCGACATCGTCACCGGCATCATCCAGCAGAGCGACTCCCGCTACACGCTGCTCGACCTCGGTCGCGTCGAGGCCCTGCTGCCCCAGGCGGAGCAGGTGCCCTACGAGCGTCCCGAGGCCAACACCCGGGTCAAGGCCTACATCGTGGAGGTCCGCAAGACCGCCAAGGGCCCCCAGATCGTCGTGAGCCGCACCCACCCGGGCCTGATCAAGCGCCTGTTCGAGCTCGAGGTGCCCGAGATCGCCGACGGCGTGGTCGAGATCAAGGCCTGCGCCCGCGAGCCCGGGCACCGCACCAAGATCGCGGTCTGGTCGAACGACCCCAACGTCGACCCCGTCGGCGCCTGCGTGGGCGCCCGGGGCGCCCGCGTGCGCATGGTCGTGAACGAGCTGCGGGGCGAGAAGATCGACATCGTCCCGTTCTCCGAAGAGCCCGCCGACCTGGTGATGAAGGCGCTGTCGCCGGCCAAGGTCAAGGAGGTCCGCCTCGACGACGAGACCGGCACCGCCGAGGTGATCGTGCCCGACTACCAGCTGTCGCTGGCCATCGGCAAGGAGGGCCAGAACGCCCGTCTCGCCGCGCGGCTGACCGGCTGGCGGGTCGACATCAAGAGCGAGACCCAGCTCGCCGAGGAGGAGGCCTACGCCGACCAGGACTGGGCCGAGGGCGAGTGGGTGACCGACCCCGAGACCGGCGAGCAGATGTGGCAGCCCGCCGAGGGCGGCCCCGCCCTGTCCGCCGAGGAGTGGCAGGCCGGCGATCCCGAGGAGGGCGACGCCGAGTCCGCTGACGACGCCGAGGGCGGCGACGACGCCGGCGCCGAGGCGTCGGCCGAGGAGCCGGCGGCCACCGCCGACGCCGAGGAGTCCGACGACACCGACGCCGACGACGCCCCGGGCGAGGTGGTCGAGGACGACGCCGCCGCTGCCGACGCGGACGCCGCCGACGAGGCCGAGGCCGCCCCCGCCGACGAGGCCGAGGCCGCCCCCGCCGACGAGCCGGAGGCCTGATCCTGGCGGGCCCGACGTCGCCGTCTCGAGCCGCGCCCGTGCGCACCTGCATCGGGTGCCGGCGGGCCACCACGACCGTCGGCCTGGTGCGCGTGGTGCGTCGGGTCGACGGAACCCTGGCCGTGGGTCGTACACTGGCGGGCCGGGGCGCCTGGCTGTGCGCCGGGTCCGTGGCGTGCGTCGAGCAGGCCCGGAGCCGGGGAGCGTTCGGGCGTGCCCTCCGAGGCCCGGTCAGCGAGACCGCCCTCGACACCCTGTCCACCGAGTTGCGCACGAGCGTGGCTCCCCGTTCGTGCCGCCGGGATCGGCCGCGCGAGAATTGACCGAAGCAAGCGAAAGGCTGAGAGAACCCCAGTGGCGTCAAGTATCCGCGTGTACGAGCTGGCACGAGAGCTCGGGCTCACCAACAAGGAGACGCTCGACCTCTGCGACGCGCTCGGCATCGGGGTCAAGAGCCACTCGTCGAGCGTCGTCGAGGCCCAGGCCGACCGCGTCCGCCGCAAGGCCGAGCGCGAAGGCCTGATCCGCGACACCCAGCCCGAAGAGCCCGAGGCCGAGAAGCCGGTCTCGAAGACCGCCAAGGCCAAGGCCGCCACCAAGACGACGAAGGCCACCAAGAAGACGACCAAGAAGGCGGCCGCCGCCG
>WBZT01002996.1_pt1 | contig 11372 bp, 7 predicted proteins | sample 5204241 | NCBI WGS metagenome assembly WBZT01 (sample SAMN12344358, study PRJNA552823) | activated sludge metagenome | biome: Activated sludge suspended growth; feature: Nitrification reactor; material: Wastewater; isolation source: activated sludge from nitrification reactor of wastewater treatment...
TCGAAAACATGGGCGCACAGATGGTAAAAGAAGTCGCTTCCAAAACTTCTGACACCGCTGGTGACGGTACAACGACTGCGACAGTGCTGGCACAAGCCATCATCCGCGAAGGCATGAAATCCGTAGCGGCAGGCATGAACCCAATGGACTTGAAACGCGGTATCGACAAAGCGGTTGAAGCAGCGATCGAAAATCTGAAATCCCAATCCAAACCATGTGCCACCAGCAAAGAAATCGCGCAAGTAGGCACTATCTCCGCAAACTCTGACGCATCTATCGGCCAAATCATTGCCGATGCAATGGACAAAGTGGGTAAAGAAGGCGTGATTACCGTGGAAGACGGCTCTGGCCTGAGCAACGAGCTGGACGTGGTGGAAGGCATGCAGTTCGACCGCGGTTATTTGTCTCCATATTTCATCAACAATGCCGAGCGCCAGATCGCGCTGATGGACAACCCTTTCGTATTGTTGCACGACAAGAAAATCAGCAATATCCGTGACTTGCTGCCAGCGCTGGAGCAAGTGGCAAAATCTGGCCGCCCATTATTGATCATCGCCGAAGACGTAGATGGCGAGGCATTGGCAACCTTGGTGGTCAACAACATCCGCGGCATCCTGAAAACTGTTGCAGTAAAAGCGCCAGGCTTTGGTGACCGTCGTAAAGCCATGTTGGAAGATATCGCTATCCTGACTGGTGGTACCGTGATTGCGGAAGAAGTTGGCCTGAAACTGGAAAACGTGAAACTGGAAGACTTGGGTTCTGCCAAACGCATCGAAGTGGGCAAAGAAAACACCATCATCATCGACGGTGCTGGACACGAAGGCAATATCAAATCACGTATCGGTCAAATCAAGACCCAAATCGAAGAAGCGACCAGCGACTACGACAAAGAGAAACTGCAAGAGCGCGTAGCCAAACTGGCTGGCGGTGTTGCCGTGATCAAAGTGGGCGCAACGACCGAAATCGAAATGAAAGAGAAAAAAGCCCGCGTGGAAGATGCATTGCACGCAACTCGCGCTGCGGTGGAAGAAGGTATCGTGGCTGGCGGTGGCGTAGCACTGATTCGTGCACGTGACGCGATTGCCAAAGTGAAAGGTGATAACCTGGATCAAGAAGCCGGTATCAAAATCGTATTGCGCGCTGTGGAAGAACCACTGCGCCAGATCGTGGCCAACGCGGGTGATGAACCATCAGTCGTGGTTAATAACGTAGCGGCCGGCAAAGGCAACTACGGTTACAACGCTGCTAACGAAACCTATGGCGACATGGTAGAAATGGGCGTGCTGGATCCAACCAAAGTCACACGCTCAGCATTGCAAAATGCGGCATCTGTGGCTGGCTTGATGCTGACGACCGACTGCATGGTAGCTGAGTTGCCAAAAGACGACGCGCCAGCAATGCCGGATATGGGTGGTGGCATGGGTGGCATGGGCGGCATGATGTAATTTCAACTGTCACTGCATCGGTGATGCGTTGTTGGTATCGCCATTTGCGCCTAGTCGTACAAACACGTACTGCCTGCGTTGCAAATGGCTCACTGCCTAGCCTCACCTTCGCATTGAAGTTGAAATGCCCTAACAAGCACTCCACAAAAAACCCGCTTCGGCGGGTTTTTTATTGCTCAAATTTTCATTACAAAGTCATCGGCCTGCAAGCCGCGTCCTGCTTGCCTTACAAGACAATAGATTTCATAATGAACGCGCGCATGCATAACCAATATAATGATGTATAACCAAGCAGCGATTGCTCAATATTTTGCTCCTTCTATTATTTGGTATAACGTATTGGCTGAAAATAAAAAAATCTAACGCTTGTTTAAATACCATTGAAATCAAACACAGAGTGGTGAATTGAAAAAACCAGACATTCCAAGAGATGAACAAACTCGGCTCGAGACGCTCAGGTCGCTCGATATCCTAGATACCCCGCAGGAAGAACGTTTTGATCGGCTGACACGTATGGCAAAACGGATGTTCGGGGTGCCTATTGCGCTCGTTAGTCTCGTGGACGAAACCCGTCAATGGTTCAAGTCCTGCGTTGGCCTGGACGCCAGTGAAACATCCCGTGAAGTTTCATTTTGTGGCCATACCATACTCGACAACAGCGTATTCGTCATCCCCAATACCTTAGAGGACCAACGCTTTGCAGACAATCCGTTGGTCGTCAACGAACCGAATATTCGTTTTTATGCCGGGTGCCCGCTCTCTCTAAATGGCCACAAGCTTGGAACACTTTGTATTATTGACCAGAAGCCAAGAAGCTTCGAAAAGGAAGACATCGAAGCATTAAGAGACCTCGGGGCCATGGTAGAGCGGGAACTTGCAGCCGTTCAACTGGCGACACTGGACGAGTTAACCAACATCTCCAATCGGCGCGGTTTTATGATGCTTGCCCAACATAGCTTGAACATCTGTGCCAGACAAAAAATTCCTGCCGCGCTTGTTTTTATGGATCTAGACAAGCTCAAACCCATCAACGACAAGTTTGGACACGCAGAAGGTGATCACGCATTAATGGCCTTTGCCAGTCAAATGAAGAACCTGTTCCGGGATTCAGACCTGTTTGCACGCTTGGGAGGTGATGAGTTTACCGTCTTACTCACGAATACCACTAAGCAGCAAGCAGAAGAAGTCATCGGGAGATTCAGCCGCTCATTGAAGAAATACAATCAAGAAGCACAACGCGGGTACGATGTGACATTCTCTTTTGGTATCGTGGAGTTCAATGCCGAGAAGCGCCCTATGATTGATGAACTGCTAGCAGATGGCGACTCGCTGATGTATATGATGAAAAAATCAAAAGGATAATGTCACTAGCGCAAAATCAACCCTCCTTCGGCGGGTTTTTTATTGCCTAAATCTTCATTATGCAAACCATCGGCCTGAAAGCCGCATCCCGCTTGCCTTGCAGGGCATTAGATTTCATAATGAACATACGCACAAGCAAAAAAAAGCCCCGATCAAGGGGAAAGATCGGGGCAAGTGCCTAGCGGGCTCTGACCTCACTTTTTGCGAACAATGTTACTGTTTAGTTTGAGATGGGCACTAGGCACATCGCGAAGGTCGTAGTTGCTCTACGAAGCCGAACGATGTAACAACGTGAACGCTCAAACTAAACACAACCCTTTGGGCATTCATTTTATGGTCGGTCTGCTGTGTTAGCCTTTTTGTGAAGGGAATAACCATTCACTGCAAAGCCTGTCTTGCATCCCACCCCATAAAATGTAACGCATTGCCGTAAAAAGTGAGGTCAGAGCCCGCATAACGGCTTCCGCTCAGGGAGGAAAGAAGCGGAAAGATAACGAAAGTTCAGAACTCCGCTACCATGCCTCTTAGAACGCTTGGTATTGCAGTTGGTTCACAGTATTTTTGTAACCTTTTGTAAATTTTTGTATCCGTTTTTTCAGTTACTGCATGCGATAATATTGACATGCAAAGCGAGCAAAATATCCTCAACGGCCTCAATGACAAACAGCTTGAGGCGGTCACTTTACCCAACCAATCCGCACTGATTCTGGCTGGCGCCGGCAGCGGCAAAACGCGTGTACTCACCACACGCATCGCCTGGCTGATCCAGACCGGGCAGGTATCCCCCATGGGCTTGTTGGCGGTGACTTTTACCAACAAGGCCGCCAAGGAGATGCTGACGCGCCTGACTTCGATGCTGCCCATCAACACGCGCGGCATGTGGGTGGGCACATTCCACGGCTTGTGTAACCGTTTGCTGCGCGCGCACCACCGCGAGGCGGGCTTGCCCAGCACGTTCCAGATTCTGGATACCGCCGACCAGCTTTCTGCCATCAAGCGCGTGATGAAAGCCATGAACGTGGACGACGAGAAATATCCGCCCAAGCAAGTGATGGGTTACATCAACAGCTGCAAGGAGGAAGGCCTACGCGCATATCAGGTGGAGGCTTATGACGCACATTCGCAAAAGCTGCGCGAGATTTACGAGGCCTATGATGCGCAATGTAACCGTGATGGCGTGGCCGATTTTGCCGAACTGTTATTGCGCTGTTATGAGCTGCTGGAACGCGATGCGCGTATCCGCAGCCATTACCAGAGCCGTTTCCGCTACATTCTGGTGGATGAGTTTCAGGACACCAACCGCCTGCAATACCTGTGGCTGAAACTGCTGGCCGGACAAGAGAATAGCCTGTTTGCCGTGGGGGATGACGACCAGAGTATTTATGCCTTTCGCGGTGCCCGTGTCGGCAACATGGCGGATTTCCAGCGCGACTTTGCGGTGCAGAATATCGTGAAACTGGAAGAAAACTATCGCAGCCACAGCAACATTCTGGATGCGGCCAATGCCATCATCGCCCACAACAAGGACAGGCTGGGCAAGAACCTGTGGACATCGGCCGGCAAGGGCGAGCCGGTGCGCGTGTATGAGGCCTATAACGACACCGAAGAGGCGCAGTACATTGTGGATGAGATCAGCATGCTGCACCGTGAAGGCATCGAGCTAGGCGACATCGCCTTGCTTTACCGCAGCAATGCGCAATCCCGCATTCTGGAACATACGCTGTTCACCGCCAATCTGCCCTATCGCGTCTATGGCGGCCTGCGCTTTTTTGAGCGTGCAGAAATCAAGCATGCGCTGGCGTATATGCGCCTGATCGCCAACGCCAATGATGATACCGCGCTGTTACGTGTCATCAATTTCCCCGCGCGCGGCATCGGCGCGCGTAGTCTGGAACAATTGCAGGAAGCGGCGCAACAGCAAAACTGCAGCCTATGGCAAGCCGCCGTCAACAAGGTGGGCGAAGGGAAAGCAGGAGCCAAGGGGATAGAAGGATTCGTTGGCCTGATTCGCCATATGGTAGACCAGGCCTATGGCGTTTCGCTGGCGGAAACGGTGGAACTGGCAACGACACTATCCGGCCTGAAGGCGCATTATCAAAACGAGAAAGAAGGCGAAGACCGCATCGAGAACCTGGAAGAGCTAGTCACCGCCGCAGTCGCCTTCACTAATCAGGATTTTGGCAATCACCATAATGTGGATGAAGAACTCGACATCATGACGCAGTTCCTGAACCATGCCAGCCTGGAAGCCGGCGAGCATCAAGCCGAAGTCGGGCGCGAAGCCCTGCAGTTGATGACGGTACATGCCGCCAAAGGGCTGGAATTTAATACCGTGTTCATCAGCGGGCTGGAAGAAGGCTTGTTCCCGCATGAGCAGGCCGCCTATGAACATGGCGGGCTGGAAGAAGAACGCCGCCTGATGTACGTGGCGGTGACGCGCGCCCGGCAACGCCTGTACTTGAGCTATGCGCAAAGCCGCATGCTGCATGGGCAGGTGCGTTATGGCATCGCCTCACGCTTTCTGGATGAGATTCCGGATAGTTTATTGAAACGCCTGAACAGCCGTGCCGCGCCTAAACCCTATGCCAGCGTCAGCATTGCCCCCACCAGCAGCGGCTACCCTTTCAAGATCGGGCAAGGCGTGCGTCATGCCAAATTTGGTGAAGGCGTGGTAGTGAGCTATGAAGGCAATGCGGACAATCTGGTGATTAAGGTGAACTTTGGCCGTGAAGGCATGAAGAGCCTGGCGATGGAATATGCTAAACTCGAAAAGTTTTAAGCGCCTTTAACCCTGTGGCGCAGCGCGAAACACATCACGATAACTGACATACTGATACGCCAGCATCAGCGCTGTGGCTACCAGCAGGCTCATAAACAGCAGTGCAGGCGTAAAAATCTGCGCCACTGCGGGAATAAATGCACCAATCACACCCAGCAGGATACCCAGCCCTAACATCACACTGACTATGCCTACCGTCAGTAGCAGCCACGCCACTGTCATGGCCACCACATACTGCAAGCAGCCGGCAACACTGGATTTAACCGCTTTCAACACGGGATAATTGTTAAATGCCACCAGCATGGGTGAAAACCAGGTGGCAATCAGCAGCGGCAGCAAGAACAAGCTGAGTTTGAGTATGACCGGCAGCATTTTCTGCATCACAAGCGCAGCGCGCGTTTCGGTCATTGCTGTTTTTTGCTCGGCGACTTTAATCAGCCCTTCCCAGTCCGCATTCATAAAGAGGCCTATCAGTGTACCGTAAACCAGGCACAACAGGCCAATCATCGCCAGTTGCGATACTTTGGGCTTAATGCCCGCCCACACCTCGGCCAATGTCTGTCGCTGACCTTTGTCTGCGTCCCTATACAAAGCCATGGCAAACACAATGAATACCGGCCACAGCAGAATAGTCACGAACGCCATAACCTGCAAGCCCGGCATGGATGGCATCATAATGAAAAAACCGATGTAAGCCAGTGCCAGCAGCAACCAATTGCGTGGAGATTGCCTGAACAAGGCCAGACTTTCTTTGACCCAGCTAACGCCCGTTTGTGTGCGAGATTCCAGAATCGCCATTTTTCCCTTAACTCCCTTTATTCACCTAAATCGACTGCCATATCCAGATACTGCTGCAATAGGTTCTTGAAATGGTTCGGGTCTTTGGTGTGGGTCAACTCACCATCCTGCGGAAAGTAGAAATCATACAGGCGTGACAGCCAGAAACGTAACGACGCACGGCGCAGCATGGCCAGCCACAGTTTCCATTCGTGTGGCGCAAAAGGCCGCACACTTTGGTAAGCATCCAGAAACACCTGCATTTTATCTTCGTCTATCAAGCCAAGATCCGGCCCATTATGATGCAAGCACCATTCGTTCACGGCAATCGCAACGTCATACAACAGAATGTCGTGACATGCGTAATAGAAATCAATGAAGCCGCCCAGTTTGTCGCCGTCAAACAGCACATTATCACGGAACAGATCACCATGAATCACGCCGGTCGGCAAAGCACTCACATCCAGGCTGTGCTGATAGGCCAATTCGGCCTGTAACATCGCCTTGTCCGTCGCCTTAAGCTTGGGCAAAACCTGTTCTGCGGTTGCAGTTCGCCAGGCCTCGTTGCGCTGATTCACACCAGCTTGTGCGAAACTTGCTCCGGCAATGTGTATCTGCGCCAACGTGGTAGCCACTTGTTGGATATGCGTCACATCCGGAATCGCAATATCCTTGCCTTGCAGGCAGGTGACCATCAGGGCTGGCTTGCCATGCAGCATATGCAGGCACGTGCCCTGCCTGTCTGCTACCGGTGCCGGGCACAGCACGCCATGATTCGCCAAATGAGACATCAGGTGCACAAAATAAGGCAGCTCCTGCTGCGTATTCTTTTCGAATATCGTCAGCACATAGCGGCTTTTGTCCGTGATGACGAAGTAATTGGTGTTGGTAATACCCGCCGCAATGCCTTTCAGTGCCTGCAACTGGCCAATATCGAACTGCTGCAGCCAAACGGCAACTTCGTCTTCGGTAAGTGTGGTAAAAACGGACATGAGAACCTATGAAATACTAAAGAGGGCTTGGCCCTCTTAAGTTTAAAACCTGAAAATCACCCATTTCGGAATACTGAGCGGCGGATTTGGCCCCACATTCACCCAGCCGCCTTCCTGGTCTTCTTTATGCAGGTAATATGGCACGCCATGCTCCGGCGTAATCTTCATCATGTAAAGCTCACCGTGGATGCGGTATTCCTCAATGGTTTCCTTGCCTTTCTTGCGAATAGTCACCTGCGGCTCGTCCAGCGGTTCGCCATCCATCACTTTTGGCGGCGGCTGGACTTCCTCAAATGGCACTGCATCCTTAGGCTCTCCTGCGGCTTGTGCGTTAAAAGCCACTATCGGCAGCCATGCGGTCATCATCAGGAAAAGCTGAAAAACTCTGTTTTTTTGCATATCGCGCTCGTGGTTTATGTGTGCCTTCATTCTAGCAAAACGCCATAAAAAAGGTATGCACCCTACAAATAAAGTTGTACGTTACGCTCGGCCGGGCTGAGCTCGAAACCACGCGATTCGTAATGCTTGAATATGGCATCTACAATCGCTTTTGGTTCATCTATCAGTTGCATCAGGTTAAGGTCTGCGGTATCGGCCATCCCCTCGCCCACCAGCTTATCCTGTAGCCAATCCATCAAGCCGCGCCAGAAATCGCTGCACACCAGAATGATCGGGATTTTGCGCGATTTGCCGGTTTGCACCAGTGTCACGACCTCCATCAGTTCATCCAGCGTACCAAAGCCGCCCGGCAACACTACATAGGCCGATGCATATTTTACGAACATGACCTTGCGCATGAAAAAGTGCTGGAAGTTGATACCGATATCCTGATAATCGTTGCTCGTCTGCTCATGCGGCAGCATGATGTTGAGCCCGATGCTGGGCGACTTCCCGGCGAAAGCGCCCTTGTTGGCAGCTTCCATGATGCCCGGCCCACCGCCGGAGATCACGCTGAACCCGGCGTCGGAAAGCAGGCAGGCGATTTCTTCCGCCAACTTGAAATGAGGATGATCCGGCTTGGTGCGCGCACTGCCAAAGATGGATACCGCTGGCGTAATTTGCTTCAGGCTCTCGGTCGCACCCACAAATTCTGCCATAATCTCGAAAGCATGCCAGGATTCATGCCCACCCGCGTTCTGGTTCAGCAGTTCCGAGCTGGTGATTTTAGGTAGTTTTTTTACAGCTGACATAAGGTATCCATATCAAAAAATGAAAAGATTGCTATTGGTCGACGGTTCATCTTACCTATACCGTGCCTTTCACGCCCTGCCCGATTTGCGCACCAGCAAAGGCGAGCCGACCGGGGCGATTCGCGGCGTACTGTCCATGCTACAACGCCTGCACAAGGATTACCCGAGCGATTATAGCGCTTGCGTGTTCGATGCAAAAGGCAAAACTTTTCGCGACGATATTTACCCCGAATACAAAGCCAACCGTGCCGCCATGCCGGACGATTTGCGCCCGCAGATCGAACCGCTGTTCGAGGCGATTAAAGCCATGGGCTGGCCACTGATTGTGGAAGAAGGCGTGGAGGCGGACGATGTGATTGGCGCGCTGGCCAAACAGGCCGAGCGTGAGGGTGTGCAAACCGTCATCTCCACTGGCGACAAAGACATTTCACAGCTCGTGAACAACCACATCACTGTCGTCAACACCATGCGCGACGCCTTCCGCAAAACGGACGAAGTGCTGGATCCAACGGGCGTAGAGAACAAATTCGGTATCCCGCCTGAGCTGATGATTGATTACCTGATGCTGATTGGTGACAGCTCCGACAACGTACCGGGCGTAGAAAAAGTAGGCCCGAAAACCGCCGTAAAATGGCTGAAAGAATACGGAAGTCTGGAGAATATTATCGCCAACGCCGACAAAATCACCGGCGTGGTCGGCGAGAACCTGCGCAAAGCCCTGCCCTGGTTCGCCACTTCACGCGAGCTGATTACCATTCGCTGCGATGTCGGTATCCGCGAGAACCTGCATGACCTCTCGCCCCAGACGCCGGACAAAGCCAAGCTGGCCGAGCTTTACGGGCGCTTTGAATTTAAGACATGGCTAAAAGATCTCAACGGAGGCCAAACCCCTGCCCTGGAAGGCAAGCAGGACGCGGCTTCCAGAGCATCCGCTTCAAGCAATGCTGCCGAATCTGTTGAATCGAACATCGATTACACGCCTGTCACCACGCGCAACTACGAGACGGTTTTAAGCACTGAACAGCTAGATATTTGGCTGAAAAAACTACGCAGCGCCGAGCTGGTTTGCGTGGACACCGAAACCACCTCGCTCGACCCGATGATGGCGCAGATCGTCGGCATCTCGTTTTCTGTCAAGCCGGGCAAAGCCGCCTACATACCGTTGCGGCACGATTACTTCGGCGCGCCGGACCAACTGAGCTTTGCTGAAACTTTGGCGAAACTCAAGCCGATTCTGGAAGACGAAACCATCAAAAAAGTCGGTCAGAATCTGAAGTACGATATGCACGTATTCGCTAATCACGGCGTGGTGTTGCGCGGCGTGGCGCATGATACCCTGCTGCAATCCTACGTATTCGAATCGCACATGAACCATGGCATGGACAACCTGAGCGAGCGCCATCTGGGCATCAAGCCGATTGCATTTGAAGAGGTCGCCGGCAAAGGTGCGAAGCAGGTCGGCTTCAATCAGGTCGCGATTGAACAGGCCAGCGAATATGCGGCGGAAGATGCGGACATCACGCTGCAACTGCACAAAGCGATGTCGCCGATTGTGCAAAACGACGACAAGCTGCGCTTTATCTACGCGCAGATCGAGATGCCGGTTTCGCAGATTCTGTTCACCATAGAGCGCAATGGCGTGCTGATTGACGCGCACATGCTCAACCGCCAGAGCAATGAAATTGCCATGAAGCTGATGGAGCTGGAAAAGCAGGCCTACGACATCGCCGAACAACCTTTCAATCTCAGCTCGCCCAAGCAGTTGCAAGAGATTCTCTTCGGCAAACTCGGCATCAAGCCGACCAAAAAAACGCCCAGCGGCGCGCCCAGCACCGATGAAGACGTGCTGCAGGAACTGGCGCTGGATTACCCGCTGCCCAAGGTAATTCTGGAGCATCGCGGCCTCGCCAAGCTCAAGTCTACTTACACCGACAAGCTGCCGAAGATGATTAACCCGCATACCGGCCGTGTACACACCAGCTACAATCAGGCGGTAGCGATTACCGGCCGTTTGGCTAGCAGCGACCCGAATCTGCAGAATATCCCTGTGCGCACGCAGGAAGGGCGCCGCATTCGCGAAGCGTTTATCGCACCAGTGGGTTCGCACATCGTCTCGGCAGATTATTCCCAGATCGAGCTGCGTATCATGGCGCACCTTTCGCAGGACAAAGGCATGCTCAACGCCTTTGCCAATAACGAGGACATTCACCGCGCCACTGCGGCAGAAGTGTTTGGTGTAGAAAAAGACCTAGTGGATAGCGAACAGCGCCGCTATGCCAAAGTCATCAATTTTGGCCTGATTTACGGCATGAGCGCATTTGGCCTCGCACAAAATTTAAACATCGAACGTAGCGCCGCCGCCAGCTATATCGAGCGCTACTTCGCGCGCTACCCCGGTGTACGCGCCTACATGGACGACACGCGCGCACTCGCCAAACAGCAAGGCTATGTGGAAACCTACTTCGGGCGCAGGCTGTGGGTGCCCAGCATCAACAGTGCCAACGCCATGCAACGCGCAGGTGCGGAGCGCGCCGCCATCAATGCGCCGATGCAAGGCACCGCGGCAGACCTGATCAAACTCGCGATGATTGCGGTGCAAGGCTGGCTGGTAAGTGAGCACTTACAATCGAAATTGATTATGCAAGTGCACGATGAACTAGTGCTGGAAGTACCGGATAACGAACTGGAACTGGTGAAAACCAAACTGCCGGAACTGATGCAGAACGTGGCAAAATTAGATGTGCCACTACTTGCCGAAGTAGGCGTGGGCGCCAATTGGGAAAGCGCCCACTAGGCAAAAGTCTAAGGCTTCACCACCAGGCCGTTT
>WBZT01003000.1_pt1 | contig 11367 bp, 10 predicted proteins | sample 5204241 | NCBI WGS metagenome assembly WBZT01 (sample SAMN12344358, study PRJNA552823) | activated sludge metagenome | biome: Activated sludge suspended growth; feature: Nitrification reactor; material: Wastewater; isolation source: activated sludge from nitrification reactor of wastewater...
ACCGTCAAACCCACGGAAAGCCACGCCATGCCCCGCTCCACTCTGAAGCTGCCGAACAAGAAACCTGCTGCTGTCGTCGGCGACGCACGGTCAGCCATACGCAAACCGATTCGTGGCAGCTCCAAGACGGCAAAGCACCACACTGCGCGGCGTGCCGACAGCCAATCGACCACACCGGTTGCGCCAGGCGGCCAGCCCGGCCAAGGAACCAACCGCCCGGCACGTTTCCGCAGCGACCTTTCGAGAGAAGCGGCTCGCCCGATCGAGCAGCTTGCCGTCGCCCTCCCGACGAGGCAGGAAAGCGCAGAGCCCGCCTCGGAACCTCGCAGCATCGCGACCGACAGCCAGCCAGCCGACCCGACCCGGCCTGGCCAACAGGCGAAGAAGATCTATCCGCCACGTGGCATTGCCCGCAGTACCGGCGCGCGTGCCTTTCCCCCGGCACCGCAGCATGCCAGCCGCGACGCCTTGCGACCGGCACTTGGCGAGAACGGCCCGCCGGTCGTTGCCGGACAAGCAGCGCGCGCGCAACGAGCAGAGGCACCCGCTGCGACGCCGGCAGAGCCCCCTGGCACAACGCACGGCCTGGCCAAAGAGTCGCCGCGGCTGGCAAAACGGGTCAGCGAAATCGCCGCCTGCTCCCGCCGCGAAGCCGATGAATGGATCGAGAACGGCTGGGTCAGCGTCGATGGCGAGATCATCACCCGCCTCGGTGCACGCGTCAATCCCAAAGCAAGGATCGAGATCAAGGATGCCGCCAGCAAACACTCCAGCGAAAGCGTCACCATCCTGTTCAACAAGCCAAGCCACCCGGTCGCTGCCGGGTCCGCAGGCGAGCGCGATGATGCCGTTGCCCTGATCCGTTCCGACAACCACTGGGCAGAAGACCGCACCACCCTCCGCTTCCAGGCCAGGCATCTGCGCGGCCTGGCGCTGGCCGGCAAACTCGATGCCGACGAGGGCGGCCTGCTGGTGTTCACCCAGGAAGGCCGTATCGCGCGCCGCCTGACAGGGGGTGATGCCAGACTCGAGAAGGAATACCATGTCCGCGTCGAGGGCGAGTTGTCGGCGGATGGCCTGGAGCGGCTCAGGCATGGCCTGTCGCTGGACAGGGTCAGGCTGCTGCATGCACAGGTCTCGTGGCTGAGCGAACAACAACTGCGTTTCGTTCTGCACGAGAGCAGAAAGCGGCAGATTCAGGGCATGTGCGAGCAGGTCGGATTGCGCGCTACCGAGACCAAACGCGTGCGTATCGGCAGCGTTTCGCTCGGCAAGCTGGCGGTCGGGCAATGGCGCTACCTGCGCGCCGACGAGCGCTTCTGAAAAAGGCCCAGCCGATGCCCGATCATCCCTTGCCACAGGATCTCGAAGGCTGGCTGGCTTTCATCAGCAAAGCCGAATTGCCCATCCTGCGCCAGACGGCGCGCCACCTCGACAAAGCGCGACAGCAAGCCGACCAGATCAGCGGTCGCGACATCACTGACATCGTGCTGCAGGATCCCCTGTTGGCCATCCGCGTGCTGGCCTACATTCAGGAGGTCAGCCACGGCCGCCTGCACAGCGACATCACGAATATCGCCAGCGCGGTGATGATGCTGGGCATCGATCCGTTCTTCCGGAAGTTCGAGCAGCCGCTGACCCTCGAAACGATGCTGCGCGGTCAGCGGCAAGCCCTGCTGGGCGTCCTGCAGGTGATCCTGCGCATGCAGCGCGCGGCGCGCTATGCACATGACTGGGCCTTTGCGCGGCATGACATGAACGTCGAGGAAGTCGCCCTCGCAGCGCTGCTGCACGACCTCGCAGAAAGTCTGCTGTGGTGTTTTGCTCCGGATCGGGCGATCGAGATTCGCTCCCGACTGCAGGCCGACCACCGGCTGAACGACCGCGATGTCGAGCGGGAAGTGCTCGGGATGACGGTGGCCGATCTGCAACTGGCGCTCTGCCGGGCCTGGCATCTGCCCGAGCTGCTGACTACCCTGATGGACAGCGGTGATGCCGGTCTGTCCAGGGTTCAGAACGTGCAACTGGCGGTCAACCTCGCCCGCCACTCGACCGATGGCTGGAATCATCCGGCGATCCCGGACGACCTCAACGCCATCCAGAATCTGTTGCATATCAGCCGCGAAACGCTCCTCAACCGCCTGCAACTGCCGACGGAAGTACTGCCCAGGTTCCTCGGCGGGAGCCTGGCCAGTTCAGAAAAAGGCGCCTCGGACAAACGCTTCTTCTGACCGGCTTCAACGGTCGAGCGGGCAGTGCGGGCGACCGGCGGCAGTCGAAGTCAGCCGGTCACTTGTGCAGGCATCGGGAATCCCCCCGACGATTCGTCAGCTTGCGGCCCATTGCGCAGCAAGACTGCGAGGTGATGGCCGGCAACGTGCGCCGCTGCGGTATAGTGCCGGCCTTGCCCCGCTCGGCGACATGCCCCATGCCACGTTTCTTTGCCATTATCTTCATCGAAGGGTTCTGCTCGCTTGGCGCCGAGGTCATCGCGCTGCGTCAGATCATCCCGCACCTGGGCAGTTCGATCGTCGTCACCGCACCGACCATCGCGTTCTTTCTGCTCGCACTGGCGCTCGGCTACCATGCCGGCGCAAAAGTCGCCGAGGACTATCTTGAAGTCGTCGCCAGGAACTTCCTGATCGCGGCCTTGCTGATCGGCGTCGGTCTGGCGGGAGTCGGCGTCGACCTGATCTTCGCTTCGCTGCCGCCACCCGAAATCGCCTATCTCGCGCTCGTCACCGGCGTACTCTGCCCGATCGCCTGGCTGCTCGGGCAGACCGTGCCGATCCTCAGCAACCTGCTGCAGCACCAACGCGTCGGCGAAGCCAGTGGCCAGGCGCTGTACTACTCGACACTCGGTTCTTTCCTGGGTTCGTTGTCGCTGTCGCTACTGGTCATGCAATGGCTTGGCGTTTCCGCAGCCGTCGCGCTCTGCGCGCTGTTGCTGGTCGTTGGCTACGCGCTGCTGCGTGCTCGCAGTTGGACGACGGCGATCGCCGGCATCACCGTCGTTGCGCTGGTGCTGATCACCAACGCCTGGCTGCGCCCACAGATCGAGACCGCCTACGCCAGCTATCTGGTGATGCCGGTCCAGTACAATGGCGCGATTAACGGGCGCGCCCTGAAAAACAATAGCTCATTCGCCTCATTGATCGACGAGGCCGAACCGCCGCACTATGCCCGCTATATCCGGCATATCCGCAGCTTTCTGCTCGACGACATGGGCTTCCGCGACCGCCGGATACTGGTTCTCGGCGCCGGCGGTTTCACGCTCTCGCACCGTGAGACGAGCAACCACTACACCTATGTCGATATCGATCCGGCGGTGCGCACCATTGCCGAGACCCATTTCCTCCTCGAGACGGCAAACGGCGAGTTCATCGCCGATGATGCCCGCCGCTTCGTGGTTCGTACCGGGCAGCGCTTTGCGGCGGTGCTGCTCGATGTCTATGGCTCGCATACCTCGATCCCTGGCCACCTCGTCACCCGTGAATTCTGGCAGGCGACGCGCCGGGTGCTCGAAGCCGACGGCGTGTTGATTGCCAACCTGATTCTCGACAGCGCCCTCGCCACGCCCTATTCGCGCAACCTGCTGGCGACCATCGAGAGCATCTACGGCCGCTGCGCCGTCGAAGTGCTGCAGAAGCAACAGCAGCTTGCCAATGTGGTCGTCATCTGCCGCAACGGCGAACCGCCGGAGCCGGTTAGCCTCTTCGTCGACGAACGCAACCGCGCCGATTTCGACTTCGCGCGTTCGCGCTGAGCGGCTGTTGCGTGCCTATCACGAACTCAAGACTGGTCGGCGAACACCAGGAGTTGAACGAAAAGCTGAATCTTCATGTTCGCCTCCGGCGGGAGTGAGGTGAACTCGGAACCCATGCGAACAATCCCGTTTGCAGGCTTGCGGTTCAGAATCTTGGCGTAAACGTCACGTGCCTGATAGGCGACTATCGGCAAGTCAAGGCTGAGTTTGATTTCGCAATAAATGGGCAGTTGGCATTCCAGTTCGAGCAGAGCGCCGTGGTAGCCAAGATCGAGAATCGTGCCTGGGCGTATTTCGGGAAAGACGATGCCGTTTTCGATGATCTGGTAGCCGAACGGCAGCTTGACCTGGATACGGTGAGAACGACGTTTCTCCTTGCGTGGGACATGGAACCCCAGCGAAGGAATGCCAATCAGTTCGCGCAGGCTGACGGGTACCGGCTTCCCCTTGAGATAGATGTCGATCGGAGCGCTGGTGTCGACGAACTCCTTGCAGCGCTCATAGGTGCCCTGACTGATCAGGACCTGACCGCGCAAACTGAGCGCCTCGATGCGCGCAGCCAGATTGACTTCGTTGCCAATCACGGTGTACTCATGATAGAGGTCTGATCCCAGCGTACCCGCAAGCACCTCGCCGGTGTTGATGCCGATGCCCATGTACAGTTCCGGCCATCCCTGATCCCTGTGCGCCAGGTTGAGAGCATCCATCGTGATCTGCATTTCGACAGCGCAGGTCAGTGCTCGTTGAACATCATCGGGGCGCTGCACTGGCGCGCCGAACAGCGCCATGATCGAATCCCCCATGAATTTGTCTATGGTTCCCTGGTACTTGAAAATGATCTCGCTCATCCTGACGAGGCAGGGATTGAGAATCTTGATGACCTTACCCGCCGGTTGATTTGCAGCCATTGCCGTAAACCCGCGCAGGTCGGCGAACAGGATGGTGACCTCGCGCTTCAGGAACTCCTGCCCGAGGGGCAAAGGAAGCGAGCGCGTGTCGAGTTCATGAAGCAAGGTTTCGACCTCTGCCTGGGCCGAGCTGCTGAGCTTCTTTCCGGTATCGCGCACAATGATGCCGTGCAGACGTTGCAGCACACGCTGCACTGAACTAAGTCTCATATCTTGAGGAGAATACGATGCGTCAGGCACGCATCGTCCCTTTGCAGAGGGTCATGCTCGCGCAGGCACATCATGTTTGGTCCATGTCCAACATGAGGCATTATGACATACAAATCGATGTCGAGGCAATCAATATTGACGTGGCAGGAGATGTCCGATGGTATGAGACTGCAATGAGGCGGTGTATCCCTTGCAAAAGGATCGGGCAATAGGGAACCGGCGGCGATCCCGGAAGCAGCCCAGGCATCCGGCAAGCCGTTCTCCGGCGCTGCTGGCGTTTATCTGGAAGGGATGGGCAGACGCTCGACTTCAAGAACCCGACCGCGGCCCTGCTCGGCGAGCAGCAGGTGACCCGGAGCCAGCGGCAGAACGGTTTGCCCGGAACGCAGACCGCTCAGGACAGTCTGCAACGATCCGCTCCTGTCGAGCAGCAGCAGGCGTGCCCGATGCGTGGCATCTTCGGTGATCCACAATCCCTCATCGTTGCACATCAGAAAACCCGGCGCGTTGAGCTGTTCGAGGACCAGCACGTCAGCCCCCTCTGCCTGCCAGCGTTTGACCCAGCGTTTTCCCTTTTCGGTGTAGAACAACTGCCCGTCGGGACAAATTGCGACGCCCTCCGCTTCGCTGAGGCCGCTGCGCAAGACGGTCAACGCCCTGGTGAGCGGGTCGAAGCGCAACAGGCGCCCGTCACCCGGCCGATCTTCGATGGCGTACAGAGACTGGCCATCAGTGGCCAGACCTTCGACGCTTCGACCCTGGAACAGGGCTTCCATTTGACCGTCATGCCGCCAGAGCACCGGCAGATCGCCCCCTTCCTGACTGATCGCGATGCCGTCGCGAAATGCTACCAGCCCGTCGGGCTTGGACAGCCCGACCGCTGACTGGGTCAGGCTGCCATCGGCTGCACGGCTGAACAGAATGCCGCGCCCATTGCCGAGTTCCTTGCTGATGTACAAGGCCCCCTGCCGGTCTTTTGCCAGGGCGCTGACATGCGGGATCCCGTCGAGGTAGACCCGAAACGACCAGCCATTCGCTGCCGTCACCGGGGCGAAATGCTGCCAGCCAAAGAAGCCGCCGACCAGCACGGCCAGCAGCGCCGTCAGCCACAGACCCTGCGTCCTGCGCGACGACGAAAACAGCGTGGCAGTCAGTCCATTCGCAGACATCTCTACGTGCAGCGTTCAAACAGGGCGACATGCAGGGTGTGCAGCAAGGGACTGCGAGCGAAATTTCTGACCAGTCTGAATCCTTGGTGGCTAAAGTACTGTTCGACTTCCGCCAGCGGCGTCGCGTATTTTTCCGACGCCCGGCCACCGATCCTGAAGCGCAGGCGGCGCTTCAGAGAGGTGACCGAGAACGGACTGAAATACGACAGGACGACCGATTTCCCCGAGACGCGACACAATTCGGAGATTGCTTGCTGGCGTATCGCCGGGTTCGGGAAATGATGGAACAGCCGAAAACAGAGGCTCGTGTCGAACTCGGCGTTGGCGTAGGTCAGCGCCTCGATATCCTGTTTGTCGACCGGACAATCGAGGCCGCTTGCATGCACGAACTGACGCGTGATTGCCAGCATGGCGTCAGAGTAATCGGCACAGTGCATCTGATAGCCCTTTCTTGCCAGATGCACGCTGACCCGCCCACCCCCGCACGGCAGATCGAGAACCCGGTGGTTTTTCGGAACCAGGCTAAAAACCCGGTCGATCAGTGCCATTTCGGCAGCGTGCTGTCTGGGCGGGCGATCCTGGTACGCCAGCGCGTTGGGAGTGTCGTATTTGATCCGGCCACGATAGTCGACAACTGATTGCATGCGTTTCCTCTCCGGGCATACGCCCCGAGACCGATCGGGGCGTGTCCTTGCCATGAGATCCTGCATGCGCAGGCTGAAGTGAGCCTTAAACTGCACTGGCCGATGCGCACCGCAGCGCCGCCAGTCTCTTCAAGTACCGAACTGCAGTTCCGCCAGGCGAGCATACAAGCCGCAGCGCTCGACCAGCGACGTGTGCGTACCAACCTCGATGACCCGCCCCTGGTCGAGAACGATGATCCGGTCGGCGCGTTGCACGGTGGCCAGGCGATGCGCAATGACGACGGTCGTTCGCCCGGCCATCGCGGCTTCGAGCGCGGCCTGCACGACGCGCTCGCTTTCGGCGTCGAGGCTGCTGGTTGCTTCGTCGAGCAATAGCAGCGGTGCGTTCTTCAATATCGCACGCGCAATGGCGATGCGCTGGCGCTGGCCGCCGGACAGGCGGACACCGCGTTCGCCGACGAAAGTGGCGTAGCCGTCGGGCAGCCGCTGCGCGAATTCATCGACGAAGGCAGCGCGCGCAGCGGCACGGGTTTCCTCGTCGGAGGCGTCAGGTTTGCCGTAGCGGATGTTGTCGGCAATGCTGCCCGAGAAGATCACCGCCTCCTGTGGCACCACCGCGATGCGCGCGCGCAACTCGGCCAGGCGCGCACGCCGCAGGTCGATGCCATCGATCCGGACAGATCCCTCCCCGACGTCGTAGAAACGTTGCAGCAACTGGAAAATGGTCGTCTTGCCGGCGCCCGACGGTCCGACCAGCGCCACGGTCTGTCCGGCCTCGATGGTGAAATCGAGCCCTTGCAGCACCACTTGCGCCGGGCGTGACGGATAAGCGAAGCGCACCCCGCAGAAGTTCACCCGCAGGCCTGCCGCTACGGCCGGCAGGGCGAGGGGCCGTGTCGGCTCGGCGATCGGCGAGCGTGCGCCGAGCAGTTCCATCAGCCTTTCAGTGGCCCCCGAAGCGCGCAGCAGATCGCCCCACACCTCGGCCAGCACCGCCACGCTGCCGGCGACAACCATCACATAGAGCGCCGTCTGGCTCAGTTGGCCAGCACTGATCTGGCCGGCGAGTACCGCCTGGACGCCGCCGTACATGCCGTAGAGCAGCGAGGCAAAGACGCCGATGATGACGAAGGCGGTGAGCGCCGAGCGCATGCCGCTGCGGCGGATCGAGGTGGCAAAGGCCTGCTCGTTGGCGGCCGCAAAGCGTATCGTCTCGGCGCTCTCCTGGGTGTAGCTCTGGACCACCGGAATGGCATTGAGGATTTCGCCGGCAATGCCGCTGGTATCGGCAATGCGGTCCTGGCTGGCGCGCGAGAGCTTGCGCACGCGACGAGCGATGAGCGCCGCCGGCAACACCACCAGCACGATGATCACCGCCACCGTCAGCATCAGCCGCGGCGTGGTGGTGACCAGCATGGCCAGCCCGCCGACCAGCAGCACCAGGTTGCGCAGGCCCATGCTGATGCTCGAACCGACGGCGCTGTGAATCACCGTCGTGTCGGTGGTCAGCCGCGACAGCACTTCACCAGTCTTCAGCGTCTCGAAGAACTGCGGACTCTGTCGCAGCACATGCGCGTAGACCGCCTGCCGCAAATCGGTGGTCACCCGCTCGCCGATCCAGCTCACCATGTAGAAACGTGCGGCGGTCGCCAGCCCGAGTACCACCGCGACAGCGAACAACAAGATGAAATGGTCGCGGATGGCCGGCAGTCGAGCGTCGAGCGGCCAGCCAGCCGGCGCCGCGAGACCGCCGTCGACCAGCAGTTTCACGGCATAGGGCAGCGCCAGCGTCGCGCCAGCGGCGAGCAACAGGAACACCAAGGCCAGCGCGACCTGCCCGCGGTAGCGGGCCACGTAGGGCAGCAGCGTGCGCAGCGGCCGCAGTTTGCGTGCCGGTCGCAGTGGCTGCGCGCCGTCGTCGGTTGACGTGTGCCAGGAAGTTTCGTGGTTCAGACCAGCAGTCCACGCAGTACACCCCAGGCACCGCCGAGGGCCAGGGTGCCGAAGGCGAGCATCGAGACCAGGAAGCCCTTGCCGCGCGTCTTCGGATCGCATGCATAGGCCCAGGCATACCAGACCCGGCCCAGCAGCCAGACGCCTCCGATCCCCGTCGCCCAGAGGCTCGACAGGAAGATCGCGAACACCCAAAGTACCGGCAGGAAGGCTACCGTGTTCTCGAGGGTATTCATCTGGATTCGGTAAGCGATCTCGAACTGTCGGTGCCCGCTGATCGCCGGCGCGAGGATCTGGTACTTGATCCGGCACCGGCCGACGTAGGCCGCGCAGGCGAACAACAGCAGCGCAGTGGCGAGAGTGATCAGCGCCGGTCCTGGATAAGCATTCATGGGGTCGCTCCGTATGGCAGAGTAGGCAGAGACAGTCGCAGGCCAGGAAGATTCAGGATGCCCGACTCCCGAGCAGGAAATTGCCGATCCGCAGCAGGCGCCGCCGTGCCGCCTCGCCGCCGAGACCGGTACACAGCGGCCCGGCGGCGATGGCCAGCTCGGCCGCCCGCTCGGGGGTCAGCAGCTCGGCGCGCTGGCTGTACTCGATGATCGCCAGTTGTTCTTCGCGGGTCAGGACAAAGGGGGGAGCTTCACTGCCAACCCCGCTCCCGAGCGGGCTATCGGCGCCGACCGGCCGGTGCGCGCTTTCGTCGACATGCACTACCAGAGTCCCGGCAGCCAGGTCGCCCAGACGTTTCCCCTCCGCGTTGAGCAGGCTGGTGATGAAACCAGTGGCGTACATCAACGGCAGCATATCGACGCTGCGCAGCGTATTACGGATGAAAGCGGCGCTCCAGCCGACAGGTCGACCATCGTCATGGACGACCGCCAGGCCACAGGCCTTTTTGCCCGGCGTCTGACCGTGCCGATACACTTCGAAAATGATCGGATACCACCACTCGAGCAGGAATGCGCCGAGCAACAGCAGACCAGCGCCGAAATCGCCGATCTGTGCGGCAGCCATCGCCAGCAGCAGCCAGAGTCCCAAGCGAAGCAGAAAATCGAGAAACCAGGCGCGCGCCCGCGCGACCGGCCCAGCCACCCGCAACTCGATCTCGCAGCCTTCGGGCGTGGCGATGCGGCGGAGACTGTCCAGCGGGTCGGCAGGCGCACCGGTCATCAATGTTCGGCGAAGAACAGATCCCGGTAGGCCGCGTACAGCGAAGCGTAGAGCACCGGCAGCAGCACCAGCCAGCCGAGCAGCAGCGGCAGGCTGGCCAGCACTGCGGCGACCAGCACCAACAGGACATAGACCAGGAACGACGGGAAATTGCGTAGTGCGACGAGGACTCCGGTCTTGATCGCCTGATACGCGGACAGCTCGTGAAAGAGCAGCAACGGCGGCGCCAGCCAGACGGCCATGGCCAACGGCGCGAAGACCAGGATCATGGCCAGAAAGGAAACCACAATGGCCCACGCGGCGGTGTTCCCGGTGCCGTCGAGACCGATCGTCGCCAGCGCGGCGATTCCGGTGACGGTGGCGATGATGCCGACCGCGACGGCGACCACCAACAGCGCCAGCAGGTAGAGCAGCCCGACCATCAGCAAGCCTCCCGGCTGACGCGCAAAGCCGGCAAACAGGTGTTCGAAGCGAATCCCCTCGCCCTCTTCCATGGCCCGACAGCCGATGCTGATGCCACCGATGAATACCGGAATCAGCAGGTTGGCGGCGATGTTCAGGAGCGGAACCATCCCGGCGATCAGCATCACCGCCATGAAGGCGACGGCGATGCCAATCCAGGTGCCCGGTGCCGTGCGGAACATCTCCCAGCCGCGCGACAGCCACTGCAGGCCGCTCCCGGCCGATACCAGCCGGCCCTCGGGAATGAACGTGCCAAAGCTGCTTTCACTGTAGTCATATAGCCGCGCAGAAGGTGGCCTGAACGGATTGTCGTCGATCTGCATTGCGGCCCCCCTGCCGTCAAAATAGTGGAGTGACTCGTGGAGTGACGTTTCATCGCGATCGGGGCAGGCGGTTGCCTGGCAGCAACGATCGCACGGCGCATACTAGCACGCGCCGGAACGCTTTCTGGCCCAGTAGTGATTGATCAGCGCCACCGGCAGTTGGCGCGCAGCGACGTCGAGAACCTCGACGCCACTGTGACGTAACAGCGCCACCTGCCGCCGCCTCGTCTGCAGGTATTCCATGCCGGCAGCGCGTGTCAGCGCGGCGTCGAAATCATTGACCGGCGCTTCGAGCAACTCGTCGAGTACCGCTTCGCGCAGGCTGGCAATGCTCACCGCATGACGGCGCCGCAACTGCCCGACGGCCGGCAGCAGCGTGTCATCATCCTCGTCGCGCAGGTTGGTAACCAGAATCACCAACGCCCGTTTGCACAGGCGCTGGCTGAGGGTTTCGCTGGCGCTCAGGTAATCGGGCACCTGCAGTGACGGCTGCAGGTCGTAAACGGTATTCATCATCGCCTGCAGGGTCGCCAATGACTTGCGCGGCGGCAGCACGCGCGGCGTGGCGTGGCCAAAGGTGGCCAGTCCAACGGCGTCGCCCTGGCGCAGGGCAACCCAGGCGAGTAGCAGCAAGGCGTTGAGGGTGTGGTCGAAATGCGAAAGCTCGCCGTCGCGAGCACGCATCCGGACCCCGCAATCGAGCAGAAAGACGATCTGCTGGTCGCGTTCGTCGGTGTATGCCCGCGAGATCAGGCGGCC
>WBZT01003001.1_pt1 | contig 11363 bp, 7 predicted proteins | sample 5204241 | NCBI WGS metagenome assembly WBZT01 (sample SAMN12344358, study PRJNA552823) | activated sludge metagenome | biome: Activated sludge suspended growth; feature: Nitrification reactor; material: Wastewater; isolation source: activated sludge from nitrification reactor of wastewater treatment...
CAACTTGTCCCAGCGGGGATCGGTGCCGGGTTCCTCGTCGTGTTGACCTTGCAAATCACCGAGACGTTTCAGCAACTCCGGGTTGCAACCGCTGTTCCCCGACTCGTCTTCCTCGTGTACGTTGCGCATCGGGATGGCCAGCGTGACGTACTCGTAGATGAACTGCGCGATGTCGATGTTGTGTTCTCCCGAAGGGATCACGATCACATCGTCCGACTGCTCCTCGGCTTGTTCGCCGAGTTTCACGACCAGTTCGTTGTAACTGACGATGTCGAGGTCGAGATCATTGAGGCAACGATCACAGGTAACGGTAACCGTTCCTTCGATCGTGAAGTCAAGCAGCAGCAGGTTGTCCTGTTGTCGCTCCAGCACCACCAGCACATCCGCGTGACCGCGGCTGATGATGGAGCCTTCGAATTGTTGAAAGAACGAATCGTCAACCTCGAATTCAAACTCGTGTTGACCCTTTGGAAGGGCTCCGAACTCAATCACATATTCCCGCTTCGGCAACATCGGAACGTACTCAACAAAGGGCGACAAAAGTACGGAAAATCCGGATACGACGCCACCTGGGGGGAGTGAGATGCGAGTACGAGGATCGAGGAAAGTGAGGTTTGTTACTATCTGCGATCCCTTAAAACCAGCCCTGATTTCTATCGATAATCAAAGAATGCCCGTTTTTTCGATAAAAGGCTCGTTTTTTCAAGAGTCTTCCTTAGTCTTCCTTCCTCGTTCCTCGTCCTCGTTCCTCGTATCTCCTTTCAAACGTCCCTCGTCCCTCCTTTAGAGTACCTTTGCCCTGCCTACGGGCTGGCGAAATGTCGAAAAACGGCTGGAAATACATTTTTTACCCCTTTCAATGGGTGTGGCGGTCGCTCTATTTCATCAATGCCGTCCTCACTTTTTTCCTGTTCTTCCCTCTATTCGCCATTCTGCTTTCCAGTAAAAAATGGTTTCCGCTGGTATTCCGGGTCAAGAAGATCTGGGCCCATTTTATCCTGTGGCCGGTGGGGCTCTTTTACAAAATCGAGCGACGCAGCCAACTGGACCCGAATCGCTCCTATATCTTTTGTCCGAACCACAGCTCTTACCTCGACATCATGCTGATCTACATCAGCATCCCTTCCTATTTCGTCACCATGGGTAAAGCCGAGTTGAAGAAGGTGCCTCTGTTCAGCCGTTTCTTCCGTCGGATGAACATCCCGGTGAACCGAAAAAGCCGCATCGACTCGCACCGCGCCTTTTTACGCGCAGGTTCCGAGCTCGACAAAGGTGTCAGCATCGCGCTCTTCCCGGAAGGAACGATTCACCACAACGGCCCGGTCATGGGTCGTTACAAGAACGGGCCGTTCCGGCTAGCCATCGAAAAGCAGGTACCGATCGTTCCCATCACCTTCGTCAATAACTGGGTGTTATTGCCGGACGATTACTACCGTCGGATTGGTCACCCGGGAATCGCACACGTCATCCTGCACGAGCCGATCGAAACGAAAGGCATGACGGAAGCTGATCTGGATACACTCAAGCAACGGGTGTACGCGGTGATCGATGCACCATTACGCGAACGCTATCCGGAGTGGTTCAAACGTACACCAAGCCCTGCTGCTGCCATCCCCGATTCTTTGGCGGGTTAAGCACGGAAGTACAGGCGCGATTCATTTGAACAAAACCGGGGATTCTTACCTTTGGCCTCCCCACGCACCCTCCCATGTCCAAGGTCACTGCCGCAATCACCGCCATCGGCGGATATGTTCCGGAATATGTACTCACGAATGCCGAGCTCGAAAAGATGGTCGACACCACCGACGAGTGGATCACGTCCCGCACCGGCATCAAGGAGCGCCGGATCCTGAAAGGCGAAGGCCTGGGCACGAGCGACCTCGCCGTGCCGGCGGTACAAGATATGCTGCGCAAGCGCGGCATCCAGGCCGAGGACATCGAGTTGCTCATCTGCGCCACCACCACGCCTGATCACCAGTTCCCGGCTACGGCCAACATCATTTGCGATAAGCTCGGCGCGAAGAACGCCTTCGGCTACGACATCAGCGCCGCCTGTTCGGGTTTCATTTACGCGCTGGTCACCGGTTCGAAGTTCATCGAGTCGGGGCAGTATAAGAAAGTAGTCGTGGTCGGTGCCGACAAGATGTCGAGTATCATCGACTACACCGACCGCGCCACCTGTGTGATCTTCGGTGACGGAGCCGGTGCGGTGCTGCTGGAGCCCGACACAGAGGGCTACGGCATCCGCGACTCCATCCTGCGCAGCGACGGTTCCGGCCGGGTGTACCTGCACCAGAAAGCCGGCGGATCGGTGAAGCCCGCCTCGCACAAAACGGTGGACGCGGGCGAACACTATGTGTTCCAGGACGGACAGCCCGTCTTCAAATTCGCCGTGACCAACATGGCCGACGTGTCTGCCGAGATCATGGAAAAGAACAAACTGGGTGCCGACGACGTCGCCTGGCTGGTTCCACACCAGGCCAACAAGCGTATCATCGACGCGACCGCCCGGCGCATGGGCGTGGGTCCGGAAAAGGTGATGCTCAACATCGAGCGCTACGGCAACACCACCAGCGGGACCATTCCGCTGTGCCTGTGGGACTACGAAAAGCAACTCCACAAAGGCGACAACCTCATCCTCGCCGCGTTCGGCGGCGGCTTTACCTGGGGGTCGGTGTGGGTAAAGTGGCGGCTGGAAGCGGGGAGGTTGTGACTTTTCCACTGCTCACTCACACTGTTTCTCAGTCTCGCACTTAATACTCCCTACAAAGAAAATCTAGTGTGAGTTTGAGAAACAGTGTGAGTGAGCAGTCAAACACTGCTCACCCGCACTGTTTCTTAGTCTTACACTTTTTAACCACTTAGAAAGAGAAGTGTGAGTGTGAGAAACAGGGCGAGTGAACAGTCAAACACTGCTCACCCGCACTGTTTCTTAGTCTTACACTTTTTAACCACTTAGAAAGAGAAGTGTGAGTGTGAGAAACAGTGTGGGTGGATAGCTTTTCACTGCTCACTTGCACTGTTTCTTAGACTCACACTTAAAAGAGTAGTGTGAGTGTGAGAAACAGTGTGAGTGAACAGTCAAACATCCCCCCCCTCACGTTTTTTTACCCTTTCCAACTTTCCTGTAAACCGTCAACCTCTTATCACCGCGTTTGCGAAGCAGTCCTTGTTCCACGCCTTGCCGGAGGTCGCGGCTGGCGGTGGCCGTTGAGAGGTCGGGGAAGTGTTTTCGGTAATCCTGCCGGGCAAACTCCTTGGTGACTGACTCGAGGAAGATCGACAACCGCTCGGAACCGCTGAGTTTTTCCTGTTCGGTGGCCAGCAATTCTGCCAAGGCTTCATCGATGATCAGCAACATGAATTCAATGAATGGCGTGGATGCACCCTGTTTATCGGATGCTGCCAGGGCCTGGTAGTAGCGCGCCTGCTGCTTCGCGATCAATGTCTCGAAAGGCAGGAATTCGAAGACCGGATATTCGCTCATCAGGATCGCTGTCTGCCAACAGCGTCCCATACGACCGTTTCCGTCCAGGAAAGGATGAATGAACTCCAACTCATAGTGAAACACACAACTCTTGATGAACACCGGCGATGGATCATGCTTCAGGTATGCGAAAAGGTCCTTCATCAGCAAGCTGACCCGGGATGCGGGAGGCGCAAGATGCTTCACCTGCCGGCCTTTCACGATCCCGACCCCGCGGCTTCTGTAGTTTCCTACCTCTTCGGATAGACCGTCCATCAGTAACGCGTGGGCACGGCGGAAATCCCGTTCGGAATGGCAACGCAACGATTTCAGCGAATCATACAACTTCATCGCATTCATGACCTCCCGGATGTCCGAAGCCGGGCCCATGACCCTTTTCTTCTCCAGAATCGCCGTCACCTGCTCTTCGGACAGTGTGTTACCCTCGATCTGCAAGGATGCCTGGATGGTCCTGATCCGGTTACGTTTTCGCAAAATGGGATTCTGCCGGACCAGGTATCGGGCGTTCACCGCCCCGACCTTCTCCGCAATGGAAGCCAGTAGCCGGAGGATCGTCGGGGTTATGGCGTAAGGCGGTCGCAAACTAATAATAGTATCATATGATACTATCAAAAGTACGACTTTAGCAGCAAGTTCATACAGCCGAAGTTTCAGGAAAACAAGTGTGGCTGAACGCCAGCCCACCACAGACGCTGAGTTGAAATGAGGCGGGCGAGTGTGAGAAACGGTGCGGGTGGATAATCTTCCACTGCTCACTCACACTGTTTCTTAGTCTTACACTTAAAAAAAGTAGTGTGAGTTTGAGATACAGGGCGAGTGAACAGTCAAACACTGCTCACCCGCACTGTTTCTTAGTCTTACACTTTTTAACCACTTAGAAAGAGAAGTGTGAGTTTGAGAAACAGTGTGAGTGAGCAGTCAAACACTGCTCACCCGCACTGTTTCTTAGTCTTACACTTAAAAGAGTAGTGTGAGTTTGAGAAACAGGGCGAGTGAACAGTCAAACACTGCTCACCCGCACTGTTTCTTATTCTTACACTTAAATGAGTAGTGTGAGTTTGAGGAACAGTGCGAGTGAGGAGTCAAACACCCTTCCCTTACCTCAAGAGCATCATCCATTTGCCGAAAAACTTAATGTTGTCCAGTTAGGATGGAATCGCATTCGTAGCCGTTCAGCGCGAAATCGTCTATCTGGACGTTCAATAGCGAGTCTACATGCAGATGAATCCAACCGAGGTACTTTTTGCCTTCCTTTTGATATACGATTCCAACATATTCCGGCTGACCGAAACAAAGACACCAGGCCCACATAGGATTCTGTTGATACAACCAAAGATAGTCCCGACCAACGCCGTTTTTCATTATCGGTGTCGACAAATCCAGCCCTCCCGAACACCGGAAGTCGCATCCGTCATCTTCGTAAACGAACTGAAGGCTATCCAAGGCTATCAGTTTGATCAAATAAACGTTTGTTGATTGGTGGGTGACGACAGTCGTGCTACTATAGAGATCAAATCTTATGTCTGGAGTCAAGTCCTTGTCAATGTCCAAATCGTACACACTCCGATCGAGGTAAATCATTGGCAAAATCGAATCAGGAACAAAATCCCGATAATAGAAATCATACTGACCGATCGCATCAATTGAATTAATACTGGAAAACTTGTCAGGGTCATCCTTCCGACAGGCTAAGAAAATAGAAGCAGAAAAGAGAAATGCAAGAACTATTTTGGACATGTTGATGTAAAAATTTCCATGAAACACTTTGTAAATAACACGACAGGTGATGACGTTGCCATCTTACACCATCAATCTAACAATATAATTTTCCCGGTGGCAATAATCTCATTTTCGTTAGATAAGGTAATGAAGTACGCTCCATTGGGCATACCGTCTCGATGAACTAATACACTCCTACCCGACTGGTTGGGGAGCTTACGGACAGGCTGGCCAGCAAGGTTGTAAAAGGTCAGCGTAGCGTCCTGAAACACTTTACTCGTAGTTATCACCATTCGATCCGTTACTGGATTCGGCGAGATGTTCAATTCCCTTTCCGTTCGATAAAGTTGCGGAACGCCAACAGCATTCAAGTTTCTTCTGTAAACCATGTTATTAGTACTAGCATAAATGATCGAATCACGGAAACACTGGACTTTTGAAATACTGGTACTGAATCCGGTATTTTCCAGATTCCAACTCAGCCCACCATTCGTTGTCGTCATTGCAAATCCGCCATTCTCAGCAATTACTCCAACCGAGTCATTAAAAAAATCGATGGTCTTTATGTTCGCAATGAAACCTAAGCTGACATCCTGCCAATTCATACCACCATCACGCGTTCTGATAATCTGTCCGTTTTTCCCTGCCAGGTATCCTGACAATGGCGAAGTAAATACCATGCAATTGAAGTCTTTCGTGGTGTCCGAGTACACCATCGACCAATCAAGGCCCCCGTTGTCCGTTTTGAAAACCAGGTGTTTTCGACTACTTACGGAGTCGGAGGATATAAGGTAGCCATGCAGGGTGTCAGTAAAATAGATCACTTCGGGATCATGTGTCAGGAAAGAATCCACCGTCCAGGCATCAAACGTGTCCACTGAATAATTATAGCGCTTGACAGTCCTTCCTGCCACCAAGAAGTAGTTGTTCTCATCAACACCGATGAAATCATCGAAGGGGCGGGGTTGTCCTCTGCTGAGCCAACTTACTCCACCATTGATTGTTGCATTGACCATATAGGCTCCTGTTGGCACACTTACAATCTTAAAGGCAACATTCTTCCCTTTGACGGTTTCACACGCAAGATCCCTCACATAACTGGCTCCATTACCAGCAGAAATAATCGTCCAGTTCATGCCCCCGTCAAAGGTGGAGCCATCCTCGGTGTATGTTCCGCTTGTGGGCGATAAATAGTACCTGTTCGCGTAAATCCCTGTATCGGCTGTACAGAAGCAACCGTAGGACAAATTACCAGCTCCATAGGGCGTGGAGATGCTAAAACCAGTCTGAAAACTCCACTGAGCCTCACATACAAAAGGAGCCAAAAAAAAATAGAAGGCGCAAAATACGCGTGCTGTTCCAAACAGTTGGTAGGATCGAGTAAACATGCTGTTTAGCTTACCTAATAAAAGATATAACAATCCATTAAATTCGATTCAAATCAAATATACTAGAAATCAATCACCTGGACATTAATAATCCCAAAAAGGCTCATCCAGTGCGTGGGGATAGCTTTTCACTGTTCACTCGCCTTGTTTCTCAGTCTTACACTTAAATGAGTAGTGTGAGTTTGAGGAACAGTGCGAGTGAACAGTCAAACACTGCTCACTCACACGGTTTCTTAGTCTTACACTTAAAAGAGTAGTGTGAGTTTGAGAAACAGTGTGAGTGAGCAGTGGGGAGGCCTGCCTACTGCTAACCGTCTACCGCCTACCGCCCCCCCTTCCCTTATTCCAGAATTTTTCTACTTTTGGTTCTCCCACCCCTTTCCACACGCACCCTATGGGGGTAGGGAAAACCGCGTTTTCAATGAAAAAGAAGCCAAACACGGCCGCTTCGGCCAAACCATCACCCAAAAGCCAGGAACTGAATATGAACCTGAAAGATATCGAGAGCCTGATCCAGTTCGTACAGAAAAGCGGGGTCAGCGAAGTGAGCCTTGAGCAGAAAGACTTCAAGCTCATTATCAAAACATCTCACGGTCCGGCTGTTTCCATTCCGGTACAGCACATGGCGCCGGCACCGGTTCCGCACATCGCGGCAGTTCCCGCCGCCGCACCTGCTCCGGCAGCGCCCAAAGCGCCGGAAGCACCCAAGGCCTCCGACGAATCAAATTACGTAACGATCAAGTCGCCGATGATCGGCACCTTCTACCGTTCCTCCTCACCCGATAAGCCTGCGTTCGTGAACGTAGGCGACGAGGTCAAGGCCGGCAAGGTCATCTGCATCATCGAGGCCATGAAGTTGTTCAACGAGATCGAGGCTGAAGTGTCGGGCCGCATCGTGAAGGTGCTGGTCGACAACGCTTCGCCGGTCGAATACGATCAGCCTTTGTTCCTGGTCGAGCCGGCCTGATCCAATCAACCTGTACCACCCCTTTCAAGGGTAACAGCAGCCGCAGGACCCTCCTCACAGGCCCCTGATCGCCGCTTTGCCCGAACCGACGGAATTCATCACTCATGTTCAAGAAGATCCTGATCGCCAACCGCGGCGAGATCGCCCTCCGCATCATCCGCACCTGCAAAGAGATGGGCATCAACACCGTCGCCGTGTATAGCACGGCCGACAAGGACAGCCTGCATGTTCGCTTCGCCGACGAAGCAGTCTGCATCGGACCTCCTCCCAGCCGTGACTCCTACCTGAACATCCCGCGAATCATGGCTGCTGCGGAGATCACCAACGCGGACGCTATTCATCCCGGCTACGGCTTTCTCTCCGAGAACAGCAAGTTCAGCGCGATCTGCGCCGAGCATGGCGTGAAGTTCATCGGCGCAACGCCGGAACAGATCGACGCGATGGGCGACAAGTCGAACGCGAAGGATACGATGAAACGTGCCGGCGTTCCGACCATTCCCGGTTCCGACGGTTTGCTCACCGACGTGAAGACCGGACTCAAGATCGCAAAGCAGATCGGGTACCCGGTCATCCTCAAAGCCACCGCAGGTGGCGGCGGCCGCGGCATGCGTATCGTTTGGAAACCGGAAGACCTGGAACCAGCCTGGAGCTCGGCAAAACAGGAAGCCGGTGCTGCCTTTGGCAATGACGGCATGTACCTGGAAAAGTATATCGAAGAACCGCGTCATATCGAGATCCAGATCGCCGGCGACCAATATGGTAAGGCTTGTCACCTGAGCGAACGCGACTGCTCGATCCAACGCCGGCACCAGAAACTGCTCGAAGAAACTCCTTCACCGTTCATGACCGCCGAATTGCGTGAGAAGATGGGCGAAGCCGCCATCAAGGCTGCACAGGCGGTGAAATACGAGGGCGTAGGCACGGTCGAGTTCCTCGTCGATAAGCACCGCAACTTTTACTTCATGGAGATGAACACCCGTATCCAGGTGGAGCATCCCGTAACCGAAGAGGTGATCAACTACGACCTCATCAAGGAACAGATCAAGATCGCCGCGGGCATTCCGATCACCGGCAAGAATTACTTCCCGGCCATGCACGCGATCGAGTGCCGCATCAACGCCGAAGATCCGTACAACGGGTTCCGTCCGTCGCCCGGCAAGATCACGACGCTTCACGTACCGGGCGGACACGGCGTTCGCGTCGATTCGCACATCTATGCGGGCTACGTGATTCCGTCGAACTATGACTCCATGATCGCCAAGCTCATCACCATCGCGCAGACGCGCGAAGAGGCGATCAACACCATGGAACGCGCCCTGAGCGAATTCGTAGTCGAAGGCGTGAAGACGACCATTCCGTTCCACCAGCAACTGATGCGGAATGAAGAGTTCCGTAAAGGCAACTACACCACGAAGTTCCTCGAGACGTTCCAGCTGGAGGAATGACCCGTATCCTCAGAGCAAACAAAAACCCGGAAGCATTCTTCCGGGTTTTTTTATTCTGCAGCAACTGCCGATAGGAGCACCGACCGCATGGATCGCAAACAACCGAAACAGCGCTGAATTGAATGTTGTTACGCCCCTCCGGGGCTGAAGGAGATTGGGAATTCCATAGTCAAAGATGTCGAGCCCCTCCGGGGCAATTTTATTGGGCACGAAGAGGGGTTTTCGGATCAAACCTTATCCGACTCGCAATTGCCAGGTCGCACTGTACAAGTCACTGATGCGCCTCTTTCGATTTGATGCGCAGGCATATTAGCGTCTTCGATTCAACGCTTGTTACGCTCCTCAGGGGCTGAAGGAGATTGGGAATTCCATAGTCAAAGATGTCGAGCCCCTCCGGGGCAATTTTATTGGACACGAAGAGGGGTTTTCGGATCAAACCTTATCCGACCCGCAATGGCCGGGCTGCGCTACACAAGTCACTGTCGCGACTCTTTCGATTTGATGTGCAGGCACAGTAGCGCCTTCGATTCAACGCTTGTTACGCCCCTCCGGGGCTGAAGGAGATTGGGAATTCCATAGTCAAAGATGTCGAGCCCCTCCGGGGCAATTTTATTGGGCACGAAGAGGGGTTTTCGGATCAAACCTTATCCGACCCGCAATGGCCGGGCCGCACTGTACAAGTCGCCGATGCGCCTCTTTCGATTTGATGCGCAGGCATAGTAGCGTCTTCGATTCAACGCCTGTTACGCTCCTCAGGGGCAGAAGGAGATGGGGGACTCCCTTTGTCAAAAATGTCGGGCTACTCGGGGGCTACAATCTCGGAAGTAAATAAGCATTCCCAAACCCCGCTAGCTACACGGTAGATACAGGATGCAGCACAAACTATTCGCTCCTGCCCTAGCTAAAGCTTCGGCAGGCAAAATTCACTTTTCACTATTCACTATTCACTGTTCACTGTTTACTGTTTACTGTTTACTGTTCACTGTTCACTAAAAACCTACTTCGCCAAGAACCGCCCATAGTGCACCTGCGAAAACGCTTTTGCAGCGCGGAGTTCTTTGGCGCGATCGCGTTTTAGGTCGTCACGGGCGGCTTCCACGATCGCGTTCTTCTTGCGTGACCAGATGAACCAGTCGTCACGGGTGACCCAGGCTACGAAGTCCTCGGCGGGCAAATACGCGAAGTCGCGCACGCCGGGCGATAGGAGGTCCTTGCTCCAGTCGAACGAGCGGCTGTCGAGGTCGAGTTGAGCCAGCAGCGTCCTGGGCAGATCATGATGCCCACCAACTGCATGTACACGTTGTCCGCGGTAGCGTTCCAGCACGGGTGTTCCGAAAAGTACCAATGGGATCCTGCGGCCGATGGGAAAGACGATGTCGCGTCCTTTCGGCAGTTCGTGTGCGTGATCGGCCACCAGGACAAACAACGTGCTGTCGTACCAGGGCTGCTTTCGCGCAGCACGGAAGAAGTCACCCAGTACGGAATCCGTGTAAGCAGCGGCGTTGCGAAAACGATCTGCGTCGTTCTCGCCGGGGTAACGCTTCGCTCCGGGTACATCGAACGGCTCGTGGTTGCTCAGGGTGATGATAAACGCGAAGAACGGCGCACTGCCGGCACCAGCCTCGGCTGCGCAATGCTCGAGTAAAGGTCCGTCGGGAACACCCCAGCGGCCACGTTCAACGGAAGAAGGAAAGCTATCCTGTTCCAGGATACGGTCGAAGCCCTGTCCGGCGAGATAGACATTCAGGTTGGAGAAGTTACTGGCGCCGCCGTAATAGCATTCGGTACGATAACCCTGCGCAGCGAGGGATTTCGTAAGCGAAGGAAGACGGGATGATTTTTCTTCGCTGCGCATGACCGAATGATACGGCGTTGCCGGCCAGCCGTTGAGTAGCGAGGTGATGCCCTGATCCGTCCGGAAGCCGGAAGAGTAGATCGAATCGAAAAGCAAGCCCTGCGCGATGAGCGTGTCAAGATTCGGGCTGATGCCCGGCTCTCCGCCCATCGCGCCGACGACATCGGCGGTGAAGCTTTCGAGTTGGATGAGGACAATGTTTGGACGATTCAGTCCGAGCACCCGGGTGACGGAATCATCGCGTTCCGCGAAGAGTTCGCGAACGGCGGCTTCCGCTTCGGCCTCCGGCATCACGACGAACGGATTGCTGCTGCCGATGCCGGCCGTACGGATCTCGTAGCTGAGGTGCCAGGCGGGGTTGACGGCGGCGTTGTTGAGGAAGAGGTGCCGCGAATAGGCGACGAGGCTTTCGTTCATCGGAAGCTGCTGCCAGCCGCCACGAATGCCAAGGACGATGCCTGCAAGTAAAAGCGGCAGTTGCCAAATGATGGATTGTCGGTTT
>WBZT01003004.1_pt1 | contig 11357 bp, 11 predicted proteins | sample 5204241 | NCBI WGS metagenome assembly WBZT01 (sample SAMN12344358, study PRJNA552823) | activated sludge metagenome | biome: Activated sludge suspended growth; feature: Nitrification reactor; material: Wastewater; isolation source: activated sludge from nitrification reactor of wastewater...
GTTGGTTTGCGGCGGCATCAACAGTTCAAAATCCGGCGCAGCTTGCAGCTTGTCGGCCAGCAACCGGGCTGTAGCAAACACCTTGTCCACCAGTTGTGCCAAACCTTGTTTGCCATAGAGCGAAAATGCCGCCCACAGCTTGAGGCCCATCATGCGCTTGGTGCATTCCAGCGTGCGGTAACTGGTGTTGTAAATCTCCTCCGCTGCGTTGATACCCTGGAACAGGTAAGAAGCCTCCTGTGCAAAAGCCGCGAAACTGTGCTGCGGGTTCTTGAACAATACGGCGGAAACCGTGGCAGGCATGTAGAGCAGTTTGTGGCCATCCCACACTACCGAATCGGCCAGTTCAATGCCGCGCAGTTTGCTGCCATGTGTGGAAGAAAGCAGGGCGGATGCGCCATGTGCGCCATCCACATGCAGCCACAGGTCATGGTTGTTGCAATAGGCGCCTATCGCATCCAACGGGTCTATGCTGCCGGTGGGAGTGCAGCCCGCCGTGGCCACCACGGCAATCACCTGCGCGCCGGTGCTGATTGCCTGCTGATGGCAAGCTGCCAGTGCATCTGCCTGCATGCGCCCGGCATGATCGGCAGCGACTTTAATCACGGCTTCTGTTCCCAGCCCCATGATGCCCGCCGCCCTGGAAACCGAATAATGTGCATGTTCACTGGCAAGGATTTTTAACGGCTTGCCCCCCGCTACCCCGTGCTTCCATACATCGCGCCCGGCCTTGACCTGTCGCGCCGCCAACAGCGCCGTCAGGTTGGCCTGTGCGCCGCCGGAAGTGAGCAGGCCTTCTGCATGTTGCCAGCCAACCAGTTGCGCCAGCCAGCGGATCACCTGCCGTTCAATCAGCGTCGCGGCTGGGCCGGTTTCATACACCGCCATGGCTTGATTGGTGAGTGCAGCCACGAGGTCGCACAGCGCCGCCATGGGCAGGGGCATAGCCACTTGGTGGCCGAGGTTGCGCGGGTGATGTACGGCCAGCCCGGCGGGCAATATCGCGTGTTGCAGGGTATGCAGAAAATCTTCCGGGCTTAGCGCGGGCTGTTCCGGTACCGGCTGCTGCCAGGCGTTTTCTGCTCCAACCGGGGCTTGCCAGTCCAGCACTTTGCCCCGGCCTTGCAGGTTGGCCTCCAGATGGTCAGCAAGCAGGTCGATCAGCGCGTGCCCGCTGTGGCGGAATTGCGCCGGGTCGAACAGGTCTTGGGGGTTCATGGCAGGGCAGGCCCCCGTGTCTTGAACCAGCCTGTGATACTCAATCTTTCCTTGTTGGCGGGCAACACCTCGTGCCAGAAGCGGTCGGAAAGAAAGGTCACGAGCAGGCCGCCCTTGGGCACAATATCCCTATGCTCGTTTTCGTCCAGGTAGAGGCGCAGCAGGCCGCCGTCACTCTCCTGCCAGTGTTCGTTCAGGTACAGGATGCAGGTCAGGCTGCGCTGGTTGTTGTTCTGGAAGCGGTCGAGATGGCGCTGGTAGAAACTCCCTGCCGGGTACAGCGCGGCGTGGCCCTCGAATTCAAAAATACCCAGTTGCAGCCCGGCGTTCACTACCTGCCGCAGTTGCTCCAGCGCATCAAAATAAACCGTTTGCGCGGGCGTGAGCTCGTTCTCATCCAGCCATAGGATGAAGTCGCTGCGGATGTTGGTGTTCACTTGTCGTTGCAGGCTCACCCCGGCTTGGCGCATGTCGCCTTGGGAAAAATGTTCGCGGATTTCCCCGGCAAGCCGGGCGATGGTATCGGGCGGTAAGAAGTCGGGGGTGAGTGACCAGCCTTGGGTGGCGAGGTCGTTTATAGTTTGAGTAAATTCGGTCATGCCCGGATTATAAAGCGTGGGTAGAATACAGTCGCATCAGTATCCAAATAGCTAAAGGCATTCAGGGAGAAGTAGAGGCAGACGAATTAATTTTTGCCTCAATCTATGAGTTCTTTTGGCAGACTTACAGAAATCGAGAATTTGTATTTTAGTAATGGAGTAGGGGTTATGAGTAACTCAGTATTCTTGAAGTCGCTCTCGCTTGCCGGATACAGAAGTTTTGGCGCGAAAATTCAGAGATTGGAACGATTCTCCAAAGTTAATCTGTTCATTGGTCAGAATAACAGTGGGAAGTCAAATATCCTCCGATTCATACACGATGTTTACCCGCGGATGTCTGGTAAAGGTGCTGGTTTGAATGAGATGGATAGGCATTTTCCATCAAGACCTGCTTTTGTCACTGGGATTGCTTTTCCCATGCTTAAAAACAAGCAAGAAGAATATGAAGCATTCGTTAATGAAATTCTCCCTAAATTCCCAGAGAATTTTAGGCAAACTCAGGTGCCTGGATACGCCTTGAGGATTTTCGAGAAAGTGGCAGAAATCGAAAATTCAAATTACTTATGGTTTGACTTTGATGCAATGGGGGCATTGATGCCCAACAACTGGGAACAGGCTTTTAAGCAATTAGGCGACGATGAAATTTACAGGTTGTGGAATGCATTGACTCGGACTGAGGGTGGGGACAGAAGTCACTACTGGTACACACAGTCTTTGGAACGACTCGCACCTTCGTTTGCCATTATAAAAGTGGCAATGATTCCAGCTATTCGTCAGGTGGGAAAGAAGGATAGTGTTTCTGAAGAGTTTAGCGGGGAGGGGATTATTGAGCGCCTCGTTAAGCTACAAAATCCTGGCGCACTCCACCAGTCAGACCGACGCAAATTTGAAAGCATCAACCGCTTTCTGCAAAGCGTCACTGACAATAAAACTGCGGAAATCGAGATTCCGCATGAGCGCGACACGATTTTAGTGCACATGGATGGTAAGACGTTGCCATTAGAATCACTTGGTACTGGAATTCATGAGGTCATCATCCTAGCCTCCGCTGCAACAATTTTGGATGAGGCGGTGATTTGCATGGAAGAGCCAGAGCTCCATCTAAATCCATTACTCCAGAAAAAACTGGTTCGATACCTGATGGGTGCGACTACAAATCAATATTTCATTACTACTCATTCTGCGGCATTGATGGATACCCCAGGAGCCGAGACCTACCATGTCCGGCTGGAGGATGGTCAGTCCATTGTCGAAAGGGTAACTTCAGATACGCACCGTTCTGCAGTCTGTGAAGACCTGGGGTATCACCCTTCAGATTTGCTTCAGGCTAATTGTGTTATCTGGGTGGAAGGGCCTTCTGACCGCATTTACTTGAACTATTGGATTCGCTCCCTGGCTCCCCAACTTATTGAGGGAGTGCACTACTCGATTATGTTTTACGGAGGAAGATTGGCGGCACATCTTACAGGCGAAGATGTGGAGAATTTAATGGAGGATTTTATTTCCCTACGCAGGTTAAACCGCAGGGGAGTCATTGTAATTGACAGCGATCGGCCTAAAAAAGGCGCGCGCATTAACGCTACGAAGAGTCGGCTCAAGGAGGAGTTTGATGCGGGCCCCGGCCATGCTTGGATAACGGATGGAAGAGAGATTGAAAATTACATTCCTAGTGCCCAACTAATAGCTGCTATTGCTTCTGTGGCTCCTTCAGCAAAACGGACATCGAAATTTGGTCAATACGAAAATACGTTAACTATTAATACCAATGCAGGAAAGGCAAGCCAAGCTTCCAAGGTTGGAGTTGCGAAGTACGTGGTCAAGAATTTTTCTCCCGACATGAAGCAGCTTGGCTTGGGGGCACATGTCAAAAAGCTGGTTGATTTCATAAAAGCATCAAATCCGGGTGTGCAGGTTGTCTTGCAAGAATGATCGCAATCAATCGGTCTGCGTATTGCGTTAAATCGACTAAAGCGCAAATATCAAGCTTCCGCATTGCGCTCCCTAACCCTTTTCTGTACAATCCGCACCTCTTTTTAGGCGCGTAGCTCAGCTGGTTAGAGCACCACCTTGACATGGTGGGGGTCGTTGGTTCGAGTCCAATCGCGCCTACCAGATTTTAGAAATGAATCAGGTAGTTGCAGTCATGAATCAAGCCGCTTTATGCGGCTTTTTTCGTAACTGTGCCCAAAATGTGACCAAACTACCCGTCTGTGCCTGTACGGTGGATGTTGTCCACCACAAGCTTAAGCGGCGGTCGTTCTACCCACTCACGCAAATGTTCACCACTCAAATGGGCGTACCGCTGCACCATTTTTATTGACGACCATCCACCAAGCTCTTGCAAGACGTTAAGAGGTGTCCCGTTTTGGACATGCCAGCTAGCCCAGGTGTGTCTAAGGTCATGCCAGCAAAAGTCCTCGATTCCAGCCTTTTTCAAAGCATCACGCCAAGCGCGGGTACTCGTTTGATGAACGGGTGTGCCGGCTTTGGCAAAGACCCATCGTGAAGATTGTTCTCGATTTGTCTTCTTATTTAGTTCCTTCTGATCTGCTTGCTGCTTTTGCAAAACCTCTACTGCTTTATCTGTAAGAGGTACCGCTAGAGCTTTCCCATTTTTGGTTCGATGGCCAACTTCACCATCCCCAAGAATCCAAGCAGTCTTTCTCGCCAAATCAACTCGAGACCATTCCAGATGAGTAACATTCGCACGGCGTAAGCCAGTTTGAAGGCTGAACTCTGCCATTGCCGCCAGATGTTTTGGCAACAATGCGATCAGAGTGTCAGCCTCTTCTCTGGATATCCAGCGTATGCGGCTCTTGGAACCCTTGAGCGCCTTGATTTTCGGCAGCCGGTCAATCCATTCCCATTCATCTCGAGCCTTGTGCATCAGAGCGCGAAATGTTGTGAGAAAACGATTGATCGTGTCAACGCCAGGCTTGCACTCTCGCTTTTGTCCAGTTTTGTATATCCGAACATAAGGTTTTTGCCGTTCGGTGATGATGTAATCCACCTTCGATCTATCAATCTCATCCAGATAACTGTCAGAAAGATATGTATCCAGCCAGAGCAGTGCATGCCGGTCATTAACTAGCGAAGCCTTACCTTCGGCCTCTGCCTCTCGGATATAACGAACTACGGCTTCACGCCACGTATAACGTGGTTTGGTGCCAAGTCGCTCTTGCTCCCAGAGTTGGGCTTTTAGGCGGTCGTGGTACTCTTGGGCCCTTTTTCTGTTGTCAGTCCCAGTGCTTTCGCGTACTCGTCGTCCATTGATGTAGAACGTGAGCCAATAGACCGACGATCCTTCTCGTTGGTAGATAGACATAGGTTTTTCTCCTTTACGCTATCACTCAACGCTCGCCGCTGGTAATTTGACCTTAGATACTCAGCTAGGTCAACGTCTAAAAAGACCCAGCATTTCCCTGGTTTTGCACCAGGAATCTCTCCCGCCCTTGCTTTTCTTAGCAGGGTTATTGGGTGGATATGTAAAAAAGTCGCAGCTTCTTCGAGACTGAGTGTTTGCATCTGGTGGTGCTGTGTGATTTTGACACTCGTAATTTGCCTCAAAATAATCTCACCGGCATTCAACAATAACGTATGAAAACATGCGTTTTATCTCAATGCCACATTACGGCTACCTAGCTAGACTTGGCTGCATGAATTTCATGCGACAAGACCAGTAAATGGATGATCCAAACCAAATTGATTTATTTATTACCCAAAGCATAAGGGGGTGGCCAATAAAAGATGACTTGGCTTCAATGGAAATTCCATTATTCAGTCTTTCGAAACGCAAGGATACCGAGACTAGAGAGTATCGGCGTGGCAACAAAGTTGTTCGTATCATTCCATCCGGTGCCGGTGCTGCCACTGTGTACGATAAAGACCTTTTGATATATATCGCATCACTGATAATTGATGCTCAAAATCAAGGTAAACCAATCTCACGAACAGTTCAGATCACCACCATCGATTTTTTGCAGGGTACTTACAGAGGTGATGGGCGTGCATGCTTTGAACGTATTCTCGATATGTTGAGGCGGCTTCGAGGAACAACGATTGAGACAAACATCCCAACTAATGGAAAAGTGCAAACGGAGGGTTTTGCTTTAATAGACTCGTACAAGATTATTTCGGAGAAAGTGCGAAATCAAGAGAGGGTGCTCAGTCAGGATGGGCACGATGTGACTCGCGTACTTTGTTTTACTGTAACAATCAGCGAATGGCTTTATAACAGCCTCTTAAGCAATGAGGTGCTGACGATCCATCAAGATTACTTTAGATTGACTCGGTCGATTGACAGACGCTTGTATGAGATCGCTCGAAAGCATTGCGGTCATCAGCCGATGTGGAAAATTAATATTGACCTTCTGGCCGCAAAGGTCGGTATCAAACGTGACCGGTTCAAGGTGCGCGACGAAATTAGACAGGCGATTGAGGCGAACTTAATTCCTGAATACCATTTGGCGCTTGATACCAGTAAATCTCCAGACGATGTCGTGTTTTATACGCGTGAAAAACCGAAGTTCCATAAAGAGCTGCTTCGATTGAGCTGCTTTTCCTGGTACGAGTCTCTAGAGCGGTATGACAATGTTAAGACTTGGCGCAAGGGAATGGTCAGTTGAACCGGCTATCGCGGATGCGGGCACATGATGGCCTACCGGCTATCATGGATTAGGCTACCGGCTATCGAGGATGATTAGTGAATAGGCTTGATGAGCTTGAAACTAAGTAATAATGGGGATTCTAGGTGGCCCTGACATTTTTTGTGCAAACTTCTGAGATTAATTCGGACTTGCATTAAGCTGGAATGAGAAAAGAACCCCCCGGCTATCGCGGATGTTTCAAGAGGTTATCCACAAGTACAGATTTTAAACCGGCTATCGGGGATGAATCCACCGGCTATGATGGATGAATGAAACCGGCTTTCGTGGATGTCGGTTTCCGGCTATCGCGGATGTTAATAAGCGGCGAAGCCTTGAGTAGCCTTGTTTCCAGAAAACTTAACTCGCGCGCGTTTTAACAAATCTTTAATTAACGGTTTTAACGTGCAAATTCCCCATGAGTAGCGGAATGATTGTTGCCTCGCCATGCAATATTGCTTAACGCTGAAATCCTGATGGGCAAGTCCAACGAAACTTTGTGGGGCACAACTTAAGTTCCCCTGCAGGGAAAGGGCATGCAAGCAACCAGCCTCTAGTCCAATAATTGCTGTTCGCAGATGACAGCCAAAAGCCCCCCTTCAGGGGAACCATCGGACCACCATGCATCTGCCGCTTGTTTATAGGCCTGATTGTATTCGTCAGCTGTTGTAGGCAGATTGGAACGCCCAGTATCACGGATATACTCTTCCGCATCCTTTCCAGTAAGCCGGATTTGACTTCCAAGAATTAACCTTCCCATAGCAATTACACCTTGATACGGTGATAGCGGATTCCAGCGGTGATTAATAAACCTTCATGGGCGGACTTCACTACGTATGCTCTGAGCCACTCGCTCATTCGACGAACAGGTTCTCGGCCAACAGCGTTCTCGAGGCGGCGGCGAGAGCGCTTAGAAAAGTGCATGATTATTCCACCTTGGTGATCGTAGACCTTATCACCAAATTCTTGCAGCCAATCAACCACGAGTGGCGGGATGCCGCGCTGTTGCATTCGATGTTTTGAGTGTTGGGTTTGCATTTCGATTCTCCTTGTTAAATTGAACACAAACCCACGGTACATCATGACTTCTCGAATTCAAGCCCGGACTAAAATCGAGAGTGCTGCTGATATGATAAGATTTTCAGGGTATCCGTAATACGCGGTTGATAGACCACTAAAGTTGCTCCGCCTCGATCATCGCGATCAGTGTTGATATGTCCGCGCCGTAATTTTTTGTGGCATCGTCAGATTGTGTTGATGAGGAATCTGTCATCATCATGGCGTAGCCGATAAATTGTGTATCACGACGCTCAAATTTCGGTCTTGGCTTCACGATCCTGTGCGCCCCTTCGGAGAACAGAATCTTTGCTCGTAGCGCCTCAAAGCTGTAGCCCCGGCCCAGCCTATTCATCACGCGAATTAAATTGTTCAGAGACTCCGTGTAAGCGTTCGTAACAGGGTGATTGAAGTATTCCAGAATGTTCGGCTGCCAGTTCGACCAAGCCGTCACGATGGGCGAGAAGTGATCGTATAACTCAACAGGAATGCTCTTGACCCATGCTTCATAACGTAGCTGTGCCTGCTGCCTAGTGGACGCATCATAGATTTTGAAGAACTCTTCTTTGAGCCGGTATGCTTCGCCCAGCAACGGGTAATTCTTCGTCCAGCCGTCCATATTGAAGCGTTCCTGATCGGATAACTCACTCTCACGCTTCAGCAGGACAAAGCGGTCATGCATCAGGCCGCGTCGTTCCTTTGCGGTCAATTCCTCTCGCAAGGACTTTCGCGCTTTCTCCATCGATTCGTTGGCCATCTTCACCACATGGAACTTGTCGATCACAACTTTGGCATGTGGGATGATCTCTCCCACGGCGTCTCGATATGGTCGCCACATATCCATCGCCACGTATTGCACATCATCGCGGCCCTTGAGTCGAAACAGGTAGTCGGTAATAGTCTTCTTGTTCCGGTCGCGCAGTACCTCGACCACGGTATTGTTGTGGATGTTGGTGATGACTCCACGGGGCTTGATGAGGTGGATTTCATCAATGCCCATCCACTTCGGTGTCTCGAAGCGAACGGTGCGTTCCAACTCATTGATGTAGTCACGGAAAATATTACGAACAGTGCCTTCGGTGATACCGACATCTTCAGCGATCGAGGTGAATGTGCGACGAATGGCCTGCTTACCAATCCAGTCCAGAAGGCGCTTGGTCATAGCATGCCGCTCATCAACTTCAGGCAAGGTTTCGCTGAACGTCTTGGCGCAAGGAATGCACTTCATTCGCCTGGTGCTAATGTAGATACCGACGCGACGGCCAAGAGATGGCAAATCTTTGACCAGCTGCTCACGACGACCGAAACCTACGATATTGCCGGACCGGCAGTGCGGACACTGTGTGGGAGCGGCCTTCGTCTCAGCCTTGATGTGGTAATCGTGCTCGGTCTTATCGACGTGTAAGACCGTGTAGGCTGGTAGATCGAGAATGTTTGCGGGCATGGTTGCTTTCGTCATTTTGATTTGCCAGTATTTTGGATCAGCATTGATACTAATTGCAAAACATGCCCGCAAGTCCTGCGAAGACGTGGTTAGACTTCCAGGAAGTTTTCCTGACTAAATCTTTCAGATGCCAACTCGATCAGGCGGCTAATCAAGTCGGTATAGCCAATTCCGCTTTCACGCCACAGGCTTGGATACATGCTGACATTCGTGAATCCTGGCATGGTACTAATCTCATTAACCAGGACCGTACCATCTTTTCTCAGGAGGAAATCAACCCGAGAAAGACCTTTGAAACCAAGGATTTTGAAGACCTTGATAGACAAGTCTCGAATGGTGTTGCTCACGTCCGATGAAATCGGCAGCGGGAACGCTGTTCGAGTTGGTCTTGTAGTTGCCGCGATGCCAGGTGTCCTTCTCGCTGTGGTGCAACTGCTTGATGTGGTTCTCGGTGAATGGGATGTCTTGCCACGACGAGAACACCAAGTCCATCAGCTCGGCATAGCCAGCCGCCTCCTGCTCATCGCGGGTGGCGAAGGATTTGATCTCCAGATTCGACAGTAGCTGTTCCACCTCACGGTCCGACAGCTTGCTGCCCTCGATGCGGGTTGATGAGCCGATGCTCTCGATGGTGGCCACGCGGCGCAGGGCTGACAGACGGTCTGGCGCGAGTGTGCAAGGCACGCCAAGCGCCTTTGAATTCGTCGATCCTCGCAATGAGGCCCAGGATCTCCGGGGTGATCTGGATGATGTCGATCCGCAGCATGAACCAATACTGCACCCATTTACACCCAATTACGAGTCACATCCATTTCAACGCGCATTTGCACCCGATCTTTCAGATTGATGATTCCCGCACACCTCCCACGACTTGGCTTTGTGTGTCGAGCGCTGAAGACCGCGCGGCCGTAGTCAATGGGGCGTTGCAGTTCGCTTTGGCCTGGGTGAAGTCCCTGGCCCTAGGCGCGACGCGGCGAATGACTTCAGCCTGGCCAGCATAGGCGCCGTCGCCCCCCCACGCGTCTTACGCCCGTGCAGCAACTGCCCCAAGGCTTGGCTGTCGTGTTCGTTAGCCGGGGCCACCACTACCGAGTGGATGAGTTTGGACCTGCTGTCCACTCCCACATGCGCCTTCATATCAAGGCGTTCTTCATCGCCTTAAGCGAGGGCGCCAATATGGCATGACGCGAGCATAGCGCAGAATTCCGGCAGCGCCCGTGCCGATTCTCGCCTTGCGTGTCACAAAGTGCTCAATATATAATAAGCAATGCTTACTTTTTCGGTGCTTGGACATGCAGCGTGACAGCCTCGGTTTTCTTCTGGCGGACGTCTTTCGCCTGTTTCGGCAGAGCTTTCAGAGGCGCCTTGAAGGGAGTTCTCTTACCCTAGCGCAGGCTCGGGCGCTCGTTTATCTGTCTCGCCATGAAGGTGTTCGCCAAGTCGATTTGGCAGAAATGCTGGAAGTGCAACCCATCACGCTCGCCCGGTTGATCGATCAACTGGCGGATGCCGGATTGGTCGAACGTCGCTCCAATCCCGCAGATCGGCGGGCATATCAGATGTTCTTGACGCCTGCCGCCGCTTCCCACCTGGCCGCAATCAGACAGGTCGCTGCGGCGATCCAGGCCGATGCCTTGCGCGATCTCAACAAACAACAAGCCGCCATGCTCTTCGGCGCACTGCGCAAGATGCGCGACAACCTTGGCTCGCGGTGACAACCCGCGAAACAACGCTATTCTTGGAGTCACCTGTTCATGAGCAATACATTGATCGACAACGAAACAACCATCGCCGAAGCTGTACGACCACCCAAGCGCCGCTTGAAACGGCTGATCCTGCTGGTTGTGGTTCCATTGATCGCCGCGCTTGCAGTCGGAGTTGTGTACCTCAAGGGCGGGCGCTACGTCGAAACCGACAATGCTTATATCAAGGCGGACAAGGTCCCCGTCAGCGCCGAGGTGTCCGGCACGGTCACGGAAGTGCTGGTTGATGAAAACCAATCCGTCAATGCCGGCCAACCGTTGTTCCGGCTCGATCCTGCGCCGTTTAAAGTAGCCGTAGCCAAAGCCGAAGCCAAATTGGCGCAGGTGCGCACCGATCAGGCAGCGCTCAAAGCGAGTTACCGTGAGAAACAGGCGGAAATCGCGCTGGCGCGAATCAAGTACGCCTTCTCCCAGAAAGACCAGCGACGCCAAGCCGATTTGGTGGCCAAGAGTTTCATTTCCGCTTCCAAGTTCGACGATGCTAAGCAAAGCACCGACCTCGCCGAGCAGCAAATCAGCGCATTGGACCAGGACCTGAAGCGCATCGCGGAAACCTTAGGCGGCAGCGTCGATTCACCAGTGGAGCGCCACCCAAGCTATCGCGTCGCGCTGGCCGAACTGGAGCAAGCCAAGC
>WBZT01003005.1_pt1 | contig 11355 bp, 9 predicted proteins | sample 5204241 | NCBI WGS metagenome assembly WBZT01 (sample SAMN12344358, study PRJNA552823) | activated sludge metagenome | biome: Activated sludge suspended growth; feature: Nitrification reactor; material: Wastewater; isolation source: activated sludge from nitrification reactor of wastewater treatment...
CGCGTGACGGCAAAGGTGGCCCCGTGGCGCTGCCACTGAATGGCAATCAACCAATCGCCACCAGCCCACCCACTGACGCCCAGGAACTGCTGCCGCTGCTCAAACAGGCGATCACGACCAGCGGCATGTTCTACGAGTCGCACCAGGCCGAATGGGTTGAGGGCCGCTACAGCAAGGAGCAGCTCTTGCAGGAGCCGCAAGGAAAACTGGCACCACAGACGCCGCTGCCGCAGTTGCAGCAACCGTCCACCATCGGCGACACCATAGTCATCAGCGGCTCGCCCGCCGACACCGCGCCGGTGGTCGCCAAAACGCCAGAAGCGAACATCGGCGCGGCGCAGCCGTCACAAACGGTGGCCGCACAGGCCCAGTCGCTTGTTCAACAACAACTTGAGGCCTTCGCGACCCAGAATTTTTCCTGGCAAGGGCAGGTCTGGCCCGGCCAGCAGATGCAGTGGGAAATCGAAACCGACAACGAGCGCCAGCAGAGCAATGGTGACGACGATAGCCAGAAGTGGCAGACACGGCTGCGGCTGACGCTGCCCCGGCTCGGAGAAGTGGAAGCCCGACTTCATGTCCAGGGACAGCAGCTTACCTTGGCCATGCACGCCACCAGCGCCGAAACGCGTGCGTTGCTGCGCGGCGGAACCGCGACCTTTCGCAGTCAGCTTGAACAGGCCGGGCTGAATCTCGCGTCACTGGGGGTCGCTTCACCACCGGAAATTCAGACGGATGTCCAGTTTACAGAATGACTCCGTGTCGGTAGATGCTGGGCACAGCGCTGCCGCCGCCCTCGACGAGGTGCTTGCACAGGCCTTGGCCAAGGCACTGGCATGCCACGATGCCGTACAGTTCAGCGAAGCCGAGCAACTCTGTCAAGCCATCCTGCAGGCACGGCCTGATCACCCGGAAGCAAACTACCAACTCGGTGTGCTGGAGATCCGGCGGCTGCGACCGTCCACAAGCCTGCCTTATTTCCTTGCCGCCATCGAAGCGAGCCCGGAGTCTCGCCGCTATTGGTTGAGCTACCTTGAAGCCTTGATGCAGGCCGACCAGGCGGACACGGCAAGACAGGTGCTCGCACTCGGCCAACAGCATGGCCTGGCCGGTGCCGAAGTGGATGCTCTGGCTCTGCGCCTGCTCGATGGCACGCCACAGGAGCAGGCGCCCGACGCCAAGCCCGTGCGGCCCGTCAGGCCAACCCGCAGGCACTCCGCTAAGGGTGCTGCAGGCCGCGACGGCAAGCCTTCCGCTCAGGATGAGAGCAAGCTTTTGGCATATTTCAACGCCGGGCACTACAGCGAGGGAGAAACTTTCGCCCGACAACTGACCGAGCGTTTTCCGGAGCATGGTTTTGGGTGGAAAGCGCTCGGGGCGTTGCTCAAATTGCAGGGACGCAACACCGAGTCGCTGGTCGCTCTGCGCCAGGCGGCAGACTTGCTGCCACGAGACGAGCAGGTGCAGAGCACCATGGGTCTGGCACTTGCAGACCTCGGCAAACCGGAGGAATCGGAAGCCTGCCACCGCCGGGCGCTGAGAATCAAGCCAAACCTGGCCGAAGCGCACTACAACCTTGGCAATTGCCTCTGTGCGCAGGGGCGGTACAAGGAAGCCGAGAACTGTTACCGCAGAGCGGTGTCCTTGAAGCCATCGTATTCCCTTGCCTACTGCAATCTGGGCAACGCGCTCATGGACCAGGGTTGCCTTGCCGAGGCCGAAATCAGCTACCGGCGAGCTTTGGCACTGCAACCAGACCTCGCCGAAGCGCATCTCGCGCTAGGCAGAAATCTCAAGGCGCAGGACCGCCCCAACGACGCCGAGGCCAGCTACCGACGGGCGCTGGCTTACCGACCGGATGATGCCGAAGCACATAACCATCTGGGAGAAACGCTGAGAGATCTCGGCAGACTGACCGAGGCGGAAAGCGCCCTGTGCCGCGCTCTGGAACTGCAACCGGATTTCGCCGAGGCGCATTACCACCTTGGCAACACCCTCGGTGACCAGGGACGCCTGGAGGAAGCCGAAACCGCATGGCGCCGCGCGGTGGGCTTCAAACCGGATTTCCTCTTCCCGCTCGTTGCCTTGGGTTCCGCACTCAGAAAGCAGGGACGCCTCAAAGAAGCCGAAGACTGCTTGCGGCGCGCGCTGGAGTACTGGCCAGAGGTTGCCAAAGTACATTTCAACCTTGGCAACATTCTGAGTGACCAGGAACGACTGAGCGAAGCCGAAGCCAGTTACCGCCGCGCGCTGGGGCTTATGCCCGACCTGACCGATGCACTTCTGAATCTCTCCACCACCCTCATCGCACTCGGCCGATACGCTGAGGCCGAAGCAGGTTTTCGGCAGGCCCTGACGACCAAACCCGAGAGTGCGCACGCGCACAGCAATCTGCTCTTTTGTCTGACCCATGACGAAAGAGTTGATGCAGCGGCACTGTTTGCCGAGCATTGTCGGTTTGGCCAGCAGTTCGAAGCCCCTCTGCGTGCCCTCTGGACGCCGCACGGCAATTCTCGTGACCCCGAGCGTTGCCTGCAGATCGGTTTTCTCTCGCCAGACTTCCGCAACCACGCCGTGGCCAATTTCATCGAACCGGTTCTCGCCGAACTGAAGAACTTTCGGCAATTGTCACTGCATGCCTACTACAGCCATACCGTCGAGGACCACGTGACGCTGCGCCTGCGAGAACACATTCATCACTGGCACCCGGTTGCCGGCACTGCCGACACCACTCTCGCCGATCGGATCCGGGCCGACGGAATCGACATTCTGATCGACCTGAGCGGCCATACGGCCCACCATCGACTACAGACCTTTGCCCACAAACCGGCACCGCTACAGGCCAGCTGGATTGGCTATCCAGGCACCACCGGTCTGCAGGCCATGGACTATTACCTCGCGGACCGCTTCTTTCTGCCCTTCGGCGAGTTTGACGAACAGTTCACCGAAAAGATCGTGCGCCTGCCGGCAAGCGCGCCGTTCCTGCCGTTCTCCGATGCTCCGGCGGTGAGCCCGCTGCCGGCGCTGAGCCGGGGCCACGTCACCTTCGGTAGTTTCAATCGACCGACCAAGATCAGTCCTTCGGTCATTGCTCTCTGGTCGCAACTGTTGAGAGCCGTGCCCAACTCGCGGATGCTGATCGGGGCAATGCGGCCTGACGGACGTGCCGACCAATTGATTGAGGACTTTGCGCGCAACGGAGTCAGCCGCGACCGCTTGAGCCTGCATTATCGTTGCGACATGAAAACCTATCTGACGCTGCACCAGGATGTCGATGTTTGCCTCGATACCTTCCCCTACACCGGCGGGACAACCACTCTGCACGCTTTGTGGATGGGTGTACCGACGCTGACCATGGCCGGCAATACCGTACCCGGGCGACCTGGTGCGTCGATTCTCAGCCATCTGGGACTGACAGGATTCATCGCCAGAAGCCCCACGGAGTTCGTCGCCGAAGGCGTCGCGCGCGCTGCCGACCCGGCCGAACTGAGCAGACTGCGGCTCACGCTGCGCGAGCGTTTGCGTCAATCCGCTCTGAGCCGCCCGAAATTGATTGCCAGCGGTCTTGAACGTGCTCTGCGCATCATGTGGCAACGCTGGTGCGCTGACTTGCCAGCCGAAGCATTCGCGGTGCCTGCACAAGATGAGATCGATTGAGCCGCCCAACGAGCACGCAGCCCGCCACAGAAGCTGACGGATGAGCATCTGGCCTTGGTGAAAGGATGGGTCAGCGAAGAAGCACTGACGACGCCGGAGCTGTTGGTCAAGCTTATCCCCGCAACCGCCTAGGGGAGTGAACGATTGCGTCGGACCAGGCCATGAGACTAGCCATCATGCAGCCTTACTTCCTGCCCTATATTGGTTACTACCAGTTGATCGCCTCAGTAGACACCTTTATTGTCTACGACAACATCAAGTACACCAAAAAAGGCTGGATCAACCGCAACCGCATGCTGGTCAACGGAACCGATGCAACGTTCTCGTTACCCTTGCGCAAGGGTTCGGATTCACTTGACGTCGTGCAGCGCGAACTGTCGGTTGATTTTGATCGCACCAAGCTGATAAATCAGTTTAGGGGCGCTTATGGCCGGGCACCGTATTTCGCTCAGACCTTACCGCTGCTCGAACGTATTGTGCGCTACGTAGACAACAACTTGTTTCGCTACATCCATCACTCCCTCATCGAGACTTGTGCTCACCTAGGCGTTAGCACCAAAATCGGCATCTCGTCCGGAATCGACATCGACCACAACCTGAAAGGCCAAGACAAGGTGATTACCATCTGTCGAGCGCTGGGCGCGGACACTTACATCAACGCCATCGGCGGCACGGAACTCTATGGTCGTGACGTTTTCCGGGCGCAGGATGTGGAGCTCAAGTTTATCCGCTCAAGACCGTTTGAATACGCCCAGTTCGGCGCGCCCTTCGTGCCCTGGCTTTCGATTGTCGATGTGTTGATGTTCAACGCGCCGGAACAGGTCGTGCACATCTTGCTGGAAGACTATGAACTGGTCTGAGAGGGAATGATGAGCAACACACTGGACAAGCACGTCGCCGCTTATCAGGGCGACAATCTGTACGATTTTGACAACGAGATTCTGCTGACCTGGTATCCGCAGCGCGTGCTGCATCACGCGGGCGCTGCGAGTTCCCTGCTGGAACTCGGGCTGGGGCATGGCTATACCACCGACATTTTCTCGCGCCGTTTCGAGCGCCATGTGGTACTGGAAGGTTCTCCCGCCGTGATTGCCAATTTCCGTGATAAGTATCCGGATTGCCGCGCCGAGATCGTCGAAACCTGCTTCGAGAACTTTGTCACCGACGAACGCTTTGACCTGATCGTCATGGGTTTCATCCTTGAGCATGTAGACAGCCCGCTGCTGGTCCTGAGCCGCTTCCGCGATTTTCTAGCGCCCGGCGGCCGGATGTTCCTTGCGGTGCCAAATGCCGAAGTGCTGAACCGCAGACTGGGCCAGTTGGCCGGACTGCTCGACGATGTCACCACCCTGTCCGAAAACGATCATTTACTCGGACACAAACGCTTTTTCACCGTGGTAACCTTTAATGCGGAAATTGCCCAAGCGGGCTGCGGCGTCGACCGTCTGGAGGGCATTTACCTCAAGCCCTTCGCCACCCGCCAGATCGTTTCCCTGCAACTGGATCGCAAGGTGATCGACGCGCTGTGCACCGTCGGCATTGATTATCCCGAGCTCAGTTGCGGACTGCTTGCCGAGATTTCCGCCCGATGAAGATCTTGCTCGCAGGCGGACATTCCTTGCTGGCGCAGGTACTGCACCCGGCGCTGACCTCGTTCGCCGAGGTGCTGACGGCCGGGCGCACGGGCTGCGATGTCGCGCTGGACATGGCCTGGCCCGCCGAGCGCTTCGAACTGCCGGACGGGGCTGATGCCGTCATTCATCTGGCAGCGCATTTCGGCGGTCGGGATTTTGCATCGATGCTGGCCGCAGAAGAGGTGAATGTACTAGGCGCCCTCAAGCTGGCGCACGCCTGTCATCGTGCTGGCGTCGGCCAACTGGTGCAGGTTTCCAGCATCTTTGCGGTGCTGACCGAGGAATCGCCGTTCTATAACAGCTATGCCCTGTCCAAACGGCACGCCGAAGAGCTGACGCAGTTGTACTGCCGCAGCACCGGTTTGCCGCTGGCAATTCTGCGCCCGGCGCAACTGTATGGTGAAGGCGACGCTTTCCGCATTCACCAGCCTGTCCTGTACGCGCTGCTGGATAGCGCGCAACGCGGCGAAGACATCGTGCTCGATGGCCGCAACGATGCTCGGCGAAATTTCATCCATGTCGTCGATATGGTCGAAATCATCGCCCGCGTGGTGCAGCAGCGCGTCGAAGGCCGTTACGACTGTGCCAGCCTGTCCAACTTGCGCTTCTCTGAAATCGCGGCGGCGGCGGTGGCCGCTTTCGGTAGCGCCAGCAGCATCCGTTTCGACACGGGCAAACCAGATATTTCCGACAATGCCTTCGCGGTGGACGACACCCTGTATCGCCGCATCGGCTACTTTCCGCAGATTTCGCTGGCGCAGGGCCTGGCCCGTGAAGCGGCCCGCAGAAAGGCTTTGCCATGAAGCAGGTGCTGGTTTCCGGCTGCAGCGGCATCGTCGGCTATGGCGTTTTGCGCTCACTGCGGCAAGCCGGGCAGCCGTGTTTTCTGGTCGGGACTTCGATTTACGACGACTCGGTGGCGCCCGCCTTTTGCGACGTGTTCGAACAGGCGCCGCTCACTGGTAAGCCGGAATATCTCGACTGGCTCCTCGCCACGCTGCGGCGGTATCGTATCGACCTGCTGATTCCCAGCATCGAGATCGACATGTACCACTGGGTCGAGCATGTGCCCGAAATCCGCTCGACCGGCGCGGTGCCCCTGCTCAACGTACCGGAGCTGATCGCCCTGTGCAAGGACAAGTGGGCCTTTTACCAGCGTCTGGCAGCGGCTGGGGGGGTGAGTTGCGCCATCGAGAGTTCGCTGGAGCAGGATTTTGCCGCGTTGGCGGCGCAGTTCGGCGTGCCGTTCCTGCTCAAGCCGCGCCGGGGCTTCGGTTCAAGGGGCATCGTGCGGGTGGCGTCGGAAGAGATGTTCCAGAGACATCGCGCCGACATCGGCCCGCTGCTGATGGCGCAGCCCATCGTCGGCAACGACGACGAGGAATTCACCACTTCGGCGTTTTGCGACGGGCGCGGCGGCTATTTCTCCAGCATGACATTGCGGCGCAAACTGTCGCGCGACGGCTTCACCGAAAAGGCCGAGGTGGCCGATTCGGCGGAATTCGTCCCGGCGATGGACATGTTGTGCCGTCTATTCCGTCCGCTGGGGCCGACCAATTTCCAGTTCCGCCGCTGCACGGAAGGGGTCAAGCTACTGGAGATCAACCCCCGGATTTCTTCCTCTACCTCTATCCGCACCGCCTTTGGCTACAACGAAAGTGCGATGGCGCTGGCTTATTTTCTGGATCAGCGCGATCCGGTGCAGTCCGCCATCCGCCGTGGCCGAGCCGTGCGCTATACCGACGAGCAAATTTTTTATGAAGACGGCGTTCATCTCTGACATCCACGGCAACTACGAGGCGCTCAAGGCTGTGCTGGCCGAAATCGACCGGCTGGGCGTGACACAAATCTATTGCGCGGGCGACGTGGTGGGCTATTACTCGCAGATCAACGAGTGCTGCCGAGAACTGCGCGAGCGCGAGATTCCCTGCGTGATGGGCAACCACGACTGGTACATCGCGGGCGGCGGCTTTTGTCCGCGCTCGCGCAGCGTGAACGATTGTCTGGCCTACCAGCGCACCATCATCGATCGCGAGCATCTGGCCTGGCTGCGGACCTTTCCGGTACAGCGCGAGGTCGGCGAGGTGCGGCTGGTGCATGGCGGCTGGGCCGACCCGATTGATGAATACCTGAAGCCAACCACCGAGTATTTCGCGCGGGTGCTGGGGCGGGTGTTCGTCTCCGGCCACACGCATCTGCAAACCGTGGAACACTTCGGCGACAAGATTCATTGCAACCCCGGCTCGGTAGGGCAGCCGAGGGACGGGGACCCGCGTGCGGCGTTTGCCGTGTACGAGACAGGCGAATTCACCTTGCACCGAGTGGAGTACGACATCCAGAAGGTGTTCGACCTGATGGACGCCGCCGGTTTCAACGATTACTACTATGGCGGACTGAAGACCGGCGCGCTCAATTTGCGACGGTTGGCGGACTGACCCAGGTTAGGAAAATCACTTGTTCAGATGGAAAAAACTCGGCAAGGTGTTCGATCCCAGGGACCTGACCAGCACCGGCTGGATGCACGAGTTCGCGCAGTCGCCCTCGGTGCTGATCGCGGGCGATTGCGTGCGAGTGTATTTCTGCTCGCGTCCGGCCCCCGGCCCGGACGGCCAATATCTCAGCTACATTTCCTACATCGACCTTGATCGCCGCAACCTGCTCAACATTTTGCGGGTATGCGAACGGCCTGTGCTGGAACTCGGCAAGTATGGCACTTTCGATGAGTTTGGCACCTATCCGGTGTCGGTGATCCGCGACAGCGACGAGATTCGCGCCTACTACGCCGGTTGGACGCGCTGCGAATCGGTGCCGTTCAACGCCGCCATTGGTCTGGCGATCAGCCGCGATGGCGGGGAAACCTTCCAGCGGCTGGGCGACGGGCCGGTGCTGTCCTACACGCCGGACGAGCCTTTCCTGCTCGGCAGCCCGCGCATTCGTAAATTCAACGGGTGCTGGCAGCTCTGGTACGTGGCGGGCAGGGAGTGGCGGATGACCGACGGCAAGCCGGAGCCGCTGTACAAGATCCGCATGGCTACCGCGGACAACGGCATCGACTGGGTCAAGCTGGAGCGCGACCTGATCGCCGACAAGCTGGGCGAGCACGAGTGTCAGGCCTGCCCGGACGTGAGCTATCGCAATCGCCGCTATCACATGTTTTTTTCCTACCGCGACATCCGCAACTACAAGGGGCGCGAGGGCGGCTACCGTATCGGCTACGCCTTCTCGCCGGATATGGTCAACTGGCGGCGCAACGACGATCTGGTAGACATCGGCCTGTCGGAAACCGGCTGGGATTCAGAGATGGTCAACTATCCACACGTGTTCGCACTGGACGGCACGACCTACATGCTCTACCAGGGCAATGGCATGGGTCGCAGCGGTTTCGGCCTGGCAGTACTGGAATCGGAAAACGCATGGGGACAAGCATGAAGTGGAAGAAGCTGGGGAAGATTTTCGACCCGACCGAGCACGCCTTGCCTAACGGCTGCTTGGAGTTCGCTCAAGCACCGCAAACCCTGTTGCTGGCCGACCGGGTACGCGTATTTTTTTCCACCCGCGAGCGCGATAGCGTCGGAAAATACTTGAGCCATGTCGCCTATGCCGATTTTTCACGCGATATGACCCGCCCGCTCGGCGTTTCCGCCCATACGGTGCTGCCACTAGGTGGGCTGGGCTGTTTCGACGAACACGGCATTTTTCCGATCAACGTATTGCGCGACGGAGACCGGGTGCTGGCCTATACCACCGGTTGGAACCGCAGGGTGTCGGTGTCGGCGGACGCCTCCATCGGACTGACGGTCAGCCACGACGACGGCCAAACTTTTGAGCGCTACGGTACGGGACCGCTGCTGACGGCGTCCCTCAACGAACCCTTTCTGGTGGCGGATGCCTTCGTGCAGCGCTACGGCGAGACTTACCACATGTGGTACATCTACGGCACGAAGTGGCAGAAGTTCTCGGAAACCGCCCTGCCCGACCGGGTGTACAAGATCGCCCACGCCCGCTCGCCGGATGGTGTGAAATGGCAGCGCGACGGGCGACAGATCATCAGCGACCGGCTGAACGCCGATGAATGCCAGGCTTTGCCCACGGTGATTTTCCTGGACGGCGTTTACCACATGTATTTTTGCTACCGGCAGGCCAATGGCTTCCGCACCGACAGCAGCCGGGGCTATCGCATCGGTTATGCCCACTCCAGCGACCTGGAAAATTGGGAGCGCGACGACAGCCAGGTCGGCATCGATATTTCTGCCGAAGGCTGGGATGCCCAGATGCAGTGCTATCCGCACGTGTTCGAGTGTGACGGCGGGATTTACCTGCTTTACAACGGCAACGAATTTGGTCGCCACGGCTTTGGCATAGCGTCGCTGGAAAACTGAGAGGGGAACATGGTCGAGCCCAGGGATTACAACAGCGAGTTGGACGACAAGTGCAACGCCGCCAATGAGAAATATGCTTACGGTTTCGACTTCGACGTGATGCATCCCTTCATCATCCGCTCCTTCGAACCGTTCTTCCGGCCGGGCAGCCTGCTGGAACTGGGAAGTTACCAGGGGCAGTTTACCCACCGTTTCCTCCAGCATTTCGAAGATGTCAGCTGCGTCGAGGCGTCCAGCGAGGCGATGGCCGAGGCACGGCGCAAGCTGGGCGACCTGGTGCAGTACATCAATGCGCGGTTCGAGGTGGTGGCTCTACCACGCCGCTATAACAACATCGTGCTGACCCACGTGCTGGAACACCTTGACGACCCGGTGCAGGTGCTGAAGCGCGTCAACGACGAATGGCTGGCCGAGGGCGGGCGTTTGTTCCTGGTGTGCCCGAACGCCAACGCCCCGTCACGGCAAATCGCGGTAAAGATGGGGCTGATCTCGCACAATGCTGCGGTAACGCCCGCCGAGGCCGAGCATGGGCATCGCATCACCTATTCGCTCGACACGCTTGAGCGCGAGGCGGTCACCGCCGGATTGAAGGTGGTACACCGCTCGGGCATCTTCTTCAAAGCGCTAGCCAATTTCCAGTGGGATAGATTGCTCAAGACCGACATCATTTCGCCGGAATACCTGGAAGGCTGCTACGCCTTGGGCCAGCAATACCCGGATCTGTGCTCAAGCATTTTTCTGCTGTGCGAAAAAGGTTTGTGTCGTGGTTAGGCCTGTACTCATCTTCCCGGCCGGGATGCCACGCTCGCTGGCTTACCTCGAACGCGCTCTGGCTGACGGCCAGCGGGTGATCGGATCTTCCTCGCTGGGGCACGACCCGGCGCGCGTGCGTTACCCCGAGTGGGCTCACTTGCCTTACATCACCGCCGACGATTTCGACGAGGCCTTGCGCCGGGTGATCTCTGAGTTCGATATCGGCGGCATCTTCACGCCCAACCCGGTGGTGTGGGATTATTTGAATCGCTGCATCGCGCAGGCTTTTCCCGGCGTGGCGCTGGTAAATACCTCACCGGTGGTGAGCGAAGTCGCGCCTTACCACAAGGCTCTTCAATTCGGGGCGACAGTGCTGGCCGATCCGTTGCCGGTGGCGACGGACGGTCCCGTCAGATCCTCGCTTTCCGCACTGGAAATCGCCTCGCTTTTCCGCCACGCCGAGTCGATTCCCGGCATGTGCGACCATGAGAAGATCCGCGCCCTGTGCGAACTATTCCGCCATGCGCCGACCGGCGACGTGGTCGAGATCGGTAGTTGGTGGGGAAAATCGGCCTTCGTGCTGGCCAGGCTGGCGACGTGTTACGGCGTTGGCAACCTGCTGTGTGTTGATCCCTGGTCGAACCAGCACCTGCTCCAGAAGGACGAGAAAGGCTTGGTCGACAGCGTGCCGGTCAACGCCGACGAAGCTCTGACCGTGTTTCAACTCAACCTGTTGCCCTACGCCCACGGGGCAGTAAATTACCTGCGGCTACCTTCGGTGGAGGCGGCGGCGGAATACCGGCGCAGCCGGGTGGTAGCAAACCCAGTGTTCGGCAAGACGCATTACACTGGCCGTATCGCGGTGCTGCATATAGACGGCAACCACGGCTACGAGAACGTCAGCGCAGACATCGCTGCCTGGGCAAGTCTGGTGC
>WBZT01000821.1_pt2 | contig 11351 bp, 8 predicted proteins | sample 5204241 | NCBI WGS metagenome assembly WBZT01 (sample SAMN12344358, study PRJNA552823) | activated sludge metagenome | biome: Activated sludge suspended growth; feature: Nitrification reactor; material: Wastewater; isolation source: activated sludge from nitrification reactor of wastewater treatment...
ATCGAACCACCTTTGCAGTTTTCTTATTGTTATTATATTGGGTTCCTGTAACTTTTGTGGTTTATTCTTTTTGGGATGATCCAGCCAATGTTAGAAATATTCACTCGATCATATTCATGAAAAATATAGCCATCATTGGAGGATTGCTTCACGTATGGATTTATGGTTCCGGACGATACAGCGTTCGAAGATTAATTGGCTTAACTAAATTTCCAAAAGAAAAATGGTAAAAAGTTATGCTTTGGAAATTGTTTTCAAAGTTTTATTTTTCTACATTTCGCTATTTGCAGGAATCAATTCTATACTAGCTCAAGAATCATTTCCATTTAGTCTTTACCTTGATACCAGTCGAATTGACCCGAATTGCCAACTCCATTCCTTTGCATACGGAAGAATTGAAAATCAATTATATTTCTTTGGTGGTAGAAAAGATGGCATTCATGGAAAAGAATCAGGATTTGAATCGAGTGGATCAAATAATTATTTGATTATCTATGACCTAATTACAAAAAGTGCAAATCTTATTCCTTTGAGTGATTTGGATCAAAGTCTTTATGAGCCATTGACATCGTCATCAACTAATTTTTGTCAAAAGGATGATAAGTTATATATTATTGGAGGTTACAGTCAAAATTCTAAAAAAATATACCTTACGCATTCAAGCTTAATACAAGTCGACTTACCCCTGTTAAAACAATTAATTAAAAGTAAACAACCCATAAAATCAGCATTTCAACAATATATATCAGACACTTTTGCCATTGCAGGCGGACAATTGAAATACATTAACGGTAATTTTTATTTAGCAGGAGGACATCGCTTTGATGGCGCTTACAGTCAGGATGCACGTAAGTATAGACAAGAATATACAGATTGTTGCTGGGTGTTTAAAATCTATACAGATAGTTCGGGTATAATTAAGGTCTCCTTCATCTCAAAAATATTTGATGAATTAAATTTTCATAGACGTGACTTTAATTTATGCCCAATTATTACTTCAGATGGCAAGATTGAACCTGTTGCTTTTTCTGGTGTATTTATGGTAAATGACGCCAGACCTTTTTTTAATATTTCTAGTATTCAGGAATCAGGATTTACAGATATAAACAACTTTAATCAGCAATTAGCCAACTATCAATGTGCACATATTGGTTTATATTCTGCAAAGAATAAGAAGATGAATGAATTGTTTTTTGGTGGGATGGCCGAATTCTATTTTAATTCAAAGAGTGAGTTGGTACGAGATCCATTGGTTCCATTTGTAAAGACAATTTCAAGAGTTGAAGCAGATCACGAGGGAAATTATACTGAATATGCATTATCATCGGAAATGCCTGGATTTATAGGCACTAACAGCGAATTTATTTTGAACTCATCGATTCCAATAATTTCCGATGAAATTATACATCAGGATAGTATACTTTCTGACACGAGTCTACTGGGATGGATTGTAGGAGGGCTGGTAAATCATGGTGCAAAAGCTAATCCATGGCAGGATAGTACCATTGAATTCACTAGTGCTAATCCATTTATAACAGAGGTAAGACTTGTCCGTAAAGCTCCAAATTCGAATAGAGATTATGTACTTAGAAACACATTTACAAAAGTTAATTACTTTCCAAATCCGGTTAATGATGAGATATTCATTCAAATGGATGAAATGGTAGAATCTATAAATTTATGGATATTGGATGCAAGCGGTAAAATTGTCAAGAAATCAAGCCATAAGAATTCAAAATCATTTTATATTGATCTACACGATTTACCAAATGGTGTTTATCATTGCTATTACGCTCTTACTGGAAGAGGAACCGGAAAATTTGAATTTGTGAAGCAGTAATTGAAATCAATTACTCGGCCATTTCAAGTTGTCTTGCGGCTTTCTTTCTATCGTTTTCATCCAGAATGATTTTTCGAAGCCGAATTGACTTTGGAGTCAATTCAACATATTCATCTTCCTGAATGTATTCAAGTGCTTCTTCTAACGAAAAATTACGTTTTGGAGTTATTTGAGTTGTTCCATCAGATCCCGAAGCTCTCATATTGGTAAGTTTTTTACCTGTAATTACATTTACAACCAAATCTCCTGGTCGAATATGCTCTCCTATGATCTGACCAATATAAATGTTATCACCCGGATCAATAAAAAATGATCCCCTATCCTGCAAATATCCAATTGAATAGGCCGTAGATGAACCCATCTCTTTTGAAACAAATACTCCCATTATTCGGGAAGGAATATTCCCTTTCCAAGGTTCAAATTTAGAAAAACGATGACCGATTATAGCTTCACCGGCAGATGCTGTGAGCAACATATTTCGCAAACCAATCAATCCCCTTGAAGGAATATTAAATTCCAGATGAATGAGATCGCCTTTCTGTTGCATAATGCTCATTTCTCCTTTTCTCTGACTTACTAACTCTATAATTTTACCTGAAAATTCTTCCGGTACATCAATGGTCAAAGTTTCTACCGGTTCACATTTTACACCGTCAATTTCTTTAATAATAACTCTTGGTTGCCCGACTTGCAATTCATAACCTTCTCTTCGCATAGTCTCCAACAAGATAGCCAGATGAAGTATACCTCTACCATAAACGAGAATGGAATCCGGAGATTCTGTATCTTCAATTTTCATCGCAAGATTTTTCTCCAATTCTTTTTCAAGTCTCTCGCGAAGATGTCTTGACGTTACATACTTACCTTCTTTACCGAAAAAGGGTGAGTTGTTAATGGTAAACAACATACACATAGTTGGTTCATCTATGCTAATTGGCGTTAATGCTTCTGGATTTTCAAAATCACAGATGGTATCTCCAATTTCAAAATTTTCAATACCAAATACTGCACATATATCACCTGCAACAACTTCTTCAACTTTAGATTTACCCAAACCTTCAAAAGTATACAGCTCTTTTACTCTTGATTTTTGTAATGACCCATCGCGTTTTATTAATGATACTGGTGAATTCACTTTGATACTGCCTCTGGTAACCCTGCCAACGGCAATCCTTCCAATAAAATTGGAATAGTCTAAAGAGGATATCATCAGCTGAAGATTTCCATCTTCAACTTCGGGTGGTTTAACATTCTCAATTATGGTGTCTAATAAATAGGTTATATCCTCTGTAGGCGTTTTATAATCAGGGCCCATCCAACCTTGCTTCGAAGATCCATAAACGGTAGGGAAATCCAATTGTTCTTCGGTAGCTTCAAGGTTAAAAAACAATTCAAAAATCTGATCATGCACTTCTTCGGGCCGGCAATTCGGTTTATCAACTTTGTTAATAACCACAATTGCTTTTTTCCCTAAGGCTAAAGCCTTACTTAATACAAATCTAGTCTGAGGCATTGCTCCTTCAAAAGCATCCACAAGCAAAATGACACCATCGGCCATATTCAACACACGCTCTACTTCACCACCAAAGTCAGCGTGACCAGGTGTATCAATAATATTGATCTTAACATCTTTATACCTGACAGATACGTTTTTTGCAAGGATGGTAATTCCACGCTCTCTTTCGAGTTCATTATTATCTAAAATGAGTTCTCCTGTCTCCTGATTATCTCTAAAAAGCTTCGACTGATGTAAAATTTTATCTACCAGGGTTGTTTTTCCATGATCGACGTGAGCAATTATTGCTATATTTCGTACTTGTTGCATATCTGCAAAGATAAACAGCAAAATTGCCCTTAATGTAACACAAGGCCTTGAATAACAAATAATTTACAAGTAAAATCAGAATAATTTTTATTCATCTCCGGCTTAAAAATTATAAATTATCTAAAATTTCGCTTCAATTTATTCGGAAAATTGTCAAGGTTTTTAATAATTCAAGCGTTATAAAAATAACTGAATAACAAATTTTTGGCAAGATACTTTCCTACTTAATAACTGGGCATTTTAGCAAAAGCATGCAATAGATTGGATGCTGCTATCAATAATGTCAGAATATTTATCCGATCTTCAACATTGCATCTTCCCATTCCATATTTTTAACTTGGAGTGTAGCCTGAAGTTGTTTATACTCTTCCATTATTTTAACTTGTTGTGGGCTTGAATAAAAATCGGATTCTGCCATTAATTTTTCAATTTCAATTTTTCGCTTTTCAAGCTTAGAAATTTCTATTTCTAATTGATCGATTTTTCTTTTATATTTTTTTGAATCATCATCCTGAATCGAAAAAGTTTGATTTTCTTCTAATGGTTTTTTCTTTGAACTTTCCTTAAACGAAGAAGCCAATGAATCTGAGTTGGTCTTTTCCAGAAAATAATCGATATCACCATGAAATTCTTTTATTTCTTTATTGGCAAAATAAAATGTCTTTTCTGCCAATCCTCTCAAAAATTCCCTATCATGTGAAACAATGATTACAGTACCTTCATAATTTACAATAGCATCTTTCAACACTTCCTTAGAAGGAATGTCAAGATGATGCGTAGGTTCATCCAGTATTAAAACATTGTGTTCCTGAACCAGTAACATAGCAAGACGAACCCTTGATTTTTCACCGCCGCTCAAAACAGAAATTCTTTTATCTATGTCCTCTCCCCTGAAACCAAGGCTTCCGAGCACTTTTCTTATATTCGGTCTTGCTTCCGGTACAGACGCATGTTCAACAGCCTCTTGAACCGTATCAGACAATTGTAAAAGCTCACTATGCTCTTGTGCATAATACCCGATTTTGACATGATGTCCAAGCTTTATTTCCCCGCCAGTTGGTACAATATTTTTGCTGATCAATTTGACCATTGTACTTTTTCCCTGTCCGTTCTGTCCAATAAAACTGAGTTTTTGACCTCTTTCAATGATTAAATTAACATGATCGAGAACCACTAGTTGGTCATAGGCTTTGACTAAATCCGTACACTCAACGACTACTCTTCCGCTTGGTCTTGACGAAGTAAAACGCAAACGCATTACCCCCTGTTCTGCTTCAGGTTCTTCAATTATATCCATTCTCGCCAATTCCGATTGAAGGGATTTGGCAAAACTTGCTTTATTGGCTTTGGCCCTGAATTTGTCAATTAATGCTTCTTTATGTTGAATTATTTTTTGTTGAGCATTAAATTCATTTTGCTCGATTTCCTTCCTTTCTTTCCGATAATTTACAAAAGCTGAATACGTACCTTTAAAATCGTAAAGCCTTCCACGATCCACTTCAATAATTCTTTTAGCCACTTTGTCAACAAACATCAAATCGTGAGATATGATCACAACGGTACCTTCATAGTTTATCAGATATTTTTCTAACCATTGAATGGAAATGATATCCAAATGATTATTCGGTTCATCCAGTAATAGTATATCAGGTTTTTGAAGGAGCAATTTTGCCAATTCAATCCTCATTCTCCAACCACCGCTAAATTCGGAAGTTCTCCTATCAAAATCTTCTATTTCAAAACCCAAGCCCAACAAAATTTTTTCAATTTCACCTTCGATTTTGTCTGCATTAAGGTATTCCAATCGATGATGAACATCGTGTAATCGCTCCACACAGTTCATCATTTTTTGTTCTGATGTATTTGGATCAGATAACTGTTCTTCTAATTGGGTTAATTCAAGTTGAAGATTACGAAGATCTTCCATAGCATGTAAGACCTCATCTTTGACGGACCGTCCTTCATCACCTGGCAGCTCTTGTTTTAATGTGCCGACAGTAATTTCTTTTGGTTTTTCAATTGTTCCGGTGTCCGGCCTAATTTGTCCTGTTAAAATTTTAAATAACGTTGACTTTCCAGACCCATTTCTGCCGGTAATTGCAAGTTTTTCTCCCTGTGTTACTGTAAATGACACATCATCAAAAAGAGATCGTTCTCCATAGTTGAGTGTCAGGTTTTGTACCCTTATCAAAGCTAATGATTAAATTTATTATAAATTAATTAAATATGTGATCTCCGTCCATCTGACTTATTGCGCTATAGGTTTCACCTTTGGCTTGCAGAACTGTTTTCCAAAGTGTCTCCGGATTGTTTTTAAATAAATAATTGGAATCCATGTCTTCAATAATCCAGGTTCCTTCAGCTATTTCATCTTCCAATTGCCCAGCTGACCATCCACTGTAGCCGAGAAAAAACCGGATATTTTCTGGTTTAATAACATCGTGTTTGAGTAAAAACTTCATACTTGTAAAATCTCCACCCCAATACAAACCTCTACACACCGGAATAGACTCTTCCAGCATATCACCTACATTATGCAGAAAATGTAAAACATTATTGGCAACAGGACCTCCTATAAAGACTTCTGAACTAAATTCGCCAATATCATCCAACAATTCCTCCAATCTATAAGGACTTATCTGATTTAATACAAATCCAACGGTTCCATGTTCAACATCATAATCGGTGAGAACTATAGCTGATCTTTTAAAATTTGGATCCGTTAAAAATGGTTCTGAAAGAAGGAGTTTGCCCGTATTGATTGTCATTAATTGGAAATATATTCTTAAATTGAATTATAAGCTTGAAACGGGAATGTTTTTATCAATTCTTTTTAGAAATCCTGCAAGGACCGTCCCGTTACCACCAACTTCAACAAAAGTTGTAGCGCCATCACGTATCATATTCAACATGGTCTGTGTCCATCGGACAGGTGCAGTTAATTGTGCAATGAGGTTCCCCTGAATGGTTTCAGGACTATGGTGTGGTTCAGCATCAACATTTTGATATACAGGATATTTTGATGGATTAAATCTGGTTTTCAAAATTACTTCTTTCAGTTCCAATCTTGCTGGTTCCATTAACGGGGAATGAAAAGCACCCCCAACCTGAAGTAAAATTACCCGCTTGGCACCTGCTGCAAGAAGTCTTGATTCTGCTATTTTCAGACCTTCTAAACTTCCTGATATGACCAGTTGTCCGGGACAATTGTAATTGGCTGGAATAATAACATCCTCGGTTATTTTATAGCATATTTCCTCTATTTGTTCCTCGTTTAGCCCAACAACAGCTGCCATTGATCCAGGATTCAGCTCACAAGCTTTTTGCATCGCTGAAGATCGAACCTTTACGAGTTGAAGTCCATCCTGAAAATTTAAAACTTCTGCAGCAACCAATGCTGAAATCTCCCCAAGAGAATGCCCGGCTACTCCAAAAGCTAGTTTGGGCTCACCCGCAACTTTAGCACTTATTATAGAGTGTAAGAACACTGAAGGTTGCGTAATATTGGTTTGTTTTAGCTGCTCTTCAGAACCGTTAAACATGATGTCAGAAATCCTAAATCCCAACAGTTCATTGGCTTCTTCAAACAAATCTCTTGCCATCGTACTTGATTCATAAAGATCTTTTCCCATTCCTACAAATTGACTTGCCTGGCCCGGGAAAATATATGCTGTTGTTGACATTACCGTTCTTTATTGTTTAATAACTGGAGTAATTCGTTTCGGGTCTCAAAGGTCTTAAAAACTCCTGTAAATGCAGAGGTTGTTGTAAGACTATTTTGTTTCTGGACGCCCCGCATCATCATACACATATGTCTGGCTTCAATGACTACAGCGGCTCCATGAGGCTTTATCGTCTCATTTAGACAATTAAGAATCTCTGTAGTAAGCCGCTCCTGAACTTGGAGACGCCTCGCAAATACATCTACTAATCTTGGAATTTTACTGAGTCCAACGATATATCCATTAGGTATATAGGCTACATGAACCTTCCCAAAAAAAGGTAACATATGATGTTCACACAAACTGTAAAGCTCAATGTCGCGAACTATTACCATCTCACTATAAGACTCCTTGAACATAGCTGACTTCAAAATCTCAACAGGGTCCTTATGGTATCCTTGCGTTAGATACTCCATCGCTTTTGCAGCTCTACTGGGAGTCTTCTGAAGCCCTTCACGGTCGATTTCTTCCCCAATAGATTTAATGATGTTTTCAAAATTAAGTACTAAATTAGGGTCTATAAGTTTCTGATTTTCTTCCATTTTATTCAAATCATGCCAAAAGAACGAACAGAAAGACAAATTAGTTCAGAAAAACTGCCATTGAATGGCCCGTAAGCTTTAACTCTTGCCATAGATAGAAGTTTCAACACTTAATTATGGCAAAGTGCATACAAAGCAAGTTGCTTATATACGAATTATCTCTTGTTTTAACCATCGAAGGATTATATAATAATTTGATATTCTTAAGTTTAAAATTAGGTAATATGTGTATTCTAATTTTGCATCATGCAATATAGAACAGCAGAAGTAGTAGTTATTTCCGATGTACATCTTGGAACTTTTGGTTGCCATGCAGAAGAACTCCTGGATTATCTCAAAGGAATTCGAACGAAAACACTCATCATTAATGGCGATTTTATTGATGGCTGGGCATTTTCAAAGCGCTATTTTCCTGAATCTCATTTTGAAGTAATACGATATGTTCTTAAAATGATGAACCGGGGAACTAAAGTTATTTACATAACCGGAAACCATGATGAATTTTTAAGAAATTGTTCCGATTTACATATAGGAAGGTTACAGGTCGTGGATAAGTTGGTACTGGAATTGGACAATAAAAAATACTGGTTTTTTCATGGGGATGTATTTGATTATAGTACCAAAGGATTTAACAAACTTATTGCCAAAATTGGTGGAAAAGGCTATGACTGGTTAATTGTCTTTAACCGCATGATTAATGAGCTGTTAAGAAAATTAAACAGAGAAAAATTTTCATTATCCAAAAAAATTAAAAATGTTGTAAAGCATGCGGTCAAGTTTGTTCATGATTTTGAAGCAAAAGCCGCAGATAATGCTATTCGGCATGGATTTGATTATGTCGTTTGTGGGCATATCCATCAACCTCAGATCAAGGAATACCGAAATGCTGAAGGTTTTGTACACTATCTTAATTCCGGAGACTGGATTGAAAATCTATCATCCTTAGAATATTCGAACGGCAAATGGACCTTATTCATTTATCCAAATACAATAACGCGTAAAAATGTAATCAGAAATCGAAAAGTATCGATAGATAAGATGACTATGGAAGCATTAATGGCTCAATTAAATTAGTTTATACCTTCTTTGAAAATTCTATATTCTTTACCAGCCACTGGCAACGGCCACATCAGCAGAGCGATAAGCTTGAACCCATGGCTCTCCAAATTCGGTGAAGTAGACTATCTAATTAGTGGCATGAATTCGTCACTTTTTTTTCCTTATAAAATTACTTATAGATTGAAAGGGATAAGTTTATTCTACAATAAAAATGGAGGATTGGATCATCTAAAATTTATTCGAAATATTAATCTTATTGAAAATTACAGATCACTATTAAGCCTTCCTGTAGAAAAATATGACTGGGTAATTACCGATTTTGAGCCATTAACATCATTAGCCTGCAAAATAAAAAATGTGTCTTGTATGCAGTGGGGACACCAGGCATCTTTTAGTTATAGAGAAACACCAAGGCCAGAAAAGTCAAATTTTATGGGTGAATGTGTACTGAAAAAATATGCAAGCGGCAACATTAATTTAGGATTACATTTTCAATCCTACCACCCCAATATTACAGGCCCAGTAATTAAAAAATCTATCCGTGAATTCGATGGTCTCACCAAGGATTTAATTACAGTTTATCTACCTCAATATGGCCTACATAGATTGCTACATATTTTTAAGAAATTTAAAAATACAAAGATTCATATTTTTCACCCATCAGCACAAGATTCAGAACATCATGATAATATAAGTGTTTTTCCAATTAATATGGAGAAATTTAGCGATAGCTTGAAATATTGTAAATTAATCATTACCGGTGCTGGCTTTGAAACACCTGCTGAAGCGCTATATTTATCCAAGAGGCTCCTATGCATTCCCATTAAATCTCATTACGAGCAATTATGTAATTCGGTCGCCTTAAATAAAATGGGTGTCACTGTACTAAACGACATTGATGAAATGCAAATTGAACTCATTCAAAATGAATTTGAACAATATCGAACAGACGTTAAAATTCTTGATACTCCTTCAACTGAAGAAATTTCCAGACAGGCTTTATACAAGTGGGAAAGTGTATCAGCCCAAAAATACTTTAGCACCAAACAAACAAGTTTGTTTTAAATGGTGATATTATAACCGAGTGATCGAATAATATAGGTAGTTTATAGAAGCGAGCCAATAATTGTTTTCCATAATTTGATTAATTGAAACTAACCAAAAATTGGTCTACCAAAAGAATATAATAGATCCAAGGCATATATGTCAGCTGAGACGGTAGAAATAACACTTTTAGTCTTCAAATGAACATTAGTCGAGGAATATATTTAATTAATCGATATTCCATTCGTTTGAACAGCTTGATTATTATCTTTGGAGTCAGATTTAATATTTTTTGCAAATCCAATCTCTAAAACTTAGCACATCTGCATCTGCCCAGACAATGGTTTGGCTAATATTTTCCCTAATATTGGTGTATATAGGTCCATCACATTGGACTATAGCACACCTTTGCTTATGGTCTATATTTAACACTATTCTATACGCCTTACTCGCCAATATTAATTTATTTATACTCTTTCCAAAGTATTTGCAAAATAGTTCATTTATCCTTTATTTGGCGTCCTTGTTGGGTATCTGCCTTATTGCAACTCCATTAAAGCAATTAATCAATCAATATCTATGCAATTTAGAAGATGGTACCTGTGCCTTCTGGATTACGGATACCAAATTTCATTTTATCAGTTTAATCATTGTAGCCAGTCTTAGTACTTTGGTTAGATTACCACTTGATTGGCTGCTCGTTCAAAATGAGAAAAGTCAATTACAGACCAAGAATATAGAATCAGAATTGCAATTTCTAAAAAATCAAATTAATCCACATTTCTTATTCAATACATTAAACAATCTTTACGCGCTGACATTAAAAAAATCAGATTATGCACCTGAATTGGTATTGAAACTTTCCGATATGTTGAGATATATGCTGTATGAATGCAATGAATCTGAAGTTCTACTCTCCAAAGAAATTCATTATATCAGAAATTATCTCGATCTTGAAAAAATCAGATTAAGCCAACACGCAGATATTAGAATCGAATTAAAAGGTAATATTTCGACCCATAAGGTTGCACCGTTAATATTTATTCCATTTATAGAAAATAGTTTTAAGCATGGTTTAAAATATAGCTCCTCAGAAGCTTTTATTCATATTCGATTCGTTATTGAAGACTATTTATATTTTTCGATATCTAATTCCAAAGCTAATCCGTTACCCGGATTTTCCATACCAAAATCGGTTGGAGGAATTGGGTTAACCAATGTTAAAAAAAGGCTTGACTTAATTTATCCAAACCAATACGAATTACATATAGATAATCAACCTGACCAGTATATAGTTCATTTGAAATTACAATATCAAA
>WBZT01003006.1_pt1 | contig 11350 bp, 7 predicted proteins | sample 5204241 | NCBI WGS metagenome assembly WBZT01 (sample SAMN12344358, study PRJNA552823) | activated sludge metagenome | biome: Activated sludge suspended growth; feature: Nitrification reactor; material: Wastewater; isolation source: activated sludge from nitrification reactor of wastewater treatment...
CTTCGTCCCATCCCCCTCCCAACCTCCCCCTTGAAGGGGGAGGAGTTCCTTTGGCAACCCTGACCATTCAGCGGAATTCCCGGATTTGTTTCTGGAAGTCAGCTAAGTCCGGTGCTGACCCTCCACCTGCAGGCCCGAACAGGAGATTGGCCAGCCGCACCTGTTCAAACCCAAGCCAACGGCCCACGTCAAACGGCTTGTGCTTCGCCCTTGGCCGCGAGACGGCGGGTGCCACGTTGGGCAAGGCTGGAACCAGACCCGACGCATCATCGTGATGCGCCACCAGGGGACTGAAACCACTCTCGTCGCAGCCCCCAGACGCCAGCGCGCCCAGGGCAGCGCCGCCGCAAGCCGGGGCCGGAAGTCGCAGCACGCCGGTCTTGATCGGATCGACCCGAACGATCCGGTCAAGGCCGGGGATTACCATCGACAGCGTCAGGATCGCGCAGAGAAATCGAGGCTGAACGGCGAGCGACGTCACCCGCGCTAGCGCCCGAAGCGATAAGTCCACAGCAGGTCGAGCCCGGTCTCGGAACCGGCGCGACCGATCAGCGAGAGGTTGCGGCTGAGGTTGACGGTCAGCTTGACGAGGCTGCCGGCATTGGTCAGCGACTGCTCGTAGCTGATCAGCATGGTCGAGGACAGCCGCTTGCCGACGCTGACGATCTGGTCGGTGGTCGTGTCGCGGGTGCCAAAACCTGTCGTACTGGCGATGCGACTGGTCTGTCGCTGGCCCGAACCCCCGAGCGTGCCGCTGCTGACACCGAAGTCGTCGATACCCAGTCCGCGCTGTATGGCCTTCAGCGGCCCGCCATCCTGCCCGCCGAACAGGGTCTGGGCCGCCGCCAGCAGCACCCCGGTCTCCTGCCCGCTCTGCTGATCGGGCGCGTGCCCGAGCACCAGCCAGGAAAGCTTCTCGGCGTCGGGAACTTCGGGGTCGGAGACCAGCCGGACGATCGGTCGCCTGGCGGTACCGGTGATCTCGACGCCGGCCTCGACCGGCAGGTTGCCCCGCACGGCGCGGATGTTGAGGCCGGGATTGTCGATCAGCCCCTGGAAGTTGAGAATGCCGCGCTCGATTTCGAGCTTCTGACCGTAGGCGTCGAAGCGGCCGCCTCGGGTGCGGATCGAACCGCTCGCCCGCGGCGTCCCCATCCCGTCCGAGCGGATATTCAGCGCGCCCACCAGGCGGGTCTCGACGCCGGCGCCACGAAAGTGGAAGTTGCGCCCGAGGTCCGCTGCGAGATTCACCGACAGCAGGCGCGCTGGCGCCGCAGGCTTCGCCTGACCTGCGCCTGAACGTCTGATCACCACGTCGTCCGACAGTTGCGGCTTACCCGTCGTGGCCAGTTCCCAGTAAGCCGCGTCGAGTTTCAATCGGCCAACGATGTCGAGGACACGCTCGCCGAGCTTGAGCTCTGCATCGCCGGACACGAGCATCCACTGATCCGGGCGCTGCATCACCCCGATGCGCTCGGCCTTGACGGTAAGCACGCCATCGCCCTGCCCGGCACGCAGCTCACCGCTTGCCTCGAGCCGCCCCGGCCGGCCCGTCAGGCTGGCGACTTCGCTCTCGACAGCGAGCTGCAGCGTGCGCGGCATCGGCTGAAAATCGCTCTCGAAGACCAGTTGCCTGAGCATCAGACGAAGATCGCCATCAGCTCCACTCGTCACTTGCAGCAGGAGCTTGCCGCGTTCGAGACGCATCCCGGAGTCGAGCGCGCGCACGGCCAGCCCGTCGCCACGCCATTCGCCATTCAGACGGGGCTGCGCCGGAGTGCCGGCGAGCAGCAATTCGCCTTCCACACGACCACCGAGTTGCCAGTCAGGACCGAACAGCGGCCCGACCCACGAGAGATCGGGGGAAGTCAGGCGCAGACGGCCGCGCCAGGGCGCCAGGCGGTTGATCAGGCTGCCTGGCGAGCTCGCTGCACTGACTTCGCCATCCACTTCACCAAGCCGCTGGCCACGCAGCCTGATCTGTCCGGTGAGCTGCCCGTTTTTGGCCTGCACGCTGAGACTGCCCTCCTCCAGGCCGAGCGGCACGGCACCGATCACCAGATCGCCGCGCTCGCGCCACAGCCGCACCTGCCCGACCGGGACCGCGGCCGCAGAACGGCCCGCGCCGCTGGCGAGATCCCAGTCGCCATTGAGACGGAGCGGCTCGCCATTACCCTTCACCGCGGCCGACAGCGCGCCGAACGACTCCGGGAATTCGGCCAGCATCGCCGCCACCGGCAGGGCGCGCAGACTGCCGACGCTGTGCCACTTGCCCGGCTCGTAGTGCCCGCGCTCGAGCCGGGCCGACCAGCCGGCGCCGACGAACTCGGCCGGACCGGCACTGAAGCGGCCGAGGCTCGCGGTCAACGGCATCGGCGCGGCGAGGTTGACGAAGGGCCGCTGCCGGTCGACGAGCGAGGACAGGCTGAACTCGCTCAGCGTACCGGCCCAGGTCAGCCCGCTCGTTGGCGTGCTCACCCCCCCTGCGAGCAGCAGGCGAAGAACACGCGGCCCGGGCAGGGCGACCTGCGCCTCCAGATGGTGCTGACTGCGCACGCCGTCGGCAGTGATGCGGGTCTCCTGCACGGCGGTGGTACCGTCGGGCCCGTCCACCCCGGCCAGGCGCAGGCTGCCGCTGACTGCCCCCTGCTTGCCGGCGCCGAGCTGCGCCTGAAGATCCAGCCCGCGCAACTGTCCGAAGCCTGGCACCGCCAGCCGCGTCGAATGCACGTCGGCCGACAACTCGGGCGCCTTGAGCGTACCGCCGAGAATCACCTGGCCCGTCAGATCGCCGGCGATTCCCAGCGGGTCGAGCTTCGGCGCGGCGATCGACACGGTCAGACGTTCGCCCGCTGCGCCGAAGGCGCCCTTCGCTGACAGGCGGTTGCCGGCGGCAGTCAGCTCGACGTCGGCCTTGCGCAGCCGCTGCCCGGCGAGATCGATGTCGCCGCTGCCGGCCAAGGGCTCGCTGCCGATACGGCTGTTGCGCAACTGGAAGCGCAGGCGCAGGGCAAGCTGCGGCTGGCTGCTGCCCTGCGCTTCGAAGTCGGCGTTGAGGCGCGCCGCCGGCAGCTTGGCAAAGCGGCTCGGATCGAAGTCCTTGAGGCTGCCGCGCAGGGCAAAGCTGCCCGGCTCGACCAGCGCCAGTTGGCCACTGGCCAGCAGTTGCGCGTCGCCGGCCGCCAGCCGCAGCGTCTCGATGTCCACCGCCGCCGGATCGATCGCCAGCTTGCCCTGCAGGGTAAAGCGCGGATCGCGCAAATCGGCCTCGAGCGACTGGCGATTGACGCCGAGCGTGGCGCGCAGCGGACCGGCGAGACGGGTGCGCTGCAGGCTGCCGTGCAGCGCACTCGCGTCGAGCGCACTGGCCGCGAGCACCAACGCCAGCTCGGCGTCGTGCAGCGTCCCGCCCCCGTGCAGGCGCCCACCGCCGGACAGGCGCAGGTCCACCTCGGCCAGGCGCAGGGTGTCCTCCGCGAGACTCAGATCGGCGGCCAGCGATTCGATCGGCAGCAACTGTCGATCGACCGGGCCCGGACGCCGGTTGACCAGCAGCAGGCGTCCGCCGAGGGCAGCCGCCGCAGCAGCCAGCGGCCGCAGGTCGAGGCGCAGATCGAATTCGGCCTGCGGCGCCCCGGCGATCCACGCTGCCGGATCGATCGCCGATACGCTGGCCACGGCCTCGACGATGGCCTGCGACGCAAAAGGCCGCAGCCGTGCCGCGAGTTCGCCGGCGAAGCGGTCGCCCGTTTTGGCCGCCAGCGGCCGCGCGCTGCCGGTGAGCGCGAACTCTTCGAGGACGCCGTCGGCAGCGAGGTCGAAAGCCAGCGCGCGGCCAACGGCTTCACCCTCGATCCCCGCTTTGGCGCTCAACGCAAACGGCTTGACAGCGCCCAGCGTCGCTTCGCCGAGCACCGCCAGACCGGCCACCCGGGCGCGCAACTCGGGCAGGCGGTGCACCAGGCCATCGCTCGACAGGTGCACGGCAAGCGCCTCAGCGACGGTTGCCGCCTCGCCATCGGGATACGCGTGCTCGCCGAGTTCGATGCGCCCGACTTCCAGAAGCTCGACCTCGACCGCCAGCGGCAGCTCGAGGCTGTCGGGCAGCACGACCGGTTCCTCGCTGGCCAGCGGCGAAACGCGCAGGCGCGTCGCGGCAAGACGGCTGACCGCCAGCCGCCCGCGCAGCAACTCCGCCGGCTGCCACGCGAACTGCAGTTCATCGAGCTGGACATCGAGCGTCGCGCTGCGCCAATGCACCGAGGGCAGCGCAAACGAGTCGCCCAGGGTTCCCGTCGGTTCGCCAAGCTGCAGTTGGCCGGCGGTCAGCGCTTCGATCGCCCGGCAGCTCACGCGCAGGCCGAGCGGGCTGGCGAACAGCCCCACGAGGCCACCCAGGACGAGCAGCACGCCGCCGAGCGCGGCCAGCCATCGCCACCGCCTGGGCAGCGGCGGTGGCAACGGCGGGGTTGGGGTGGCGGCCGTCTGCTGCGTCATCGATCGCAATCCTTGCGCATGGCGTCAGAACGGGATGGCCAGCGAAAAGTCGAGCCGCAGCTTGCCTTCACGCTGGCCGTAGGCGAGGTCGATGCCGAGCGGTCCGGCCGGGCTCCGCCAGCGCGCACCGACACCGTAGCCGAGCGCCAGGCTCATCGCCTGGACCTCATCGACGGCGTTGCCGGCATCGACGAATACGGCCGCTCCCCAGGTCGGATTGAGCCAGTGCGTGTATTCGCCACTCAGCGTCACCAGATAGCGCCCGCCGAGCGTCGCCGAGCCCTCCTCGACGCCGAGGCTTTGATACGCGTAGCCGCGCACCGAGCTGCTGCCGCCGGTGCGAAAGAGGAAGTCCTGCGGGATTCCCTCCGACGAAGGGGCAAAGGTTGCCCCGAGCTCACCGCGGAAGAGCAGCGCATCTTCGGCACTGAGTGGAACCCCCTGGCTGTAGCGCAGGTAGGTCCGCAGGAAGTTCTGGTCGGAAAGCACCTGTTTGCTGCCGCCGCCGACCTGAAACTGAAGCGAAAGGCCCTCGGCCGGATCCAGCGGATCGGCCGCGTAGCGAAAGGTCCAGCCGACCAGCGCGGTCAGCGCGCGGTTGGTGGTGGACGGCGCACCGTGCGGCGACTGCTCTTCGTTCTGCCAGTTGAGGCTCAGGAGTTGCTCGACGTTGCCGAACTTCTGCAGGCGCGTCGCGCCAAGCGCAAAGCGCTTGATTCCCAGATTCTCGATATCCGAGTTCTCGATGGCCGTACCCACGCCATGCCGGCGCTGTTTCTCGTCGGGCGGGAAGAACACGTCGGCGAAAGCCGTCTGGCGCACCTGCTCGAGCCGCGCGCCGGTCTGCAGTTCCCAGGCGCGACTCAAGAAGTCGCTGTTGCGGTAGGTCACTTCGGCGCGCGCACCGGTGTTGGTGCTGTAACCGATGCCGTACGACACCTGGTACGGCGCGCGCTCGCGCAACTGTACGCGCACCGGCGCCGTCACCCAGCCGTCGTCGGCGCTGACGACCGGGGCGTCGGTGTCGCTGCGTTCGAGCGTGACGCTGACCGATGAAAAGTAGGGCGTGCTCTGCAAGGCCGCCTGCAAGGCGAGCAATTGGTCCTCGCGGTAGGCGTCGCCGGGCTTGACGCTGCGATTGAAGCGCGCCACCAGCTCCGGCGAGTAGCGCTGCAGACCGCTGATCTGCAGCTCGCCGAAGCGGTAACGCGGGCCGCCTGCGGCGAGCACGCGCAGGTCGACGCGACGCGCCTCGGGATCGACCTCGGCACGGGTGTCCTGCAGGCGGGCAGCGGCGTAGTCGACCGCCAGCAGGTCGGCGAGCAACGATTGCTTGGCGTCGTCCCAGTCGGCCTGGCGAAACGGCTGCCCGGCCGGGAGTTTCCAGCCGCTGACCAGCGCCTCCCGCCGCGCCGGATCGAGATCACCGGCAATTTCGATGTGCACGCTGCCGATCAGCGAGCGCGGGCCGGGGTCGACCTCGAGCAGCAGGTTCTCGTCCTGCCCGCGCAGCACGACGCGCGGAGAAAAGTAGCCCTCGGTAGCCAGCAGCGTCGCCACCTCACTCTGCATGCGGCGCTCGAAAGCCGCCTGCGCCGGAACATCGGCAAGCTCGCCGATTTCCAGATGCGTGTTCAGCAGCTCACGCACCTCCGCCGGCGCCAGCAATTGCGGCAGCGCGGCGGTGGCGGGCAAGGGGAACAGCGCGGCGAGGAAGGCTAAGGCTCGGTACATGGGGCTACTATGACAGTCGCGCCAGCGACTCAGGAACCTCCCCTCGCCCGCTTGCGAGAGAAGGGTCGGGGGGCGCTGGCGCGACTTTCATAGTAACTGGGGACGGTGAGCGGCGAGCGGTGCGACGCGCTCCGCCACCGCTGTGTCATCGTCTTCGAGCAGCCGGGCGCGACGGCGCGCCGCCTGGCAACCTGCGCGCCGGGCACCTGAACGATCACGCTTCGCCGCTGCCGACACCCACCGGCGCCGGGGCTTTGGCCTGGCCAGCGCGGTTGCTGCCGGCGACCATGCGGAATTCGTAGAGCCGGCACTCAAGGGCGCCGTTGAACAGCGGCGTCTTCTTGCTCGGGGTCAGGCGGAGCAGTCGCGGCAGGCGCGTGTCGGCGCTGATCAGATAGCAGCTCCAGCCGGCGAAGCGGCGCTTCAGGGCGCTGCCGAGCAAGGGGTAAAACTCGGCCAGCGCGTCCAGGTCGGAGACCCGCTCGCCGTAAGGCGGATTGCTGACCATCACGCCGCGCTCGGCGGGCGCCTCGATGGTCAGCAGATCCCCCTGGCTCAGGCTGACCGCTGGCAGCAGTCCGGCGCGATCGAGGTTGGCCAGCGTAGCTCGAACGGCGACCGGCGAGAGGTCGCTGCCGAAAATTTCCGCCGCGGCAGCCGGCCGCTCGGCGGCCCGAGCGGCGTCGAGGAGACTCTTCCAGATCGCCGGCTGGAACTGACGCAGCCGCTGGAAAGCGAAATCGCGTCGGGCACCCGGGGCGATGCCGAGCGCCCTCTGCGCCGCCTCGATGAGAAACGTGCCGCTGCCGCACATCGGGTCGAGCAGCGCCACCCCGGGCTGCCAGCCGCTGAGGCGCAGAATGCCGGCAGCAAGGTTCTCCTTGAGCGGCGCATCGACGGTCTTCTGGCGCAAGCCGCGCTGATAGAGCGGTGCGCCCGAGGTATCCAGATACAGCGTGCACTCGTCGCTGCCGATGAAGCCCTGCACGCGCACGTCGGGCTGACGCGTATCGACGCTCGGACGAGTCCCCAGGTCACGGCGAAAACGGTCGCAGATGGCGTCCTTGATGCGCAGAGTGACGAAGTCGATGCTCTTCAGCGCGCTTTTCACGGCCGTGACATCGACGCGGATGGTCTGTTCCGGCAGGAACCATCTGGGCCACGGCGTCTCGAGTGCCAGGCGGTAGATGTCTTCCTCGCGGGCATAAGGCGCACGCGCCACCCGCCAGAGGATGCGCGTGGCAATCCGCGACTCGAGGTTGGCGCGGTAGCAGGCGGGCCAATCGGCCAGGAAATGCACGCCGCCGAAGATCTGTTCGACATCGCGCGCACCGACTGCTGCCAGATCTTCGGCCAGCAGTTGCTCCAGGCCACGCGGGCAACTGGCAAAGAATGTTTCCACGGCTTGTCTCTCGGCAGGGGAATGAATGACCGTCAGAACGGCTTGACGACGGCGAGGTAAGTCACCGCCAGGAGAACCAGCACCGGCAGTTCGTTGAACCAGCGATACCAGACGTGCCGGTGCTGGTTGCGGCCGGCCTGGAAATCGCCCAGCAACCGACCACAATAGGCATGGTAAGCGATCAGCAGTACGACGAGCGTCGTCTTGGCGTGGAGCCAGCCGCCGGCGAAGCCGAAGCCGAACCACAACCACAGGCCTAGAGCAACGGCCAGAATGCCGATCGGCGTCATGAAGCGATAGAGCTTGCCGGCCATCAGCAACAGTCGATCGCGTTCGGCGACGCTGTCCGCGGGCACCATCGCCAGATTGACGAAGATACGCGGCAGGTAGAACAGACCGGCGAACCAACTGACCACCATCCACAGATGAAGCACCTTGACGATCAGCACCGCTTCTCCCTTTCGTGCAGCGCCGCGGCCACCCCCTCCGCGACCCGGGGATAGCGCAGCCGCGCCCGCAGTTCCTTTTTGGCACGCTGGTTGCTCAGGCGGCGCGATTCACTCATGAACGACCACTGCAGCGGCGACAGTTGCTGCTCGGCGTCGCCGCGCGACAGGCGGGGCACGCGCGGCAGGCCAAAGCGATCGGCCACGAGATCAAAATAATCACCCATCTTGATCTGGGAATCGTCGGTCGCATTGTACGCGCGGTTGCTGCGCCCGTAGCGCAGCGCCGCACAGGTGAGCATCGCCAGGTCGTCGGCGTGGATGTGGTTGGTATAGACATCGTCCTCTGCGCGCAGCGCCGGGCTGCCCTTGTGCAAACGCTCGAGCGGCAGGCGATCGGCGGCATAGATGCCGGGCACGCGCAGGATGCTGACGATGACGCCGCGGCGGCCAAAGGCGCGCAACTGCCGCTCGGCGTCGAGACGGCGGCTGGCCCGCGCGGTCGTCGGGCGTGCGCTACGCGTCTCATCGACCAGCGCTCCGGCGCAATCGCCATAGACGCCGGTGGTGCTTATATAGACGATGCGCTGTGGTAGACTCCGGGCGCGGGACAGCGCGGCGAGCAACCGGCGAGTCCGGCCATCGCGCGCTTCGCCGGTCATCGATCGCGTGTCGCCGGCCGGCGGCGGCGCGAGATGGACGACGATGTCAGCCAGGCCGGCAATACGCAGCAGGCTGGCCGGCCGATCGAGGTCGGCGAGCACCGGCCGCGCGCCGTTCCTGCGCCAGAAGGCGCACTGTTCGCGATCACGGACCAGCGCGAAAACGTGGTAGTGGCCGAGCAGGCGGGGCAGCAGGCGGCGCGCGACATCACCGCAACCGACGATCAATAATTTTTGCACTGCGCAATTCTACCGGATCACGACCGCAGCGGAGAGAGCATGGGTTTTCAGGTCAGTGTACAGCCGAGCCGGCACAGTTTTCAGGCCGAGCCCGACGAAACGATCCTCGACGCCGCGTTGCGCCAGGGCCTGAGCCTCCCCTACGCTTGCCGGGACGGGATTTGCGGCACTTGTCGTGGCAAGGTCCTGGCCGGAGCAGTGGCGCACGGGAAAGCGTCGCTCGAGACCCTCAGCGCCGCCGATCGCCAGGCAGGCTGGGCGCTCTTCTGCTGCGCCATGGCGAGAAGCGATCTCAGCCTCGAGAGCCGCGAAGTTCGCTCGCTCGAGGACCTGCCGATCCGCACCTTGCCGGCGCGCGTGCACAAGCTGACGCGCGCCGCGCCGGAAGTGATGATCATCGAGCTCAAACTGCCGGCGACCGAGCGCCTGCAGTTTCTCGCCGGGCAGTACGTGGACATTCTGCTCAAGGAGGGCCGGCGCCGCTCTTTCTCGATCGCCAACGCCCCGCACGCCGACACCTTTCTCCAGTTGCATGTTCGCCACGTTGCCGGCGGAGAGTTCACCGAGCACGTCTTCAGCGCCCTCAAGGAACGCGACCTTCTCCGCCTGCGCGGACCCCACGGCAGCTTCTTCCTGCGCGAGGACTCGGCGAAACCGATGCTGCTGGTCGCCGGAGGAACCGGCTTCGCGCCGATCAAGGCGATCGTCGAACACGCCATCGCCGCCGGCAGCACGCGCGCGATGGATATCTACTGGGGGGCGCGTTGTCGCGCCGAGCTCTACCTGTTGCCGCTGGCCGAGCAATGGCCGGTACAGCACGCGCACATTCGCTTCATTCCGGTCCTCTCCGACTCGCCGGCCGGCGACGAGTGGACCGGACGCACCGGGCTGGTCCACGCCGCCGCGATGGCGGATCATCCCGATCTGTCCGGCCATCAGGCCTACGTCTGCGGTGCACCGGCGATGGTCGCCGCCGCCCGGCGCGATTTTCTTGCCCACTGCCGCTTGCCGACGGAGGAGTTCTTCGCTGACTCCTTCGACTTTGCCGCCGATACCCTGGCCGGCGGCACGCCATGCGCAACCCCCGTGGCCCGGCATGAATGAAGTCTTCATGTCCCGCCAACTGCTGGTCAATCGCCAGAGCCGGGTCATCGCGACCCGCCTGACGCTGCATCCGGGAAAACGCGGCAGCATGCCGGAGATGGTCGGCGCGCTCGAGACGCTGGCCGGCGTCTGGCCGCACGGCGGCAAGCCGATCTTCCTCAATTGCGGCACGACCGCCTGTGATGCACGCCTGCTTGACTGGTCGGCGCCGGCCAACGCGACCATCGAATTGCCGGCGTCGAGCCTGCTTGGCGAGCACGGCGCCGACCTGATCGCGATGCTGCAGACCTGGCAACCGGCGCTCTGCCTGCATTTCGATGCGCAGGCGGCGCCGGCGCTGGCGACCGGGGTCACCTTCCGCTTCGTGGGTTTCGACGCGCAGAGCCTGACGCTGGCACAGCTCAAGCTGCTCGCTGCACGTACCCGCGCCTACGGCATCGGCATCGCTTTCAATGTCGTCAGCGCCAACGACTTTCGCGCCTGCCTCGAGGCCGGGATGACCGCCGCCGCCGGATGGTTCTTCACCTCGCCAAGCAGCGTGCCGGCAAGAACCCTCAATCCGGTACAGACAAACATCGTCCGCGTGCTCAACCTGGTGCGCCGAAACGCTGAAATCCGGGAAATCGAAGCGGCGCTCAAACAGGACGTGGCGATTTCCTACAAGCTGCTGCGTTACATCAATTCAGCCGGTTTCGGCCTGTCCTGCGAGATTCAGTCGTTCCGCCACGCCGTCGCCATACTCGGCTACGAGAAGCTCAACCGCTGGTTGTCCCTGCTGCTGGCGACGGCGAGCAAGGACCCGATGGCGCCGGCCCTGATGTATGCCGTTCTGCTCAGAGCCCGGCTGATGGAGTTGCTGGCCATCGGCCTGGTCGACCCGGCGGAGTACGACAACCTGTTCATCACCGGCGCCTTCTCCCTGCTCGACGCCCTGCTGGGCGTCAGCATGGAGCAGGTGCTCGAGGCGATGCGCCTGCCCGAACCGATCTCTGAAGCCCTGCTCGGCAACGGTGGGCGCTATCAGCCCTTTCTCGAGTTGGCCCTGGCCAGCGAGGGCGACGATGCGCGCGCCATCGCCGAGCAGGCGGCAATGCTTGGCCTGACCGCCACTCAGTTCAACCGGGCCCAGTTGCAGGCCATGTCCTATGCCGACGCGATGGAATTCTAACGGTCATGACTTTTCCAGGCACCCCCGATCATGAAAGTCATGACCGTTTCCCTCTCCCCCGACCCCTCCCCCGCGCGGGGGAGGGGAGATTCGTGAG
>WBZT01003008.1_pt1 | contig 11337 bp, 7 predicted proteins | sample 5204241 | NCBI WGS metagenome assembly WBZT01 (sample SAMN12344358, study PRJNA552823) | activated sludge metagenome | biome: Activated sludge suspended growth; feature: Nitrification reactor; material: Wastewater; isolation source: activated sludge from nitrification reactor of wastewater treatment...
CGCTGCGGTTCGGAATCCGGCCGGTTTGCATCGCCGCCCGGCCCGGCGTGCAACTCGGCTGGGCGTAGAATGAAAAGAATGTCATCCCCTCGGCCGCCATACGGTCGATATTGGGTGTGGGCATGCCACGTCCTTCGCCGCCGCCGTAGGGACCGAGGTCCCCATAACCGGTGTCGTCGGACACGATGAAGAGAATATTGGGCTTTTTGCCTTCCGCAGCGACCGCGCTGCCGGTGGCGAACCCCATTGCGGCAAGCGTCGCAATACCCAGCAAAGCTGCCAGTTTCACTTTCACTTTCATTGGCGGACCTCACTCCTAACTCGTTGTTTACAGACAAAAGGGCTATCAGTACTACACGGTATATTCGGGTATATCCGCTTTCAGCTTCCCATGGGTCAGGTGACGCATTGTCGTTTCGCAGACGCGCGCGCTGGTTTCGTCCCGACACCCATTACATAACGTAGTTGGCGGGATCGAATGCTTCTACTCCGCTGACTACTTACGCTACGTACGTAGTCGAGTACGGGGTCAACGGGTCACGCCCTCATCTCCTTCCCCTGCGACCGCCTGTTTGATGCGTTCCAATAAGATTTCGACCCGGAGAGGCTTCTGTAACACGTCCATCGCACCGTGCTTGAGCGCATGCACCGCCGTCCGCACGGCGCCACGGTGGACTAGCACCAGAACCGGCATCCTGGCGCACGCCCAAGCGAACTCCGCAAGTCGCTCTGGCTCGACCAGGTCGCCTACGCTTACATCCAGCACCAAGCAATCCGGAAGCTCTGGCGCAGCGGTCTCGAACCACACTTCCATGGAGGGCAGCGCCTCGGCGCGTAGACCCGCCGCTGCAACCAGCTTTGAGAGCGAATCACGGACTGTGGGGTCCTCACTGACGATGAATACCGTCTTATCTGCCATGGAAGTTTTCGACTTACCTTGGCGTGGAAGAAAAAATGAGGAGAGACTCTAGTGCGCCGGCCCGATGGGCGGCGCTCACCTTAACGGCGTCATCCTCTGATGATCACAGTTATTGGGAACTGTAGCCGAAAGGCGGAACAGGAAGTATTCGGTTAGCTACCGGCTCTACGTACGTAGTTGAGTCGGTCATGAAGGATGGTTTCCGAGGGGCTAGGCAACCGCGCCGGGCGGGGAGATCGGTACGCAAAATCGATCAATGATTCGCTGTGGACCCTAGCGGTCTCGTACCTGAGGAATCAAATGAAGCATCAGTTCCTTGACGGTACCGATTCCCAGCTTACGCAAGAGGTTCTGACGGTGCGCCTCCACGGTCCGTGGGCTGACACTCAACTCGCGGGCGATCTCCTTGCTGGTCGAGCCCGTGAGAGTCTGATTGAGCACCTCTCGTTCTCGTTCCGTCAAGGTGGCAAGTTGGTGTTCGAGAGACTCCGCCGCGTTGGACAAGTGTCTGGCGGCGGCATCCAAAACCAAGGCAGCGTTGATGCTATCCAACAAGGCTTGGTCCCGGTAGGGTTTCTGAATGAAATCGACGGCACCAGCCTTCATCGCCTGAACCGCCATCGGAACGTCACCGTGACCGGTCAGCATGATGACCGGAATTCTGAACCCCAATTCGTTCAGCCTCTCTTGCAGGGCCAGACCACTCATTGCGGCCATCCGCACGTCGAGCACCAGACAACCCGAGTACAGCGGCTGCAAGTCATCCAGAAACGCAAACGCCGAGGCGTAACCCTCCGCCCGCAGACCCACGGATTCGACCAACTCCTGAATCGAATCACGCACCGCAGCATCGTCATCGACGATGAATACCATTTGCTCCCGTGCGTTCCTCATGAACCGGATCTCCGCAACGTGAATCGAAAAATGGCGCCGCCAGTCGGGTTCGGTTCGTACCAGAGCCGCCCTCCATGGGCGTCAATGATCGCTTGGGAAATAGCAAGTCCCATGCCCATGCCGCCGCTGGTGCCGGAATAGAGAGGTTCGAAAATGTCCGCGACTCGATCCGGCGGAACGCCATGACCCTGATCCGTCACGCTGACCTGGACTTCCCGATCATCAATCGCGTCCATGTCAACAAACACCTGTTTGTCGTATCGTTCGTTCGAGCAAATACTCCGCATCGAGTTTTGCAAAAGGTTGACCAGGACAAGCTGAATTTGCAAAGAATCGGCAAGAACCACGGAAAAGTCGCCTGCGAACTGGCAGGTGATGCGACACCCCCGGCGTTCGGTCTCCGGTTCCATCATCCGGATCACCTCTTCGACCAAGGGACAAAGAGGCACGGGCAGCAACCGCACATCGCTCGTGCCGACCAGCGACCGAACGCGTTGGGTGATGGCGCCCGCCCGCTCCGCCTGCTCCTCGATCTTCGCGAAAAGCTCGATGAGTTTTGGTTTGTCGTCGACCTTGTTCTGAAGGCGTCGCTTGACTGCCTGCGCATAGTTCTGAATCGCAATTAGGGGCTGATTGATCTCGTGGGAGATCGAGGTAGCCATGGCACCCAGGCTGCGCTCCTTGCTGAATCGTGCCAACCTTTCGCGTAATCGGGCCGCCAGCCCCTCCGCCCGCGTGCGTCGAGCATACTCGTCCGCCAAGGTGGTTTGAGCCCGCCGGAGTCTCCGACGGTTCAACATGAGCGCAACGATCAAGGTGGTCTGCGCCAAAATCACGGCCAACGCAGTGAGTATCTGCCAATAATAGTAATCCCAGGCCGTAACTTCCTTGAATCGAATCTCACAGTTCGCTGGCAACAGACTCTCGGCGATGCCCCAGCGGCGTAATTGTTGCCAGTCGGCGATGCAATGAGACGTGACCGGTGTCTGGACGCCGATGACGGAGGAGTCTTCTCCGTTCAGCACCTTGACGACGAGCTCGCCCGCGCGCCGTCCCTGCTCGGCATAGCTCGCGATTGAGCCGGCGACAATGCCATGGCCGAGATACGTTTCGTACACGCCGAAGACGGGCGCGCGCGCGACCGCGGCGACCCGCGCTAGCACGTCGCGCGGTACCAGCGGTACGCCGTCGCCGTCACGAAACATCGTTAAATAGAGCACTATTGCGTCCGAGGAAAGATCACTCACCGCCGCGATCGTCTCGGCGAGCGTGAGACCGACAAGGTACTGGATCTCCAGTTTTCCCGCGTAATGTTCGAGCAATGCCTGAACGAGTGACAAGTGCCCCTTGTCCGGCTCGGCAATGCCGGCGACGACGACGACTCGTCGCGTCGCGGGCCGTAAACGCAATGCGAGATTGAGCGTCTGTCCGAATTCGAGTCGGACCGGAACGCCGATTGTGTGCGGACCGAGAGCATGTTTTTCCAGTGTGGCGGCCGGCACGCTGTGAAAAACGATTGCCGCGCCCGGCCAGATTTCCGCACGGTAGCGCTGGGCGAAATCGAACGCGATCGACCCGGCCGCGACGACCACATCCACCTTCAGGTCGTGATATTTTTTGCGTAGCAGCGCAATTACATCTTCCGCGAGCAACGTCCGAGGAAAACGAAACATATCGAGCGTTTCGGCGTAGAGTTCGACGGACACTCCGTACTCTGCGCGGGTGATGGCCTCACGCAAGCCGCGATCCAGCGCGAGGAACGCCGGCAGATAGGGGTCGGCTGTGTTCAGGATGACGACGCGATGCGGTGCGCCTTCGCCGTCCTGTGCCTGCGCGGACACTATCGTGGGCGCGACCAACAGTGCGATGACCATAACAAATCTTACGATGGTCGCACTCTTGATTCTGGCAAACGCCCACTCTCGCCACAAAGGAGCAAACGTAGAGTAGCTCAGAATGAACACGGCGATTATTGGTCCCCACACGACGTTAATCACGATCGCGGCCATGATCTCCGTTCTGTATCGTCCCAGGTCGATAGTTGGCGATAGCGTAGATGAATGTCCGTGGGCAATCGGTTCTCATCGATATTCTGAAGTCAGCTGGCCAAGTGGACACCGACGAGATCAACCGTTGATGATTGGAGTAACCATCGGCAACACCGCACACAGTCGCTTATGCTGCTTGTGCTGGGAGATCGGTCGGCGCGCGTCGAGCGTTCGTTTGATCATCAATTCGCGAACGACCACAGGGCAGCGATACGAAGACGGGGTTCGATCTGAACAGCAGTTTCCAATACCGCTATTTTCTTGCGATCAGGCTTCGGTCCCCGAGTATGGTCGTGGGCGGCGACGGCCGGGAACACTGATCCTGGAGCAACCCCGGGCCAAGCATCCCCAGCGGTACCGCCTCAATCTGCTGGGCTTCCCGCGTCCCGTAGACCACTCTGCCAGGGTGAAGTCACAAACATTAATGGATAGGTTCGGCCTGGGGCTCAGGCCAGCGTTTGACCACTCGCCTGTCGGTCAACGTCAGGGTTTCGCCGCAATCCCCATCGTCCGCCAATCAAAATACGCCGCTTACAGGTCGTGACCCAGCGACAACAGACGCGGCCACAAACCACGTTCCAGTTCGCGCGCCGGCAGACCATCACCTGCCGCCGCCGCCACGAACCCGGTCAGCTCCGCCAAGCGCACCAACAGGTTCAACTTCTTGCCTGCATCCGGGCCAACCGGGCAAGGCGCTCACCACTCCTTTCTACCCCGGCACGGCTTCCCGTACTCGGCTGGTCACGTTCAATTCATCGAGGCGGGAATCCGAGCTCGTCGAGACTCAGGATACCCCGTCCCAACAGGACGGGGATGGTCATTATCGCCGCCACCCGGCTCTATCCGCGCCGAGCGGTTCTACGGAAAGCATCGTAGCGGCGACGCTGGGTTTGCTGCGCAAAATACATCGGCATGATGCTCTCGACCGAACGAGGAACGATGCCGATCGCTTCCATCCCGTTGCGGGAGCAGACGCTGTCCACCTGCAGGGAAAGAAAATTGTCGGTGGTGAAGATTTTCACCGGCAGCAGGCCGAGAATCTTGCCCTGCAGCCGGGCCAGCGAATCCGGCAGGCCGACTACCCGCCGCTTCAGTTCCAGCATCCGGGCGATGTCCTCGACCAGTTCCTTGAAGGTATAGACGCGCGGTCCGCACAACTCGTAGCTCTGGCCGATGGTCGCGTCGTTTTCCAATGCCGTTTCGAACGCTTGCGCCACGTCGCCGACATAGACCGGGGCAAAGCGGGAGTTTGGACAGGCCAACGGCAGGACGCGGGCAAGCTTGAGCATGTTGGCGAACTGGTTGAAGAAATTGTCGTCCGGCCCGAAGATGATCGAGGGCTTGAAAACGGTCACGGCCAGATCCTTGGCCTGCATGACTTTCTGTTCGCCCTCGCCCTTGCTGAACAGATACTGGCTCGGTCCCTTGGCGGCGTCGGCATGCAGGGCGCTCATGTGCAGCAGGCGCTTGACCCCGGCAGCGTGGCAAGCTTCCGCCACTTTGCCGGGCAGTTCGACGTGAACGGCGCGGAAGCTTTGCCGCGAGTATTCGTGCAGAACGCCGACCAGGTTGATGACGACGTTACAGCCCGCGAAGTGTTGTTGGAGCACCGTGGGATCATGCACGTCCGCCTCGACCAGCTCCGCGCCGGGCAACACCTCGATTTCCCGATGTCGGTGTGGATAGCGCGTCAGGACCTTGACCGGATACCCTCGATTGGCCAGCCGTGCGACCAGATGCCGGCCGACGAAACCCGTGCCACCCAACACGCAGATTTTTTGAACTTTCATGCCTGTGCCTGCTCCTCGCTGTTCTTATGCCGCCCGCGGCGGACGGATGCCACGGAATGATCGTTGTCGGGGCGGGGACATGCCCGGTGATTCGCCCTTACAATAGTGCCGCGCATTAAGTGGGTTCGGCGGCCGATTCGAGGCAAAATTTAGCATAGATCGGCGACGCGCTCCTCCTCGGCAATATTGATGCAACAAGGATAACCCGATCTTGGAAGCGATCCTGTCGACGCTGTTGTTCTATCTGACGCTGGGCCTGTTCGCCGGCGTCATGGCCGGCCTGCTCGGCGTGGGCGGCGGATTGATCATCGTGCCGGCCCTGGCCTGGATTTTCCATCACCAGCAGGTCGACGACGCCATCGTCATGCATCTGGCCATCGGTACTTCGCTGGCGACCATCGTCGTCACCTCGATTTCCTCGGTGCGCGCTCACCACCGACGGGGCGCGGTGCTGTGGCCGATCTTCTGGCGACTGACACCGGGCATCATCGTGGGTGCCTGGCTGGGGGCGGCCATCGCCGACGCCCTGCCCAGCGCGGTGTTAAGCAAGGTATTCGCCGTGTTCGTGTTGACGGTGGCGGCGCAGATGGGTTTCGGCGCCAAGCCGGCGCCGCATCGCGAGCTGCCCGGCACGACCGGCATGCTGACCGCCGGCGGCGTGATCGGCGCGGTTTCGGCCATCGTCGGCATCGGCGGCGGCTCGCTGACGGTGCCCTTCCTGACCTGGTGCAATACCGCGATCCGCCAGGCAGTGGCCACCTCTTCCGCCTGCGGTCTGCCGATCGCGCTGGCCGGCGCGCTGGGCTTCGTCGTCACCGGGCTGAACGCCACCGGCCGGCCCGATTGGAGCCTGGGTTACATTTACGGCCCGGCGCTGGTCGGGATCACGCTGACCAGCATGTTGTCGGCGCCGCTGGGCGCGAAGCTGGCCCATACCCTGCCCACCGAAATGCTAAAGAAGGTGTTCGCCGTGTTTCTGACGCTGGTGGGCGTCAAGATGCTGCTGGGTTGAAAGCGGTGCTCGAACACTCGCGGGCAACCTGGGAGAACAGATCATGATTGGCACCCTGGTGAACACCGGCGCGGTGGTGGCGGGCAGTGCCATCGGCTTGGCGGCCGGAACGCGACTGCCGGAACGCATCAAGACCGTGTTGATGCAGGCGCTGGGGCTGGCCGTGGTCGCCATCGGCCTGCGCATGGCGCTGGAGGCTCAACACACTCTGCTGGCGATCGGTTGTCTGCTGTTGGGCGGCGTCACCGGCGAACTGCTGCGCATTGAACAACGGCTGGATAACCTGGCCGAAACCCTGAGTCGGACCTTGCGCTCCAACTCCAGCCGCTTCGTCGAAGGCTTCGTCACCGCCACCCTGTTGTATCTGACCGGCGCCATGACCATCGTTGGCTCGATTCAGGACGGCACCATCGGCGATCCCAGCGTGCTGCTGGTCAAGTCCTTGCTGGATGGTGTCGCCTCGGTGGCGTTGGCTTCGTCGTTGGGAGTCGGAGTGATGTTCTCCGCCTTGCCGGTGCTGCTGGTGCAGGGCGGCATCACCCTGTTGGCGGCGCAGCTGGCGTTCCTGTCGCAACCGGCGGTGCTGGACGCCGTCAACGCCACCGGCGGGCTGCTGATTCTCGGCATTGGGATCAATTTATTGGAAATCGGCCGGATTCACGTGGGCAACCTGCTGCCGGCGTTGCTATATGCCATCGTTGGCGCGTTGTTGTTTCCCTAGGCTTCGCGCCGCATCAACTCTCACAGGCCTCCAAGGCGAAAAAACCGTCATGCACATTAGGCTGAAACGGGCGATGTTAGGCACCGCCTTCGTTATTGTTTCGATGAGCCCTCTCGCGGTCTTGGCCCAGACGAAGGCCATGCCCCCGTTGCCGGTCAAGGCCGCGCCGGCAACCCGTACCACGCTGAATGTCGAAGTCACGGCGGTTGGCACCTTGCGCGCCGACGAAACCGTGATGGTTCGCCCAGAGATCGCGGGTCGGGTGGAAACCATCCATTTCCGGGAAGGCCAGAAAATACGCCAAGGCGAACCGCTGGTGACGCTGGACCAGGAGGAATACCAGGCGCAACTGGCCAGCAGCGCCGCGCAACTCGCCTTGGAGCAAAGCAGTTACCGACGTTTGCAGGACATGGATCGCCAGCAACTCGCCAGTCAGCAGAACCTCGATGAAGCCAAGGCCAAACTGGATACGGCGCGCGCTCAGCAGGAACTCAATCGGGTGCGCTTGAGCAAGACCGTGATTCGGGCACCGTTCGATGGCATGATCGGTCTGCGCAAGATCAGCCCCGGCGCCTACGTCAAGCCGGGCGACGATATCGTCGCACTGGAAAGCCTTGGCGCGATGAAGCTGGATTTCCGGGTGCCCGAAACCTACCTGGCACGGCTGGCGGTTGACCAGCGCTTGGCGGCGCGGGTGGATGCCTATCCCGAGCAAAGCTTCGAAGGCACCATTTACGCCATCGAACCGGCCCTGGATGAGGAAACCCGCACCGTACTGCTGCGGGCACGGCTGCCCAACCCCCACAACCAGCTGCGGCCGGGCCTGTTCGCCCGAGTCAGCCTGATTCTGGAGCGGCGGGAGAACGCCCTGGTCGTACCGGAACAGGCCATCGTACCGGTGGGCCAGACCACCTTCGTCTACCGGGTGGTAGACGGCAAGGCGGTCATGGCGCCCGTCAAACTGGGGCTGCGCCGGCCCGGCTTGGTGGAAATCCTGGAAGGTCTAAGCGCCGGCGATCAGGTGGTAACCGACGGACAGTTGAAGATCCGCGACGGCGCGGCGGTACAGGTACTACCGCCAACGGAGACTCAACCCGCGCCTGCCACAAAGGGCTAGTTCGCTATGTTCCTTCCCGAACTTTGCATCAAACGCCCGGTGCTGGCCACAGTGATGAGCCTAGCCATCGTGCTGATCGGCGTGATTTCCTTTCAACGGCTACCGGTGCGCGAATATCCCAACATCGACGCGCCGGTGGTGTCGGTGCGCACCGTGTATTCGGGTGCCAGCGCCGAGATCATGGAAAGTCAGGTTACCCAGCCGCTGGAGGATTCGCTGGCGGGCATCGAGGGCATCCGCACCATCAAGTCGGTGAGCCGCGAGGAAGTCAGCCAGATCACGATCGAATTTCTGCTGGAGCGGGACGTGGACGCCGCCGCCAACGACGTGCGCGACCGGGTGGCGCGAGTGCGCGGCCAATTGCCGGACGAAACCGACGATCCGGTGGTGGCCAAGATCGAAGCCGATGCCCAGGCCATCATGTGGCTGGCCTTTTCCAGCGACCGACACAGCGCCCTGGAAATCACCGATTACGCCGACCGCACCATCGTCGATCGCTTGCAGGCCTTGCCGGGAGTGGCCAGCGTCATCATCGCCGGCGAGCGGCGTTATGCCATGCGCCTGTGGCTGGATCGCGACCGCATGGCCGCCTACGGCCTCACCCCGCAGGACGTGGAGGACGCCCTGAAGCAACAGAACGTCGAATTGCCCTCCGGCCGCATCGAATCGCATCAGCGCGAGTTCTCGGTGTTGACCGAATCGGACTTGCGTACCCCGGAGCAGTTTAATGACCTGATTCTCAAGGAATCCAAAGGCTATCCGATCCGCTTGCGCGATATCGGTTACGCGGAAATCGGCGCGGCGGACGACCGTAACGCGGTGCGGGTCAACGGTAATCCCTCGGTCGGGCTGGGCGTGGTCAAGCAATCCACCGCCAATACGCTCAGCGTGGCGCGGTCGGTGCGGGAACTGCTGCCGGACATTACCGCCAACCTGCCGGAAGGCATGAAGATCAGGATCGCTTATGACGGATCGATCTTCATCGAAAAATCCATCGAAGCGGTTTATCACACCATGGCCGAAGCGCTGGTGCTGGTGGTGGCGGTGATCTTCCTGTTCCTGCGCAATTGGCGGGCAACCCTGATCCCCTTCGTGACCATCCCGGTCTCGCTGATCGGCTCCTTCGTGTTTCTCTATGCCCTGGGCTTCACCATCAACACGCTGACTCTGCTGGGATTGGTACTGGCCATCGGTTTGGTGGTGGACGATGCCATCGTGATGTTGGAAAACATTCACCGCCACGTCGAGAACGGTCTGCATCCCTTCAAAGCGGCTCTACGCGGCGCCAAGGAAATCGCCTTCGCCATCGTCGCCATGACCCTAACCCTGGCGGCGGTGTTCGCGCCGCTGGCGTTCATGACCGGCAACACCGGGCGGTTGTTCACCGAGTTCGCCTTCACTGTGGCGGCGGCGGTCATCGTTTCCGGTTTCACCGCGCTGACCCTCACACCGATGATGTGTTCGAAGCTGCTGCATCACGAAAACCGGCACAACTGGCTGTTCAGATTGAGCGAACGCTTTTTCGAGGCGATGAACAGTGGTTACCGCTACGCGTTGATCCAGGCACTCAGGATGCGCTGGGTGATCGTGCTGGTGTTCTTCGCCACCGGCGCGGGGGCCGGCTGGCTGTTCCTGCATCTCAAGTCCGAACTGTCGCCGCTGGAAGATCGCGGGGTGTTCATTGGCGTGATCGTCGCGCCAGAAGGCTCGACCCTGGAATACACCGACAGCTATGCCCGGCAACTGGAACAGTTCTACAAGAACATTCCCGAGGTGGTTTCCTACTTCTCCTTCGTCGCGCCAGGGCTGGAGAAACCGAATCCGGTCACCAGTGCCTTGTCGTTCGTGCGCCTGAAACCCTGGGAAGAACGCCAGCGCAAGCAACAGGACATCACCAAGGAACTGGCACCGAAGATGTTCGGCGGACTGCCGGGAGTCTTGGCGTTTCCGATCAATCCGCCTTCATTGGGACAAAGCTTCCGCAATCCGGCGGTGCAGTTCGTAATCCAGGCCACCACCTACGCCGAATTGCAGAAACTGGTGGACGCGATGATGAACAAGGTCCGCACCTATCCCGGTATGATCAATCCGGATACCGACCTGCGCTTGAATAAACCGCAACTGTCGATCGTGCTCAAGCGCGACAAGATCGCCGCCGTCGGCGCGGACGTGAAGGAAATCGGCCGCACCCTGGAAACCTTGCTCGGCGGACGGCAGGTGACCCGCTTCAAACGGGAAGGTCAGCAATACGACGTGATGGTGAAGCTCAAGGACCAGGACCGCGAGCAACCGAACGATCTGACCGCGATCTTCGTGCGCGGCAAGGATGGACGTTTGGTGCAACTTTCGAATCTGGTCGAAGTGCGGGAAACCGTCGCGCCCAAGGAGCTGAACCATTTCAATCGACAGCGCGCGGCGATGATCTCCGCCAACATCACCCCCGGTTATACCCTGGGTGAAGCCCTGGACTTCATGGATCAAACGGCCAAGGACGTGTTGGGGGAACACGCCCGGACCGAGTTGGACGGCCAGTCGCGCGAATTCCGCGAATCCGGCGCGACGCTGTATGTGACTTTCGTGTTGGCCCTGATCTTCATCTATCTGGTGCTGTCGGCCCAGTTCGAGAGTTTCATCTCACCCTTCGTGATCATGCTGACCGTACCGCTGGCGATGACCGGAGCTTTGCTGGCACTGTTCCTGACCGGCGGCACTCTGAACGTCTACAGTCAGATCGGTCTGGTCATGCTGGTCGGACTGATCACCAAGAACGGCATCCTGATCGTGGAATTCGCCAACCAATTGCGACTGACCGGATTGGATCGACAGGCAGCGGTAC
>WBZT01003009.1_pt1 | contig 11337 bp, 9 predicted proteins | sample 5204241 | NCBI WGS metagenome assembly WBZT01 (sample SAMN12344358, study PRJNA552823) | activated sludge metagenome | biome: Activated sludge suspended growth; feature: Nitrification reactor; material: Wastewater; isolation source: activated sludge from nitrification reactor of wastewater treatment...
CCAGGCGGAGGGCGTGGACGTCCGCACTTACGGGATGCAGCAGCCCGCCGACTACGCCGTGACTGTTGCGGAAGCGACCGGCGAGAGCTCCACATTCGTAATCGAGGGTCCAGACCTGTCCGTCACCGCACACGTTGGCGTTGGTGGCTTGCACAACGTACTCAACGCCACGGCCGCGATGGTCGCCGCTGCCGGAGCCGGCTTCCCGACCGACGGCATCGTCGAGGGGATCGGCCATTTCCGGGGCACCCGACGGCGGTTCGAGTTCCGCGGCGAGGCCAACGGGGTGCGCGTGTTCGACGACTACGCCCACCACCCCACGGAGATCGCGGCCACGCTGCGGGCCGCTCGCGCCGTCGTCGGCGAAGGCCGGATCCGCGTGGCTTTCCAGGCCCACCACTACTACCGGACCGCCATGTACCTGCGGGAGTTCGGCGAGGCGCTGGGCCTGGCCGACTTCGTGGTCGTGCTCGAGGTCTTCGCGCCGGGGGAGGAGCCGATTCCCGGCGCCAGCGGGCAGGGCATGGCCGATGCCGTCCCGCTGCCTCGCGAGGACGTGGTTTTCGAGCCGTCCTGGGGCAGCGTCTCCGGGCACTTGGTGCGAGGTGCCGAGCAGGGGGACATCATCATGACGTTGGGCGCCGGTGACATTCACCTGCTCGTGCCCGAGATCCTGGACGGCCTGGCGGCGGGGGCGAGCGCATGACCATGACGGAGGAACGCACTGAGCAGACTCCCGCAGGACGTCGCCGACCGCCTCGCCGTTCCTTGCTGATCGCCGGTGCCGGTGTGGCGGTAGCAGTTGCCGGTGCGGTGTACGTGGCCGGCTGGACGCCGCTGATGGGGGTGCATTCGGTGCAGGTCGAAGGGCCGGCGACGTTGCCCCAGGATCAGCTGATCGCCACCGCCGGGATCGCCGAGGGCACCCCCATGATGCAGGTGGATCTACGTGCCGCGACCGCCCGACTGGCCGACCTCCCGCAGCTGGCTTCCGTGGATGTGCGCAGGCAATGGCCCCGCACGATCGTCATCAGCGTCACCGAGCGCGACGCAGTGGCCATGCGCAAGGCGCCCGACGGTTGGCAACTGCTCGATGCCAACGGCAGCCCATTCGCCGTCGCAAGTAGCAAGCCCAAGGACCTGCCCGTGATCGCTCCCGGTGCGGACGCCCCCACGAACACGGCGATGCTGCAAGCGCTGGCAGCGATGACACCGGAGATCCGGGCGCAGGTGGCGGAGGTCTCGGCGCAGTCGCCAGTGTCCATCCGCCTCACGCTGCGCAAGTCGGACGCGATCGTGAACTGGGGCTCCGCACAGGAGTCCGACTTCAAGTCCGCCGTCCTGGCCGTGCTGCTGCAGACCAAGTCCGGCTGGTACGACGTCTCCAACCCCGAGACCCCCACGACGGCTGAGCAGCCGCCGGTACCCAAGCCTGCTGCGACTGCCTCACCCGACCCTTCGGCGTCAACCAGCGCGGAACCGTCGGCCTCGCCCAGCCCGGAAGCCGCGGCGACGCCCGAAACGTCGGCCAGTCCCGTGGCCTCACCCACTGCCGCGGTCTCGCCGCTCGGGGTTGTGACGGACTGAGTTTCGGTACCTCAGGCGACATTAGATGGTCGATGAGGTACCTAAATACCTGGGTGAAGGACCGAGCCAGCCCTCACATCATGTGGCTCATCGGCGGCTGCCCCGCCTGCTGGCCCGGCTTCACCACCACGAATTGACCCATCACGCCGAGATCCTCGTGCAGCAGCAAATGGCAGTGGAACATGTACGGCCAGTTGGGGTTGGTGTAGTCGGTGAAGCGCAGCAGGATCCGGGTCGTCGTCAACGGCGGGATATAGACCGTGTCCTTGAGTCCTGCCCGCTCCGGAGGCGGCGGCTGGCCGTCCTCGTTCAGCACGCGGAATTGCACGTTGTGGACGTGGAAGTTGTGTGGCTGGCGGTCGCGGTTGCTGATCTCCCAGATCTCGGTCTGGTCCACGGGCACGGCCATGTCGATGCGGTGCATGTCCATCGGACGGCCGTTGATCGCCCGACCTTGCACGATGAACGTGCGGGTCGTCACCGCTGACGCCGGATCCGGATCGGGCAGGTCGGTCAGCGTGGCAGCCACTGCCGGCGAAGGGGCCAACGTCTGCGCGGCCCGCAGCTCAAGCACGTCGAACGTCCCGCCGCTGTACAGATCGTCGCGCGTCGTACCCAAGTCAGGCGGTGTGCTGATCAGCCGGACGGTCTCGCCGGGGTTGAAACGCACGACGATCTCCGCCCGCTCGGCAGGGGCGAGTTGCACTCCGGTGCTTTGGACCGGATGGGGCAGTAAGCCTCCGTCGGAGGCCACGATGTCGAAGGTGCGGCCGTCGGAGAACCCGAACTTGTAGAAGCGGGCGTTCGATGCGTTCAGTACCCGCAGCCGCACCGCCTGCGTAGTGACCGGCAGGAACGCGCCCATCTGTCCATTGGCGACGATGGTGTCGCCCAGGAAGCCGGTGGACGGCCCGTCGGCCGGGTCGACGACAAGCTGTCCGTCAGCCGTGAACGACTTGTCCTGCACGACCAGCGGTACATCGTCCACACCATACGTGTCGGGCAGGCCCACGTGAGGTGCTGCCGGATCGTCGATCAGGATCATGCCCGCAAGACCCCGGTACACCTGCTGGGCCGTCTGGCCATGCGGATGCGAGTGGTACCACAGCGTCGCCGCCGGCTGGTCGACGCGCCAATGCGGTGACCACGTGGTGCCGGGCATGATCATCGAGTGCGGACCGCCGTCCATGCGGGCGGGCACGTGCATCCCATGCCAGTGCAAGGTCGTCATCTCCGTGAGCTCGTTGCGCACGTCGATGCGGACCTGCTGTCCGCGGTGCAGCCGCAGAGTGGGCCCGAGGTAACTGCCGTTGAGCCCGATCGTCGCGGCTTGGGCACCCTGGCCGAAGTCTGTGGTCCCGTCCTGGGCGGTGAGCGTGATGTGTCGACCGGAGACTTCGTCCGGAATCGGCAGTTGGTGATCCATCGTCACGGCGCGGACTGGCGACTGACCACCCCCCGGAGCCGTGCACCCGGTGAGCGCGAGCGCCCCGGCGGCCATACTGACCGCGATCTTGTTCATCGGGCCCCATTGTCCTCCGCGGCACCCGGAACATCGCACCGGGCCACCCCGTCATTCAGCAGTCTGCTGACAGACGTGTGAGTGCTTAGCGATGCCGAACCGGACAGACTCGGCCCGGCTTGTGCTCGGTCTGGCGCAGGCTCCAAGTCGAGCCTTTGACAAGCGAGTAAATGTGAACTTAAGAGTAAGAGTTGACCCGATTCCAAGGTCAGATCTGTGCGGATCCTGGGGATAGGTTGGGGACAGGAAAAAAGTCGTCGTGAACTTCGGCCGAGTTACTTGCACTCGACGTCGTGCTGACTAATGTTCTCACCAGAGCAGGCTCAGGACCGGGGAATAACCCTCAAGTAGAGGTTCATCCGGCACCAGCTGCTACTTCCCCCAGTTGGCCTGCGAGGGCCGACAGCAGCACTCGGTTCCCGGTACGCGTTCGCGCGTCCCGCGGCGCCGCCATGCCGGGTTCACCAGCAGCACGGTGAACCTCAACTGGACCCATAGACAACGAAAGGAATCCTGGTGGCCGCTCCCCAGAACTACCTCGCAGTTATCAAAGTCGTCGGTATCGGTGGTGGCGGCGTCAACGCCGTCAACCGCATGATCGAGTTCGGGCTGAAGGGCGTCGAGTTCATCGCCGTCAACACTGACGCCCAGGCTCTGCTGATGTCCGACGCCGACGTCAAGCTCGACATCGGTCGTGAACTCACCCGCGGTTTGGGTGCCGGAGCCGACCCTGAGGTCGGTCGCAAGGCTGCCGAGGACCACGCCGAGGAGATCGCGGAGGTGCTCCGCGGCGCCGACATGGTCTTCGTGACCGCCGGTGAAGGTGGCGGCACGGGCACCGGTGGCGCACCGGTCGTGGCCCGGATCGCCAAGGAGCTCGGCGCCCTGACCATCGGTGTGGTCACCCGGCCGTTCATGTTCGAAGGACGGCGTCGCGCGACCCAGGCCGAAAGTGGCATCGACGGCCTGCGTGAAGAGGTCGACACGCTGATCGTCATCCCGAACGACCGGCTGCTGGCTCTGGCCGACCGGACGATCTCGATGATCGACGCGTTCAAGCAGGCCGACCAGGTTCTGCTGCAGGGCGTCTCCGGCATCACCGACCTGATCACGACCCCGGGTCTGATCAACCTGGACTTCGCCGACGTCAAGAGCGTCATGCAGGGTGCCGGCTCCGCGCTGATGGGCATCGGTTCGGCACGCGGTGACGACCGGGCCCAGACGGCCGCCGAGATGGCGATCTCCTCGCCTCTGCTCGAGGCCAGCATCGAGGGTGCCCACGGTGTCCTGCTCAGCGTCGCTGGCGGCGCCGACCTCGGTCTGCACGAGATCACCGAGGCCGCCCGCCTGGTGTCCGACGCCGCTCACCCGGAGGCGAACATCATCTTCGGGACGGTCATCGACGACACCCTCGGCGACGAGGTGCGGGTTACGGTCATCGCGGCCGGCTTCGACGGCGGGGCTCCGCTGCCGCGGCTGACCACGCCGAACCGGGCCTCGGTCACCGACGGCTTCCTGTCCTCGGCCACGGTTGCCGAGCGGGATGCGGTGGATCTGACCAGCCGCCCGGAGGAGGTCGGCCGGCCGCTGGCCCCCGCCACCCGGGCAGTTTCCTTCGAAGACGCGCCAGCGCGACGCGACGACGCCGACGACCTGGACGTCCCCGACTTCCTGAAGTGATTTCGGGAGTGCTGCCGAACGCCTCCTGGCTTGTCACCGACCGCACGGCCGGTGACAGTCAGGGGGCGTTCGCCTTCAACAACCTGGCATTGCATGTCGGCGACGAGGTGCAAGCCGTCACTGCCAACCGCACGGCGCTGGCCCGGCAACTGCACGCGCCCGTCGTCTTCGCGACCGCTGCGCATTCCAACCAAGTCGGCTACGTAGATGCTCTCACTGACGATGTCCCCGGCGTCGACGCCCTGATCAGCGACCAGGCCGGATTGGCGGTAGCCGCCCAGAGCGCGGATTGCGCCATGATCGGCATCGCTGCCGGACGCTGGGTCGCTGCGGTCCACTGCGGCTGGCGCGGCCTGGTGGCCGGAGTCATCCCTGCCACCCTCACGGCTCTGACCGACCGCGGCGCCGACCTCTCGAACGCCTACGCTCACGTCGGCCCGGTGATCTGCCCACAGTGCTACCCCGTCGGGGAGGACACGTCCGCGGCGGTGGCGGATGTGTGCCCGACCGCAGTGCCCGCGCCGGGCCGGATCGACCTGCGAGCCGGCGTCTTGGCGCAACTGAACGGCATCGAAACCACCCACGACCCGCGTTGCACCTTCGAGGATCCCGATCTCTACAGCTACCGGCGCGACGGCGTGACTGGCCGGCAGGCCCTGGCGATTGTGCGGATGTCATGAGTCGCACTGAGGAACTCGCGGCGAATCTGCAGGCAGTCCGGACCCGGATCGCTCGCGCCTGCCAGGCCGCCGGCCGTCCGCCCGCCACCCTGATCGTGGTCACCAAGTTCTTCGGCGCCGACGACGTCCGGCGGCTGGCCGGCCTCGGCGTCACCGACGTCGGCGAGAACCGCGACCAGGAGGCCGCTGCCAAGCACGCGGAATGCCGGGACCTACCGCTCACCTGGCACTTCATCGGGCAGTTGCAGACGAACAAGGCCAACTCCGTGGTCGGTTACGCCGACCTGATCCACACGGTGGACCGGCCGCACCTGGTGAAGGCGCTGCAGAAGGCCGCCGACCGGGCAGACAAATGCCAGGACGTCCTGCTGCAAGTGAACCTGGATCCGCAGCCGCGGTCGGGTCGGGGTGGAGTGGCCCCGGGTGATTTGGACGCATTGCTGACGGGCGCGATGGCTGCGCAGGCATTGCGCGTCCGGGGGGTCATGGGGGTGGCGCCGTTGGGGGAGGACCCTGGTCCGGCCTTCGACCGGTTGCACGTGGCGGCGGCTCGTGTACAGCAAGAGATTCCCGACGCCGTCATCGTGTCGGCTGGAATGAGTTCGGATCTGGAGGTGGCCGTTGCGCATGGCGCGACACACCTTCGGATCGGCACGGCTGTGATGGGCAGTCGGCCAGACGTCAGGTACCGTCCTAGAGAGGGCGGGAAGCACAACGAAGGAGATGCGCAGTGAGCACCTTGCGCCAGAAAGTCGCCGTATACCTCGGTCTTGCCGAGGAGGACTACGGGTTCGATTACGACGAGCGGACGCCCGACAGCCACACCACGCGGCAAAGCGTCGCGGTGGAACAGGACGCCCCCTACCGGCCGGCCGGCAGCCGCCGGATCGAGGCGGTCTACGACGTGGTGCGGATGACCCCGCATGCGTATGCCGACATCAAGGGCGTCGCAGAGTCCTACCGTTCCGGCGACGTCGTCAGCATGGACCTGGCGCGGCTCACCTCCGATGACGCCAAGCGCATGATCGACTTCGCCTCCGGCCTGACGTTCGGGCTCAGCGGCACGATCGAGCGGCTGGGCGGCAAGGTCTTCCTATTGACTCCCAAGGGCGTCGAGGTCGCGGCCTCGGTCAAGTCGGCCCTGCAGTCCTAGCCACACGCGGTCCTGCGGGGGCCGCTCGCGTGTCGTAGCGTCGAAGCACGTCTTATTGGGGAGTCCGCCGTGAGTCCGGTCGCCAGCATCATCGTTGATGTCCTGTGGCTGTACTTACTCGTGCTCATCGGCCGTCTGGTGTTCGACATCGTGCAGATGCTAGCTCGCGACTGGCAGCCCAAGGGTGTCATGCTGATCATCGCCGAGATCATCTACACGCTGACCGATCCGCCGCTCCGCGCTCTGCGCAAGGTGATCCCGCCGCTGCGGTTGGGAGCGATCTCGTTCGACCTGGCGTTCATCGTGCTGTTCATCGGCCTGCAGGTGATCATCGCGATCGTCGCCCGCTTCTGAGGTACTGGGAAGCGTAAGTCCGGATCGTTCCTGTGCGGGCCTGGACATACGATCCGTGAGCATTCCGGGCATGCGTGAGCACCACGGACGGGGTTTTGGCGTCCGGCGTGCTCACGGATGCCCCGAATGCTCACCGATCGGCTGATGCGGGTCGCGCTAGTGACAGATCGGGCTGGCCTCGGCTGCTAGGACCGGCGTAGTGCCACTCGCAGGTCGAGATCCTCGAACGTGATTGCGGCCGGGGCCGCCGCCTGCACGATCTCGGTGGCCAGCACCTCTTGGCCGATCATCACACCGTGCTCTGCGAACGCCTCGACCACGCGGGAGTCGTCGGACTCCCACAGCACAGTGATCCGGTCGGTGACCGCGAAGCCGGAGTCCTTGCGGGCCTGCTGCAGGCTGCGCACCAGATCCCGCGCGGTGCCCAGCACTTGCAACTCCTCGGTGAGGTGCAAGTCGAGGGCCAGCGACTCGCCTCCGGCACTGGCGACGGTCCAGCCTTCCTGTGGGACCTCAGTGATCACCACGTCATCCGGACCGAGCTCGATTTGCTCACCCTCAACCTCGAGTTCAGCTTCACCGTTACGCAGGGCGGCTGCGAGTGAAGTGTGGTCGGCCTGCCCCAGAGCGGCCGCAACAACGGGCGTGCGCTTGCCGAACCGCTTGCCAAGGCTGCGGAAGTTTGGCTTCACCGTCACGTGTACCAGCGCCTCGGCGTCGGACAGCGATTCCAGCGACACGACGTTGAGTTCCTCGGCGATCTGCGTGCGCGCCTGTTCCGACAAGTCCTGCCACCGCTCTGCGGCCACCAGCGCCCGGGACAGTGGTTGCCGGATCTTGATCCCGGACTCCGCGCGCGCGGCACGCCCTAACTCGACCAGCCGCCGGACCAGGGCCATCTGCGCCTCAAGGTCATCATCGATCTCGGCTTCGTCGCCTTCCGGCCATGAAGCCAGATGGACACTCTCGACGCCCTCGGAAGCGGCGAATAGGTCCTGCCACAGCCGCTCGGTGACGAAGGGTACGAACGGAGCCATGATCAACACCAGATCCCGCAGGCAGGTGTGCAGCGTGTGCAGCGCCGTGGCATCGCCGGACCAGAACCGCCGCCGCGAGCGACGCACGTACCAGTTCGACAGGTCATCGATCAGTTCGGCAATCAGTTTGCCTGCCGTCTGGGAATCGAAGACGTCCAGCGCGGCATCCACGTCGCGGATCGTGCGGTGGGTGCGCGAAAGCAGCCACCGGTCCATCTCGGTGGGCTCACCACCTCCGTGTCCGGGCTGCCAGTCCGCGAGCCCGCCGTACAGGGCTTGGAACGACGCCGTGCTCCACAAGGTCGCAATGACCTTGCTGACAACCTCCTGCATCGCGTCGACGCTGACCCGGCGAGCCTGCCAGGGCGAGCCCGAGGCGAGCATGAACCAGCGCAGCGCGTCAGCACCATGTGCATCCATCAGCGGGATCGGCTCCAGGACGTTGCCGAGGTGCTTGCTCATCTTGCGGCCCTCGGCGTCCAGGATGTGGCCCAGGGACAGCACGTTCTTATAGGACGACTCGCCAAAGACGAGCGTCCCGACCGCCATCAGCGTGTAGAACCATCCGCGGGTCTGGTCGATCGCCTCGCAGATGAAGTCGGCCGGGTACGAGTCGCGGAACTGCTCGGTGTTGGTCGCCGGATACCCGAACTGCGCGAATGGCATGGCGCCCGAGTCGTACCAGCCGTCGATCACCTCGGGCACCCGTGTGGCAGCCTTGCCGCAGGTCGGGCAGTCGAACGTGATGTCGTCCACGAAGGGGCGGTGCGGGTCGATCTCCGAGACGTCGCGCCCGGCCAGTTCGGACAGTTCCGCCCGCGAACCGACCGCGGTCAGGTGATCGTTCTCGCAGCGCCAGATCGGCAGCGGCGTTCCCCAATAGCGCGAACGGGACAGGGCCCAGTCGATGTTGTTGCGCAGCCAGTCTCCGTAGCGGCCCCATTGAATGGTCTGCGGGTACCAGTTGGTGGCTTCATTCTGCGCCAGCAGCTCGTCCTTGATAGCGGTGGTGCGGATGTACCAGGAGGGCAACGCGTAGTAGATCAGCGGCGTGTGGCAGCGCCAGCAGTGCGGGTAGGCGTGCTCGTACGGCACCCGGTTGAACAGCAGGTCGCGCGCCTCGAGGTCGGCGACCAGCGCCTCGTCCGCGTGCTTGAAGAACTGCCCTCCGACCAGCGGGACGTCGTCGGCGAAGTGACCGTCTGCCTGCACCGGGTTGACCACCGGCAGGTCGTACTGACGGCAGACAGCGAGGTCGTCGGCGCCGAACGCCGGAGCCAGGTGGACGATGCCGGAGCCGTCGCTGGTCGTCACGAAGTCGCCCGGGATCACGTAGTGCGCGTCGGGCACCTCCACCAGGTCGAAGGGCCGCCGGTAGTGCGCGCCGACGAGCTCGGTGCCTGGCAGCCGATGCAGGATCTCGGCATCCTCGCCGAGCGTGGCCGCCAGCAGATCCTCAGCGACGACCAGCGTGCGTCCGCCGGTCCGGGCAACCACGTAGGTCGCCTGCGGGGCGATCGCAACGGCGGTGTTGGACACCAGCGTCCAGGGAGTGGTCGTCCAGACCAGCAGCGCCACACCGGGGAACTGCGCGGGCAGCGGCCCGTCCAGCACCTCGCAAGTGATGAACACCGACGGGTCGACGACTGTCTCGTAGCCTTGGGCCAACTCGTGGTCGCTGAGCGTCGTGCCGCAGCGTGGGCAGTAGGGGGAGACCCGGTGGTCCTGCTCGAGCAGGCCCTTGTCGAAGATCGTCTTGAGTGACCACCAGACGCTGTCGACGTAGTCCGGCGACATCGTCCAGTAGGCCTGATCCATGTCGACCCAGTAGCCCATCCGGGAGGTCATCTCGGAGAAGGCGTCGACATGCCGCAGCACCGACTCCCGGCACTTCTCGTTGAACTCCGCGATCCCGTAGGCCTCGATGTCAGGCTTACCGTTGAACCCGAGTTCCCGCTCGACCGCAAGTTCCACCGGCAGGCCGTGACAGTCCCAGCCAGCCTTGCGTGGGACGTGGTAGCCCTTCATCGTCCGGTAACGCGGAAAGAGATCCTTGAAGACGCGGGCCTCGACGTGGTGCACGCCGGGGGTGCCATTGGCGGTGGGCGGGCCTTCGAAGAACGTCCACTGTGGCTGGTCGGCCGACTGCCGCAGCGACTGGTGGAAGACGTCGTGCGCTTCCCAGAACGCGATGATGTCGCGCTCCATCGCGGGCAGATCCACCTTCGGGGGGACAGGACGGTACATTCGGCTCCTTCGGCAGTACTACGAGGGTATCGGGGGCCTCTGCGGACGGGCCGTCTACCGTGGGGACGCATGAGACACCCCGCGGCCGTCGTCGCCTGGTGCACCGCCGCGCTGGTGCTGATTCTGGACCAGTTGACCAAGTTGTGGGCCGTGGCAACGTTGGAAGGGCAGCCCGACCGGCAGATCATCGGGGACCTGTTGCGCTTCTCATTCGTTCGCAATCCCGGTGCCGCGTTCGGACTCGGCGGCGGGGCCACAATCATCTTCAGCCTCATCGCAATCGTGGTCGCTGTCGTGCTCTTCCGGATGAGCACCCGGTTGACGTCGCTGTGGTGGGGGATTGCGCTCGGGCTGATGCTCGGGGGAGCGGTCGGGAATCTGCTCGACCGGATCTTCCGCGAGCCGGCGGCGCTGCAGGGGCACGTGGTCGACTTCTTGAGGCTGCCGAACTGGCCGGTGTTCAACGTGGCCGACATGTCCTTGGTGACTGCCGCGATCCTGATCGTCGCGCTGAGCCTGTTCAACGTCCCCTACGACGCCCGCGAGGAAGCCACCGCGTGAGCGTGCGCACGTACCCGGTGCCGGATGGGCTGGAGGGCCAACGGCTGGACCAGGCACTGTCCCGCATGCTTGGCATCTCCCGGACCCGGGCTGCAGAACTCGTGGACCAGGCACTGGTGACCCTCGACGGTGAGCTGGTGCCCAAGTCGGCGCGGGTGCTGGCCGACCAGACGGTGACAGTGGAGGATCCCGAAGCGGCGCCCGCTGCCCGGCCCGCGATGGACCTGCCCGTGCTGTACGCCGACGAGGACATCATCGTGGTGGACAAACCCGTCGGAATGGCCGCCCACGCCAGCCCGGGTTGGGACGGTCCGACCGTTGTGGACGCGCTGGCCAAGGCCGGTTACCGGATCGCCGAGGTCGGGTCCGAGGAGCGCTACGGCATCGTGCACCGCTTGGATGTCGGCACCAGCGGAGTGATGGTGGTCGCGAAGTCGGCGCCGGCATACTCCGCACTGAAGCGGGCCTTCAAGACCAGACAGGTGCACAAGGTCTACCACGCGCTGGTGCAGGGCG
>WBZT01003011.1_pt1 | contig 11335 bp, 7 predicted proteins | sample 5204241 | NCBI WGS metagenome assembly WBZT01 (sample SAMN12344358, study PRJNA552823) | activated sludge metagenome | biome: Activated sludge suspended growth; feature: Nitrification reactor; material: Wastewater; isolation source: activated sludge from nitrification reactor of wastewater treatment...
CGCGAAGCGCGCCGGGGGTGCTGAATCAAACCCCTCCCGCGACGGAGCTCGAAGAGCGCAGTCGCCTGGGAGGGGTCGGCGAGCGCGAAGCGCGCCGGGGGTGCTGAATCAAACCCCTCCCGCGACGGAGCTCGAAGAGCGCAGTCGCCTGGGAGGGGTCGGCGAGCGCGAAGCGCGCCGGGGGTGCTGAATCAAGCCTGTGCGAACGGCCGAGGGGGGCGCACCGAGCCGGGCCTCGTCCCCGCCCGCGGGTCGGGGCGGTCGATGCCGTGCTCCACGTAGTCGCCGTCGCAGGCGTGCCCGAACACCACCCGCAGCGTGAGGCGCTCCGTGTCGAGGATCGCGCTCCACAGCGTCTCCGAGAGCTCATCCCCGTGGCGGCAGATCGTGTTCTTGTCGCCGGCTCCGCCTCGGTGATCGGTCATCACGCGACGGATCGTCGCCTCGTCGATCGTGCTCGGCAGGTCGCGCTCGAGCTCGTCCCATCGGCGCTGCCGCTCGAGGTTCGACTCGTGGAGCGGGATGCCGGGGATGAGCCCCGTCGACACCGCCCCGACCGGGATCTCGAAGCGCTCCATGGAGGGGACGCGGTACTTGTTGAACGTGACGAGCAAGGGCCCTTCCGCGCGGCGCACCGAAGCGCTCGTGCACGACCGCTCCACCACCGCCCTTCGTCCCCCGCGATCGGCGAGGGTCAAGAGGGCGCCGTTCGTGACGGGGGCCGCGACGAGGAGGTCGGCCGCCTCGTCGGCGGTGCGGCAGCGGTCGAGGCAATCCTGCACGAGGCTCGTGAGGAGGAGCCCGGGCTTGCCGTCGAAGTCCGTCGAGAACGCGTGGTTCAAGGTGATGGCGAGGCCGTGCTCGTTCACCCCCGCGAGGCACCCGACCATGATCGGGTACGTGAGGCACACGGACGCGAACGCGTCGGTGGGGTGGTTGCGGCGCACGAAGTTGTAGCGCCCGAAGCGCGGCGGGAAATCATGGTTGTAGGCGATCCGAGGGGCGCCGCTCCCGGTGGCCTCCGCCCCGATGGCGATCGCGCTGCACCCGAGGGTGTACCCCATCTGCGCGCCCGCGATCTCCGGCACCGCGCCGAGTCCGTACATGCCGGGCAGCGTCTTTCCCGCCCCCTCGGCGAGGCCCTGCTGGGCGCGGAAGAACTTACCGCTCGCGTGCCCGATCAGGGCGGCGCGGTGCTTGGCGAGGTAGACGGCGCCGGCGGCGGCGAGGAGGGCGGAGGAGATCTTCTCGTGGGCGCGCTCCCCGAAGTACCGCGGGCCGACGACGAGCGAGCCGATGGACGACGCGGCGCGATCCATCTCGCCCGCGCAGGCGAGCCCTTGCTGTCGAGCCCGCTCGCGGGCTTCGCCTTCCACCGTGAGGGAGCGCGTCGGTCCGAGGTAGTGGGAGTGCATGGGCGGCGCTTACAACGCGCCGCCGCCCGGCGAAAGAGTGACCGAACGGTCATGCCGACTCGCCCTCGACCTGCCGCTGCCAAAACGAGCGCACGTCGTCGAGCGACTCCGTCCGGCACACGAGGGGCAGCCGCTCGAGGATGCGCGATCCATAGGCGCGCGTGACGAGGCGGTGATCGAGCACCGCTGCGATCCCTCGGTCGCGCCGCGTTCGCAGGAGGCGGCCCACCCCCTGCTTCAGGGTGATCGCCGCGTCCGGGACGCTGTAGGCGGTGAACGGATCGTGGCCTTCGCGCTCGAGCGCCTCGCACCGCGCCGCGACGAGGGCGTCGCTCGGGACGGCGAACGGGAGCTTGTCCACGACGACGAGGCGGAGCGCGTCGCCCGGGACGTCTACCCCCTCCCAGTAGCTCATCGTCGCGACGAGGATGGCGTGACCGTCGGCGCGGAACCGCTCGAGGAGGGCGGACTTGGGCGCGTCGCCCTGCACCATCACCCGCCTGCCGGTAGCCCGCTCGATGGCGGGCGAGAGCGCTCGCATCGCGCGCATGCTCGTCGTGAGCACGAACGCTCCTCCTCCCACGACCTCGATCAGCTCCGACGCGCGGGCAGCGGCGCGATCCAAGAAATCCGGCTGCGACACGTCGGGCAGGTCGCGCGGGACGTACAGGAGCGCGCGGGACGCGTAGTCGAAGGGGGATCCGAGCTCGAGCTCCTCGACGGGAACGGGCAGGCTCTCGTCGAGCCCGAGCCGCTTCTTCAAGAACGAGAACGGCGAAGGCTTGGACGCGGGGGCGCGAGGCGGCTCGTCGACGTCCATCGCGTCGACGTCGCGGCGACGCCGGGCGGGCGCGCCTACCGGGACGGTGGCGAGGGTCGCGCTCGTGAGCACGACCCCCCCGAGGCGACCGACGACGAGGCTCCGGAACTGCGCGCCGACGTCGGTGGTCGAAGCGCCGATCGCGACGCCCTCCCGCTTCTGCTCGATGTACGCGACGTGGTGGGTGGCGGGCTCGACGACGGCGGCGAGGTCGTCACGAAAGGCTCGGGCCCGCCTGCCGATGGTCGCGATGGACTCGTCGAGCTCGTGGCTCTCCGCGAACGTCTCGAGCAGATCGAGCACGTCGTCCAGGCGGCGGTGGGCCTCGCGGTCGCGCTCGTCGAGGGCGTGCTCGCCGATTCGGACCCTGCCCTCCTGGGCCCGCGCCATGCGACCGAGCGACTGGAAGAACGTCTTTCCCGCCTCGCGCACGCCGATCAGCAGGCCCGCCGCGCGCTCCGCGAGCGACGGCGAAGAGGAGGCGAGGAACGCGCGCTCCGCGTCCCGCACGAGGGCGGCGAGCTTGGCGCTCGAGATTCGCACCCCGAAGAAGGTGCTCATGACGTCCTCGATCCGGTGGGCCTCGTCGAACACGACCGCGTCGTAGGGAGGCAGGACGCTCGCGCGCGACTCGCCGCCCTTCCCTGCCCGCGCCTTGAGCGCGACGTCGGCGAAGAAGAGGTGGTGGTTCACGACGATGAGCTCCGCGCGGGCGAGCTCCTGGCGCATGCGGGTCACGAAGCACGCGTCATGGTGCTCGCAGCGAGGGCCGATGCGGGTGTCGCTCGACGAGGTGACCTCGGCCCAGATCGGGTCGTCCTCGGAGAGGGCGCTCAGCTCCGCGATGTCGCCGGTGCGCGTCTCGTTCCGGAACGCCCGCACGAGCGGGAGCGCGCGCCGCACCGAGGGGAGTATGGAGTCGGCGCCGTCCGGCGTCGCCTCGAGCTCTCGCAGCCTTCGGAGACAAACGTAGTTGGAGAGGCCCTTCGCGAGCGCGACCCGGGGCGTCCGACCGAGGGCCCGCGCGACCCGAGGGATGTCGCGCGACAAGATCTGATCCTGCAGGGCCTTGGTCGCCGTCGACACGACGACGCGCTGACCGCTCTCGAGGGCAGGCACGAGGTACGCGAGGGTCTTGCCGACGCCGGTGCCTGCCTCGCAGAGGAGCACGGAGGCCTCCAAGAGCGCCCGCGAGACCGCCTCCGCCATCGCCAGCTGCTCCGGCCTCGTCTCGTATTCTTCGCTCGACGCGAAGGGCCCTTGTGGTCCGAGCAGGTCGCTCGCGCGCCGGGGCTTCGCGGTCACGATCTCAGCCGCGCGAGTCGCCCTCCCCGCCGCCGGCGAGGAGAGGATTGCGTGCGGAGATCGCGTCGGGCGGCTCGGGAGGGATCGATCCTTCGACGTCCAAGAACTCGACGCCGACGATCGCGCCGTCGGGCTCTTCCTGGATCCACACGATGCGCGCGGCCCGCGACGGACCCTCCGCGATGGAGATCTCGACCTCCGCCCCCAGGTCGATCGGCTCGTCGACGACGGCCCGAATGCCGCCGCGGCTCTCGTTGAGCGCCCACCCCTCGACCTCGCGGCCGCCGAGCGTGAACTTGACGCGGGCGCTCGTTTCTTTGCGAGCGCCACCGGTACGCCGCTTCGGCGGCAATCCAGTGCCGGGATCGGGAGAGGGCGTGAGACTTCGCCTGGTCACGAGCGTGGAGCATAGCATGCCGCTCTCGGCCGGCTTCGTTTCAGGCGAAACATCCACCGCTGTCGCACGCGGAAAAGCGTGCTAGACGGACGCGCCCCCGTGAATCGAGCGTCCTCCCTCCTAGGCGGCCTGGCGGTCATCGCGATCGCCGTCGTGTTCATCGTCAACTTCCAACCTGGAGGCGGACAGAACCAGGCCAAAACCGGTCCCCAATGCGCGGCCGACGTGCTCGGGCAATGCATCTCGAGCGGCCAGTATTGGGCGACGTGGCGCTTGCGCTTCCGCGGCCAAGACCCGCGCGACGACGCGCCCCGCGCGCAGCAGGAGGTCCTCGACGCCCTCGTCGAGCGGCAGCTGCTCCTCGCCGAGGCGAAGCGGATCGGCATCTCCGTCACCGAGCAAGAGCTGACGAAGGAGCTGCGAGCGGGTCGCATCCGCTTCTCCGTCACGGCCGCTCAGCTCGCCAAGACGGCGGGCAACCCGATGTCGACGCTCAAGCACGCTCCCCACACCGTCATTCCGATGGGGGATGAGTTCCTCGACAAGAAGACGAACAAGTTCTCGGTCGAGGAGTACAAGCGGACGGTCACCGACACGACCCACCTCTCCGAGGAGGAGTTCCGTGACTTCCAGCGCAACGAGCTGATCGCCGAGCGCATGCGCGATCTCATCATGGCGCGGGTCCGCGTGAGCGAGTCGGAGGCGTTCGACACCTTCACCGCCGACGAGACGACGGCCCGGGCGAAGTTCATCCGCTTCCGCCAGGAGTACTACGTGCGCGCGGTCGATCGCACCCAGGCCGCGATCGACGCGTGGGCGGGGAAGAACGCCGAGGAGATCGAGAAGCGCTACGGCTCCCTCAAGGAGAAGCTGGGCGATGGCTGCCGTGAGGCGAGCGAGATCTTCCTCCTCGTCAAGCCGGACGCGTCCCCGGACGAGCGCAAGGCGGCCAAGACCAAGCTCGAGGACATCAAGCGTCACATCGAGGCGAAGACGATCACCTTCGAGCAGGCGGCGCGCGCCATCAGCCAAGACGCCGTGTCCGCCCTCGACGAGGGCCACCGCGGTTGCCAGATCAAGGAGGAGCTCATCGGGCCCCGCCAGGGGCTGGGTGACGCGATCTTCACGCTCCAAGAGGGCGCGATCAGCGACGTCATCGAGTCGGCCGCCGGCCTCCACCTCGTGCGCGTCGACAAGATCCTGAAGGGCGACGCCGCGGAGAAGTCGCTCCGCGAGCGGGTCGTGCGGCAGCTCTATCTCGGCAACGAGTCGAAGCGGATCGCCACCGAAGCAGCGCAAGAGGTCCAGGCGGCGGTGAAGGGCGGCAAGACGATCGAGGACGCGCTGAAGGCGCACCTCGCGAAGGTCCCGAAGCTCCCGGCGGTGAAGCTCGATCTCCCCGCCCTCCCCGAGAAGAAGGAGGAGCCCGCGAACAAGGTCGAGCTGCCGAAGGGGGACACGCCGCCCGAGAAGAAAGACGGCGAGCCCAAGAAAGACGGCGAGCCCAAGAAGGACCAGCCCAAGAAGGACGCCGAGCCCAAGAAGGACGGCGAGCCCAAGAAGGACGGCGCCGACAAGAAGCCGGAAGAGGGCAAGAAGAAGGACGGCGACAAGCCCAAGGGCGACAAGGCCCCCGAGGCCCAGAAGGGCGACGCGCAGCCGAAGAAGGACGCCGAGCCCAAGAAGGACCCGGAGCCCAAGAAGGACCCGGAGCCCAAGAAGGACGCCGAGCCCAAGAAGGACGCCGAGCCCAAGAAGGACGCCGACGCAGCGCCCGAGAAGGATCCGCTCGAGCCCACCGTCGAGACGAGCCGTCCTTTCACCGCGAACGAAGAGCCCTTCCAAGACGCGGAGCTCGGCGAGTCGCCGGCCGCGGTGGCGTTCGGGCTCGACAAGGTCGGGGATGTTGCCGAGCACCTCGTCCCGGTGAAGGGAGGCGCCATCGTCCTGATCGCCCTCGCCGAGAAGACGCCCCCCTCGGACGAAGACTGGCAAAAAGAGAAGGCGGGCAAGATCGACTCGCTGCGCATGAAGCGTCAGCTCGAAGCGTACGCGGACTACATGAAGCGGCTGCGCGCAGCCCACACCGCCGAGATCAAGCCGAAGGAAGACTTCTTCCCGAAGCCCAAGTCCTCCGCGAAGGCGGGCGGGACCAACGCGCCGCCTCCTCCCGAAGAAGAAGAGTGAAGGGCGAGGCCATGAGCCTCTCGGTCGCCGAGCCGAAGCACGCCTTCGAGACGTGCGCGCTCGGGAGCGGGATCTCGGTGGCGTTCGCGCCCGGCCCCCACCTCCACCGCGCCGCCGTCGCCTGCATGTTCGACGTCGGCGCGCGCTTCGAGGAGCCGGCGACGGCGGGCCTCTCGCACTTCCTCGAGCACATGCTCCACCGCGGGACCCCGGCGTTTCCTTCCGCGCACGCGCTCGCGGCCGGGATCGAGAACCTCGGCGCGAGCCTCGACGCCGCGACCGGCGTCGACCACGGCTCGCTCGTCCTCACCGCCCCTCCCGAGACGGTCCTCGAAGCGATCGGCGTCCTCGGGGAGGTCGTCCGCGCGCCGATCTTCTCCGACCTCGAGGTCGAGCGCGGCATCGTGCGAGAGGAGCTCCTCGAGGACCGTGACGAGCGCGGACGGCTGGTGGATCCGGACGGGATCGTCCGCGCCGCGCTCTTCGCCGATCACCCCCTCGGCTTTCCCATCGTGGGCTCACCGAAGACGCTCTCCTCGTTCGACGTGCCGATGCTCCGCCGCCACCACGCGCGCCACTACACGGGGTCGACGTGCGCGATCGCGGTGGCGGGGAAGCTCCCCGCGAAGAGCCGCCTCACGCGGGCCCTCGAGAGCGCCTTCGGGGCGGTGCCCCGCGGCCGGGCGATCCGGCCCGCGCGCTTCGGCGCGGCGCGGACGAGCCGCCCGCGCGAGCCTCGGCTCACCGTCACCCGAACGAGCTCGAGCCAGGTCTCTCTGCGCGTCGCGTGCCTCGGCCCGGGCCGAAGGCACGCGACGGGCGCCTCCGCGGAGCTGCTCCTGCGCATGTTCGACGACGGCAACGCGACCCGGCTCTACGAGGCCCTCTGCGATCGCCGCGGCCTCTGTTACGAGGTCTCCGCCGGCTTCGAGCCCTACGCGGAGATCGGCCTGTTCGACGTCGCGGCGGAGGCCCATGAGGACGCGATCGCGGAGGTCCTCTCCGTGATCTTCTCGATCTTCTCCGATCTCGCCGACCGGGGGCCGACCCAGTCCGAGCTCGACCGCGCCCGACAGCGCGCTCGGTGGCAAGCAGCGCGCACCCTCGATCAGCCGGAGGCGATGGCGGAGCAGGCGGCGCGCGCCCTGATGACGGCCGAGCCCACCACCCCCTTCGCCCGCGCCGCCCGCATGGACGCCTGCAGCGTCGCGAGCGTGCGGACGATCGCGCGGCGGATGTTCGACCCGGGCGCGATCGCGGTCGCCCTCGTCGGCTCCATCGCGAGGAAGACGGAGCGCGAGGTCCACGAGATCGTGCGCCGCTACGGCGCCGCGCGAGGGGCATGACCGCTTCCGCCCGGCCCCCGCCACCGCGCGCAGCGTGGGTCGCGAAGATCGGCTACGCGGCGGCGGCTGCGACGTACCTCGTCGGGGTCCTGATCCGCTACCTCTACCTGTTCGTCTTCCACAAGCCGAAGGACTTCGTCTACTCGGACATGGGGATGTACGTGGAGCTCGGCAAGCGGCTCGCCCGCCCCGGCTACCGCCTCCATCCGTACGACGTCACCCACCCACCCGGCCTCAGCGAGCTGATCGCCTACTTCATCAAGACGGACCCATCCCTCGACAACTTGGTCCGGTTCCAGTTCGTGGTCACGGCGGCCGTCCCCCTCTTGATCGGGCTCTTCGGCTGGCTCGCGTTCGATCGGAAGAACGGCGCGTGGTCCCTCGCGATCGCGAGCCTGTATTTCCCCTTCATCGACTACGGCGGCTATTTCCTCGCCGAGATCTACCTGACGTTCACCGCCACCGCGACGCTCGTCCTCTTCCTCGGCGCGCTCCGGCTGCTCTCGACCGGCGAGGAGGGCGTGGCCGCGATCGACTCGCGGATGGAGCTCCTCGCGCGGATCCGCGCCGCCCTCCGATCCCCCTTCTTCGGCCCGGTGTCGAAGCCGCGGATCGCGTTCGCGATCGGGCTGGCCGCGGTCGGCGGCTTCACCTTCTCGCTCGCGATGCTCATGAAGATGGTCGCGGTGCCGGCCATCCTCGCCTTCCTCGGGGTCGTCGTCGTCTTCACGCGCACGCCCGCCTCTTGGAAGGCGAAGCTCGTGCTCGCGGTCGCGCTGTTCGCTGGGGCCGCCCCCCTCAGCCGCTGGCAAGCGGATCGCTGCACCCGCGGCAACGAGGGCAAGTTCTGCCCAGGCTCCAACAAGGCCCCCGCCGACTTCTTGATGGGCCACATCGGGCGGGTGCAGTCGGTGACGTGGCTCGAGCGCGACCCCCACCGGCCGGAGCGCGTGCGGAGCCAAGTGAACTTCGGCAGCCCGGCCGCGTTTCAGCACGGCTACCAGGAGAAGGCGAAGTTCGAGTTCAAGATCACCGACGGCGAAGAGAACAAGGCCGCGGCGTGGGCATGGATCCGCGAGAACCCCGGGCAGGCAGTGGTCCTCTCCTTCGAGCACGTCTGGGACAGCTTCGGGGGCAGCCTCCCGTGGCCCTCGGTCGCGACCAAGTCGTGGCCGGCGAGCCAGGCCGCCCACTACGCGTTCTTGGGCCTCTTGCTCTTCCCTGCCCTCATGCGCCTCCTGGAGGTGGCGAGGGCCCGCGGGCTCGTCGGCCTCGCGCGGTCGACCGAGCTCGCCGTGCTCGCCCCCATCTTCGGCGTGGTCGTCTCGGTGATGCTCGCGACCGGCGAGGCGCGGTACCGGATCCCCTGGGACATGTGCTTCATCCTCGTCGCCGTGGAGCTCTACCGCGGGGTGAGGATCCGGCTCTTCGAGCCTCGCGCCGCTCAGCCGCCCTCGAGCGAGGCGACGATTCGAGAGAACACCGGCGCCGAGGACTTGCCGCCCGGGGCCTGAGCGATCATCCCCACGAGCACGACGTACTTCGGCGCGTCGATCGGGGCGACGCCGACGAAGCTGCCGTAGTAGACCTCCGAGCGGCCGGCGATCTGCGCGGTGCCCGTCTTGCCCCCGACGCGCACGCCTGCGACGAGCGCGCCCGCGCCGGTCGAGGCGGGCGCCGTGACCGCCTTCTCGAGCAGCCCGAGCACGGCGCGGGCGGTGTCGGCCCGAACGGCGCGGGAGGTCACGGGCGCGCCGTCGTCCGAGGAAGGCGACGCGTAGACGCCTCCGTTCGCGAGGGCGGCGTACGCCGCCGCCATGTGGAGCGGCGTCACCCGGACTCCGTGCCCGAGGGCGGCGTTCGCGCCCGCGATCGTCCCCGCCTTCGGCGTCGCCCCGAGCGAGAACGCCTGCGCCTGCTCGTCCCCCGCGCGGATCGCGCGATCGAAGCCGAAGCCCCGGAGCGTGTCGACATAGGCGTCGCCCCCGAGTCGATCGAAGATCTTCGACGCGCCGACGTTCGAGGAGACGGCGAGGATGCCGGCCACGTCGAGGGAGCCGAAGTCACCGATGTCCCGGAGGCGCTGCCCCGTCGGGTACACGCGCTCTCCGTGCTCGCAGTCGATCGTCTCCGTCTCGCGGATCACGCCCTGCTCGAGCGCGCCCGCGACGAGCAGCGGCTTGATCGTCGACCCTGGCTCGCGAGGGGTGGTCGCGAGCCGCTCTCCCACCATCGCGAGGACGCGGCCGGTCCGCGCGTCGAGCACGATGGCGGTCGCGTCGTCGGCGCCGTACTCCGCCTTGGCCCGCTCGAGCTCGCGGGTCGCGAGGGCCTGGACGCGCGGCTCGATCGTCGAGCGCCCGCTCCGAGCGGCGGCCCGAGGCGCGGCGTCGATGCGGCCGGGACCGCTCGCGGCCTTCGCGTCGACGCGGCGAGGCGCGGGCTCGATCGACGGGCCTACGCACGCTCCCAGCGCCAACAGCGCGGCCGCCGAGGCGGCGACGCCGACGGCCCCGCGCGCGCCGAGGGCGGGGCGCGCCCCATCGAGCACGGCCTCGATCCGAGTCGCGACGTGGCTCCGCTCCGGCACGGCGCCGATCGCCCCTGCCGTCCGCCGTTGTCCGAGTGAGCTCGCGAGCACGAGGAGATCCTCCGCGTAGTCGGACGCGCGCGCCCCCGCCGCCACCACCAGCTCATCCGCGGCGAGCTCGCGCTCCTCCTCGAGCTTGCGGAGAGCGCGCCACGCGATCGGGTCGAAGAAGGAGAGCGAGGCGACGAGCTGGGCGAGGATGCTCGCGGCGACGTCGGCGCTCCGAGCGTGGGCGAGCTCGTGGGCCAGCACGCGCTCGAGGCGCGCCGCGGGCCACCCTCGGGCCGACTCCGGCAGCACGATGACGGGCCGCAGCGCGCCGATGAGCATGGGCGCGTCCACCTCGTCGCTCGCGGCCACCACCGCCCTCGCTCCCACCGCTCGCTCCGCGCGGACGAGGGCCCGGAGCACGATGGGATCGGAGATCGGCAAGGCCCGCCGCGCGATCGCGCGGGCGGCGAGGTGGGCCCGCGCGAAGCGCGTCCCGACCGCGATACTCCCGAGCAACCAGAGGGCGAGGAGGGCGATGGGCAGCAGACCGGCGCTCGGCGCGCGCTCGACCGCTCCTTCGGCGCGCGCCGCGGCAGGGGCGTCGACCGGCGTGGCCGCGGCCGCGCCCCCCGCGCGCGCCCGCCGCTCGATCGCCTCCACGACCGGCTCCGTGTCCGGGACGGAGGGGGCGGCGGAGGTCGAGCGCGCCACGACCGGGCGCTCCGCGACGAGCCCGCGGCCGACGGGGCCGAGGAGCGGCGCGACGAGGGTGAGCGCGAACGAGAGGACGAGGAGCTTTCGACGCGCGCGAGCGCTCCTCTTCGCGAGGAGCCATCCGCCGAGGAGCGCGGCGCCGGAGAAGATCGCCCCTTGGAGGGCGAACGAGAGGAAGAGGTGGAGGGGGCTCATCTCAACGTCCCTCCTTCTTGGCCTTCGCGATGGCGCGGGAGAGGCGGTCGATCTCGTCGTCGCTGAGCTTGTGCTTCGTCGTCTCGAGCAGCGCCACCGCCGCCTCCGTCGCCGACCCGCCGAAGAAGGTCTGGACGAGGTGAGAGAGCGCGCTCTTCTTGGCTCGCCCGGGGGCGACCGCGGGGAGGTAGACGTAGCGCGGGCCGTCCTCGACGTGGCGGACGTGCCCGCGCTCCTCGAGCAAGCGCAGCAGCGCCCGCACCGCCGAGTAGCTGGGCGGCTCGGCGAGGCCCTCGAGCACCTCCTGCGCCGTCGCCCGCCCCCGCTTGTGCAGGACGTCCATGATCTCGCGCTCGCGCCTCGTGAGCGCGCGCT
>WBZT01003013.1_pt1 | contig 11331 bp, 9 predicted proteins | sample 5204241 | NCBI WGS metagenome assembly WBZT01 (sample SAMN12344358, study PRJNA552823) | activated sludge metagenome | biome: Activated sludge suspended growth; feature: Nitrification reactor; material: Wastewater; isolation source: activated sludge from nitrification reactor of wastewater treatment...
CGAGCGCCGTCTCGGTGATCGCCGCCGGAACGTCTTTCAGCGGCAGGTGCGTGGTGACCAGCGCGACGCGTAGTCCGCCGCCGGCGAGCATCATCACCACGCGCGGGGTGGCAGTTCGTTCGGCGAGATATTCGGTGTGGCCGGAAAAGCGGATGCCGGCGTCGTTGATGACGCCCTTATGCACCGGCGCGGTGACCATGGCGGCAAATTCGCCGCGCTGGCAACCGGCCAGCGCCCGGTCGAGCAGGGCCAGCACGTAAGCCGCATTGGCCGGATCAAGCTGGCCGGCAGCCGACGGCGCCGCCAGCGGCAGATGCAGCACGTCGAGCGTTCCCGCTTCCGGCTCCCGACCCGGCTGCCAGTCGCGCAGCTTGACCGGCCAGCGTAGCGCGGCGGCGCGTTCGGCTAGCAAAGTACGGTCAGCGAGCAGAACCGGCTGCACGCCGCGGGTGATCGACGCACGTTCGGCCAGACGCAGGCAGATTTCCGGTCCGACGCCCGCCGGCTCGCCGCTGGTAACGGCGATGAGCGGTAAGGCGTGCGCGGTCAACGCTCGTCCAGACGGATTTCGACGTAAGCGCGATCGCGGGCTTGCCGCAGCCAGTCCTGATAAGCCTCGTCACGCTTGCGCTCGCGCAGCACTTGCCGAGCGACGGCACGCTGACGATCGTTGGAAACGTCCTGCACCCGCCGTTCGAGCACTTCGATGAGATGAAAACCGAACGGCGTCTGCACCGGCGCGCTGATCTGTCCGGGGGCCAGCGCGTTCATCGCTCGTTCGAATTCAGGTACCGTATCGCCAGGATAGATCCAGCCAAGATCGCCGCCCTTGGACGCCGAACCGTCCTGCGAGAAACTGCGCGCCAAGGCGGCGAAGTTTTCACCGTTGCGGAGGCGCTCGATCAGCCCCTCGATCTTGTGCCGCGCTTCAGGCTCGGAAACGACTTCATTGACCTTGATCAGGATGTGCCGCGCATGCGTCTGCTGCATCGCCGGCAGCGCGCCGCTGCCGCGTCTGCCGATCAGTTTGACCAGATGAAAGCCGTTCGAACTGCGCAATACGCCCGATACTTCGCCGACGCGCAACCGTCCGGCGGCGTCGGCGAACATGCGCGGCAGGCGATCGATCGGCCGCCAGCCGAGGTCGCCGCCTTTCAGCGCATCGGGAGCATCAGAATAAGCGGCGACGAGCTGCGCGAAATCCTCGCCCTTGTTCGCACGGGCCAGCACCTGTTCGGCTTTGGCCTGCAGTTTCTGTATCTGCTCGGGACTCGCCGATTCGGGCGTGCGCAGCAGGATGTGCGCCAGCTGGTACTCTTCGCCCGCGCCGCTGCCGTCCGCAGCGCTCAGGTAATTGTCGATTTCGCCTTCGGAAATGAACAGTTTGTTGTCGACCTCGCGCTCACGGACGCGGGCGATGGCCATTTCGGCGCGGATTTCCTCCCGGAAGCTGGCGTAGGCAATGCCATCCTTCTCCAGTGTGCTGCGCAGTTGTGCCGGTGTCAGCTTGTTGCCGACAGCGATGCGCTGCAGCGCCTGTTCGAGTTGCGCGTCGTCGACGCGCATGCCGGCATCACGGGCAAATTGCAGTTGCACCTTGTCCATGATCATCCGTTCGAGCATCTGCCGTTCGAGCACTTCGCGTGGCGGCAAAGCAGTGCCTTGCCGCTGCAGCTGCGCCAGCGCCCCTTTCAGCCGCAGTTGCAACTCGTTCTGCGTGATCACTTCGTCGTTGACCAAAGCGATGATGCGGTCGACCGGCAACGGCTGTCGCGCTGTCGGCGCGGATTGCGCGGCGGTGGTGATGGCACTGAGCAGCAGCAGAAAAAACAGTCGCAGGGACAGACGCAGAAAACAAGGCATGGGCGAACCTATTTGTCCATGGAAAGAGTATCGGCCACCGTCGGGTTAGACAGGCTATAGCCCGGAATGCGGCGCTGGAGAAGATTCAGCGGATTGGAGCCGATACGTGAGAAATCATTGAATTCGAGTTGCACGAAGAACTGCGTGCTGGCATTTGCTTCGCTGGTCTGCACCCGGTGGCCGACCAGGCGCAAGGCCCAGCAGCCGGCGTTGTATTCGGCGCCGGCGATGATCTCGATCGGTTGATGCTGCAGGAACGAGTAGTTGTAGCGGCCGACCACTTGCCACTGCGCGTTGAGCGGCCATTGGCCGGAGAAATCGATCTGTTTGATCGGTATCGCTGTATCGGCATTGTAGTTGTAGCTGGCGTTGAATACCTTGCCGGACGCCGGCAGATAGCGCGTACCGACCGCATAGCGCTGAAAGCGCTGATCGTTGGGGTTGTATTGCAGAGCGGCGTCGGCATAGAGCTTGGGCAGCAGTTGTCCGGTGAAAGCGGCGAGAAAATCGGATTTGTTGCCCTGCCGGGTGTTGATTCCCGGCAAAGTGACCTGATCGTCGACGAAGTACATGCGCTGCCCGAGCATGCCGCGCATGATTTCGCGACCGTTCGCCGGATCGACCAGCCGCGAGGTGACTGCGGCGGTCAGTTGATTGGCATTGCTGATCCGGTCCCAGCCGGCAAAATTGTTGTCGGCGAAAATTTGCGCGAAGTTGAAGTCGGCGAGCGCGGTATCGAAAACCGGAATCTGGTTCTGATTGCGATACGGAATGTTCAGGTAGTAAAGCCGCGGCTCGAGCGTCTGCGTGTAGTCGCGATCGAACAGCCGCGTGTCGCGTTCGAAGACCAGGCCGCTGTCGATGCTGAAAATCGGTACGCTGCGGCTGATCGACGTTTCGCCACCCACCAGGTTTGCGGGGTACGACAGGGCGTAGCGGGTGAGATTGACTCCCGCGCGCGGCACCACATACCAGCCCGGAGTGACGTAGGGCAGCGCAATCTGCGGTTGCAGGACCAGCCGCTGCCCTTCGACGTGCGTATTGTCCGGCGAGACGAAATGGCTGTACTGCCCGAACAGCGCACTGTCGGTGGCGTAAATGTCCGGCTGACGGGCGTTGACGGTGATTTGCGGCAACAGCCGGTACGGTCTGACGATCAGGTTTTGCGCATCGGGTTGCAGGGTCTGGAACGACTGGAAATTGACGCGCGCGTTCCACCAGCCGCCGCCTTCGTAATTGAGCACCCCTTGTTGCAGCAGTTGCGCTTTCGCCGTCGCCGAAATCTGACTCGAGAGATCGGTGTAGTAATCGTTGTCGGAAACGCGGTTGAAAGTGACCGCCGCGCTAAAGCCCTGCGGTAGCGTCTGCGAATGCGTCAGCGAAAAACCCCAGCGGTCGAGATGGCGCTGGCGATCATTGGGCAGATATTCGACACGCGCTTTGCCGGTATATAAACCGTCGTAGAACTCGCCGAGATAACGGAAGTCGGTACCCAGTTGCAGGCCGCGTTTGCCGAGAATGCGCGGCGAGATCGTCGCATCCATGTTCGGTGCGATGTTCAGGTAGTAAGGTAAGGTGAATTCGAAACCGCTGTTGCTGCTTGACCCGTACGTCGGCGCCAGCACGCCCGACTTGCGCTCGTTATTCAACGGGAAGGATAACCACGGCGAATAGAGGATCGGCACCCCGAGGAACTGGACCGTGGCGTCCTTGCCGGTGCCGATGTTGCTGTCGTAATCGAGATGCAGATCGTCGATCCGCAGATACCAGTCGTCGTTGCCGGGCTTGCAGGTGGTATAGGTCGCCGATTGCAGGTGGATCTGGTTTTCGCCCTGGAAATCGACGCGTTCGGCATCGCCGCGCGCCTCGACGTATTCGCCAGACGGTTTTTTCAGGTGTTTGCCCGCACCGGGGTTGACCGCGATCTGGCGTGGAGCGGCAAAACCGGTGCTGACGCCCGTCTCCAGCGACTCACCTTCAAAGCTTTGTTCGGCGGGGTTTTTGCTCTGCCGTCTGACCGAATAGGACGCCGGAGCAACGTGACCGACCTGCTCACCCAGTTTCAGGCGCATTTCATTGCCGACGACCACATCGTCACCCTGCTGCAGCCGCAATTTGCCGTGCCCTTCGACTTCGTCCTCCGGAGCTCGGTAAATCAGCCGGTCGCCGGACAACAGCACGCCGGATTGGCGCAGCTCGGCGTTACCTTCGGCGACGATTTCCTGATCGACGACGCCCGAAATGCGCTCGGCGCTGACGAAGACCGGCGGTTTATCCGCCCGGTTATCGATTTCAGGCAAGGCGTCGAGGGTAGTCGTGGAACGCAAGGCCAGCGGCGCGACCGGTCGACGCGGCGTTGCGGCGACGCCCGTCGATGCAGGAGCTATGTCGGCCGCATTCGTTTTCGTCCGCGCGGCACGCTTCCTTTGCTCGGCCGCTTTGTCCGGCGTAACGGCGGCCGGCTCCTGGGCTGCGGGTACCGATGGAATAGTTTCCTGGCGAGTCGCGGCGGGTGCCGGCGCCGATACCGCTTCCGTCACGGCCGCTCCAGCAGGGGCGGGCGACAGCGTTGCCGCTTCGCTGGCCGGTGAGGTGGCGGCCGGCACCGCCGCCGGCGTGCTTGCCGGTTGGCTAGAGACAGTCGCCGCCGGAACGTCTGCCGACCGGGACGACGGACGGCGGACGGCGGAAGAGGTGGCGGTCACCGGTTCGGCCGGTATGCCGAGCAGCCGGGGGTCCACGCGCAGGATTTCGCCCGCCTGTACCGCACCGGCCAGCCCGGCGCTCAGTGTGCCGGAGAAAGTGCAGCAGACGATCAGAGCCAGGGGCTTGCGTCGAAAATATAACGTCATACCAGGAAAAGCCGGTTCGGAAGTGGCAGGTGGGGCGTTCGGCCGCGCGTGGTGCGGCAAGCCGGGTGGTAGAATCGGGGCATTTTATTCCATTTCTAAATCGTTCATGCGAAAGTCGCTGTGCGGCTCGCTCACCTTCTTTCGCTCCTGGCGGAAAAGTGCTCGGAGGCGCGCGGAAATGGGCAGGACTTTCATTCTGCAGGAAGTTTAATCAACACCATGTCAGCCAGTCACACCAGGATGGAACGCCGACCGCTTCACGCGCGGGTTCGGGCAAACGAAGATGCAGCAACGGTCGGGGAGGCTCGGCATGTCGCGTAGCGATTCGTTGCACGCGTGGGTGGCGCGCTTTTTCGCCGACAAGTTTCCTGGCCAGCCGCTCAGCATCGCGCCGGCGTCTGCCGACGCCAGTTTCCGGCGTTATTTTCGCGTCTCCCTGCCCGACCAGACGAGTTGCATCGTCATGGACGCGCCGCCCGACAAGGAAGATTGTCGACCGTTCCTGCACGTGGCGGCATTGTTCGCCGCCGCCGGGCTGCATGTGCCGCGCGTTCTCGATCAGGATTTGGCGCTCGGTTTTTTGCTGCTCGACGATCTCGGGGGAACGACGTATCTGCAGGCGCTGGCCGACCGGCGGCGCGCCGCGGCCTTGTACCAGGATGCCAACCGCGCTTTGCTGGCCATGCAACTGGCCAGCCGCCCCGCCGTGCTGCCGGCTTACGATGCGGTGCTGCTCGGCCGCGAACTGGCGCTCTTTCCCGAGTGGTATGTACGGCGCCATCTGGGCGTGACGCTCGACGATCGGCAACAGGCGCAACTGCAGGCCATTTTCGACCTCCTGCTGGCCAACAATCTGGCGCAGCCGACGGTGTACGTCCATCGCGATTACCATTCGCGCAACCTGATGGTCGTCGGGGAAGGCTTTCCGGACAATCCCGGCGTACTCGACTTCCAGGATGCGGTCTACGGTCCGCTGACCTACGACCTGGTGTCGCTGTACCGCGACGCGTACATCGACTGGCCGGAAGAACAGGAACTCGATTTCGTCATCCGTTACTGGGAAGCCGCCCGTCAGGCGGCGTTGCCGGTCGACAGCGATTTTCACACCTTCTATCGCGATTACGAATGGATGGGCGCGCAGCGGCAGCTCAAGGTGCTCGGCATCTTCGCGCGCCTGTGTTACCGCGACGGCAAGTCCGATTATTTGAACGACATGCCGCGCGTGATGAGCTATCTGCTGCGCACGGCGCGCCGCTATCGCGAACTGCGGCCGCTGGCGCAACTGCTCGACCGCCTGGAAGAACGTCCGACCACTGTCGGGTACAGCTTCTGATGAAAGCGATGATTCTCGCCGCCGGCCGCGGCGAGCGCCTGCGGCCGCTGACCGACCATACCCCGAAACCCCTGCTGTTTGCCGGCGGCAAACCATTGATCGTCTGGCATCTCGAACGGCTAGCCGCCGCTGGCTGGCGCGAGGTGGTGATCAATCATGCGCATCTCGGCGAGCAGATCGAGGCGGCGCTCGGCGACGGCGGCCACTTCGGCCTGCACATCGTCTATTCGCCCGAACCGGCCGGCGCGCTGGAAACCGCCGGCGGCATCTCTGCTGCCTTGCCGTTGCTCGGTACGCAACCCTTTCTGGCGGTCAATGGCGACATCTGGTGTGACTGGGATTTCACGCGTGCGCATGGCGTGCCGCTGCCCGACGGCGGCGCGCACCTGGTAATGGTCGACAACCCCGCGCATCACCCGGGCGGCGATTTCCGTCTCGCGAACGGTTGCCTGTCGCTGGTCGACCCTGCTGACGCGGCCCGCACGGGCGCGCTGACTTACGCCGGCATCGGCGTCTTCAGCCCGCAATTTTTTGCCTCAGTTGCCAACGGCGCGGTCTGCAAGCTGCGCCCGCTGCTCGATGCCGGTATTCCCGCCGGCCGCGTCAGCGGCGAGTACCACCGGGGACGCTGGCTGGACATCGGCACCGTCGAGCGCCTGCACGAACTCAATTCCTGGCTCACTGACCCCCAATGACTTTCGACCCGCAAATCAGGCGTCGCCGGCAGCTGCTCGACCGTCTCGGCGACGGCGTGGCGATCATTCCCACCGCACCGGAGCGCCTGCGTAACCGCGACGCGCACTACCCCTACCGCTTCGACAGCTATTTCTGGTACTTGAGCGCTTTTCCGGAACCCGAAGCGGTGATCGTCCTCGTCGGTGGCGCCGCGCCGCAGGACCTGCTGTTCTGTCGCGAGAAGGACCCGGAACGCGAGGTGTGGGACGGCTTTCGCTACGGACCGGCCGCTGCGGCCGAGATTTTCGGCTTTGCCGAAGCCTGCCCATTGGCGACGCTGGACAAGCGTTTGCCGGAGTTGCTCGCCAACCGTCACCGGCTCTGGCATACGCTGGGTCACGACGCGCATTGGGATCGGCGGGCCGCCGCCGCCCTGAACGCCGTGCGCGCACAAAGCCGCAATGGGACGCGCGCGCCGCGCGAGATCCACGATCTGCACGCCTTGCTCGACGAGATGCGGCTGATCAAGGACGCACATGAAATCGAACTGATGCGGCGCGCCGCGGCGATCACCGACAGCGGACACCGGCGGGCGATGCGCCAATGCCGTCCCGGAGTCAGCGAATATCAGCTCGAAGCCGAACTCAGTCACGAATTCCGCCGGCTTGGCGCCAGCGGACATGCGTACACGCCGATCGTCGCCGGTGGCGCCAACGCCTGTGTCCTGCACTATGTCGACAACGACCGTCCGCTGGTCGACGGCAGTCTGCTGCTCATCGACGCCGGCTGCGAACTGGCCGGCTACGCCGCCGACGTGACGCGCAGTTTTCCGGTCGGCGGCCGCTTTTCCGGCGTGCAGCGCGAGGTATACGAAATCGTCCTCGCCGCGCAATCGGCAGCGATCGCCGCCTTGCGTCCCGGCGCGCCGTTCATCGCCTATCACGAGGCGGCGTTGCGCGTGCTGACGCAGGGACTCGTCGATCTGCGCGTTTTGACCGGCAACGTCGACGATTTGATCGCTCAGGAAAGTTACAAACCCTGGTACATGCATCGCACCGGCCACTGGCTGGGTCTCGACGTCCATGATGCCGGCGATTACCGCTTCGGCAGCGGCGACGAGGACTGGACCGTCCTGGCGCCCGGCATGGTGCTGACCGTCGAACCGGGACTCTACTTTCAGGCGAGCGACGCCACGCCCGTTCATCTGCACGGCATCGGCGTGCGCATCGAGGACGATGTGCTGATCACTGCCGACGGCGGCGAGGCGTACACCCACGCGCCGAAATCGATTGCCGCCATCGAGGAGACGATGCGTCATGACTGAATCCCATTCCTTGCCGACAGCGGTGGACGTGGCGATCGTCGGTGCCGGCCCGGTCGGCATGACCTTGGCGCTGGCGCTGGCCGGCGGGCCGTACAGCGTCTGCCTGATCGACGCCAAAGCGCGCGGTGCCTGGGCCGGCGACCCGCGCGCGCTGGCGCTGGCGCACGGATCGCGGCAACTGCTCGCCGGTCTGCAGGCCTGGAACAGTGACGCCGCGACGCCGATCGAAACGATCCATGTCTCGCAGCGCGGCGGCTTTGGCCAGACGCTGATCGATGCCGCCGACTACGCGCTGCCCGCCCTCGGCTACGTCATGCGCTACCGCGATCTCGCCGCCGCACTTGACACACACCTCGCCGCCGACGCGCTGCTCGACAACTGCCGCCTCGGCGACCTCCGGCCTAACGATTCCCATATCGAACTGACGTTGCTGACCGCAGACGGCAGCCGCCCGCTCAGCGCCCGCCTGCTGGTGCATGCGGAAGGAACACCGGCCGACGATCCCGACGTGCGCGTTTTCGACTACCGCCAGCACGCCATCGTCGCCGAAGTCCGCCCCGACCCGCCACCCGGTCGGCGGGCCTGGGAACGTTTCACCCCCGACGGTCCGCTGGCGCTGCTGCCGCTGGCGGCCGACCATTCGCTGGTGTTCACCGTCCCGGCCGCGCAGGCTACTCAACTGCTGTCGCTCGACGACGCGGCTTTTTTGGCCGCTTTGCGCCACCAGTTCGGCACGCGCATGGATTTCACCGCCACCGGGCCGCGCGCCGCTTTTCCGCTCGCTTTGCGGCTGCGCCAGCAACTATGCGCGCCGCGTCAGGTGTGGATCGGCAACGCCGCGCAGAGCCTGCACCCGGTTTCCGGCCAGGGTTTCAATCTCGGTCTGCGCGATGCCTGGGAACTGGCAGAAGCGCTGCTTGCCGGCCCGGGCGATCCGGGCAACGCCGCCGCGTTGGCAAAGTACGCGCGCGGCCGGCGGCTCGACCGCCTGGGCAGCAGTGTTTTCACCGACGGCATCGTGCGCGTCTTCTCCAACGATCTGCCGCCGCTGCGCGTCGCCCGCGGCCTCGGCCTGCTGGCGCTCGATCTGCTGCCACCTCTGCGTCATTTCGTCGCCAAGCGGATGATCTGGGGCGCGCGTGCCTGGCCGTGAGGCGATCGACGGGCAGGATTCCGCTTTTCCGGTGCATCCGCTAGACTTCGCCACCTTCACTTTTGCTGACTGATTCCGCCATGTCGCGTGCGCGCCAGACCTCGGCCCTGATCGAATTCAAAGGCACCACCCTGCCGGTGGTGATCATCACCTTGCGCACGCTACACTGGCAGAAACTGGCCGAAGCAGCGCAGCAACTGTTCGGCGACGACGACTTTTTCGACGGCGACGCCGCCTTGCTCGAACTGTCGGCGCTCGAAGACGACGCCGGCGTCGACTGGACGGCAATCAAAAAAGTATTGCAGTCGCACGGTCTGAACGTGATCGGCGTGCGCGGTGGCGGCGAACCGTTGCGGCAAAGCGCCGCGGCAGCCGGTTTGCCGACGTATGCCGCCAGCGAACGGCTGCCGCGGCCAAGTGTCGACGAAGCCGGCAGTGCGCCGCCGGCTGACGCAGCGACGAGCGTACCGATGGTCGAGGTTGAAACAACGGCTGCGACCGAGCCATCGACTCCCTCCGACGATGCCGCGACGCCGAAGGAAACTGCGGTCAGCGAGACGGCGGCTCCGGCAGCCCCCTTGCCGACGCTGTTCGTCGACCGCCCTTTGCGCTCCGGTCAGCAGGTCTACGCGCGCGGTGCCCATCTGGTGATGATGGCCGCAGTCAATGCCGGTGCGGAAGTGATCGCCGATGGCGACATCCACATCTACGCGCCGCTGCACGGCCGCGCGCTGGCCGGTGCCAGCGGCGCCACGCACGCACGCATCTTCTGCACCCGTTTCGACGCCGAACTGGTATCGATCGCCGGTTTTTATCGCACTTTCGAAGACGGCATGCCGGCGTCGCTGGCCGGTAAACCGGCACAGGTACGTCTGCAGTCCGCCGACGGCGAACAGGCGGACAAGCTGCTGGCCGAGCCGCTGACGCTCGATTAAGCCTCTGCGTGACTTGCACAAAAACTTGATTCTGCAGGTAGAATCACCCCTTTTCTTGGCGGAGAACTGTCCGTGACTCGTATCGTCGTCGTAACGTCAGGCAAAGGCGGGGTCGGCAAGACCACCACCAGCGCCAGCTTCTCGTCGGGTCTCGCCCTGCGTGGCCACAAGACCGCCGTCATCGATTTCGACGTCGGTTTGCGCAACCTCGATCTGATCATGGGCTGCGAGCGCCGGGTCGTTTTCGATCTGGTCAATGTGCTCAACGGCGAAGCCACGCTGACGCAGGCGTTGATCAAGGACAAGCACTGCGATAACGGCAATCTCTTCGTCCTGCCGGCGTCGCAGACGCGCGACAAGGACGCGCTCACCGAAGAGGGCGTCGAGAAGGTGCTCAAAGAACTCGAGCAGATGGGTTTCGATTACGTCGTCTGCGATTCGCCGGCCGGCATCGAACGCGGCGCGGTGATGGCGTTGACCTTTGCCGACGAAGCCCTGGTCGTCACCAATCCGGAAGTGTCGTCGGTACGCGATTCCGACCGCATCCTCGGCATCATCCAGGCCAAATCGCGGCGCGCGCTGGCGGGCGGTGAGCCGGTCAAGGAACATCTCTTGATCAGCCGCTATGCGCCGAAGCGGGTCAACGAAGGCGAGATGCTGTCATTCAACGATGTGCAGGAAATCCTGCGCATTCCGGTGATCGGCGTCATCCCCGAATCGGAAGCCGTGTTGCAATCATCGAACTCCGGCACGCCGGCGATCCATCTGACCGGTACCGACGTCGCTGGTGCCTACGCGGATGTCGTTGGCCGTTTCCTCGGCGAAACCATTCCCTTGCGCTTCGTCGACTACGAAAAACCCGGTCTGTTCAAGCGCCTGTTCGGGGGTAAGTAAACATGTCGCTGCTGAGCCGCATCTTTGGCAACAAACCCAGGACGGCCGCGATCGCCAAAGAACGTTTGCAGTTGATCATCGCTCACGAACGTGGTGGCGACACGAGCAAGCCGGATTTTCTGCCGGCGCTGCAACAGGAATTGCTGGCGGTAATCTCCAAATACGTGTCGGTCAATCAGGAAGACATCAAGGTCACCCTGGAAAAACAAGGCAATCTCGAAGTGCTTGAGGTCAACATCGTCATGCCGGAGGCCGGTGCCAAGCGCTGATCGGCGGTTCGCGGATCGGCATCGACCGCTCGA
>WBZT01003014.1_pt1 | contig 11329 bp, 7 predicted proteins | sample 5204241 | NCBI WGS metagenome assembly WBZT01 (sample SAMN12344358, study PRJNA552823) | activated sludge metagenome | biome: Activated sludge suspended growth; feature: Nitrification reactor; material: Wastewater; isolation source: activated sludge from nitrification reactor of wastewater treatment...
CGTCGAGGATGGTCATCACTTCCTCGATGCTCAGCACCTCGCCCATCACGATCGAGGAGATCATCACCCGGGCCGAGGCCGCGCCGATCGCGCCCGCCAGCAGCCGCTCGGTGTAGTGGATCAGCCGCGAGTCGGCCTGGAGAGGATAACCGTCGTGCTGCTGGGCGTAGCGGTCGAACGCCTCCCCGGCGCGCTGCGGGCCGAGAAAGCGGGCCAGCAAGTCGTACAGGTCGGTGGTTTCCGCGACGCCCCGCCACAGCAGCGAGTCGCCATCGTGGCGCTCGCGTTCGAGCACGTTGACGAACTGGCTGGCTTGAACCTGCTCGATGGGGTCCGGCCGGGTCAGCAGCGAGCCGAACACCAGCCCGCCGACATTGAGCAGCATGCTCCAGAACACCGCGTGCATGTAAGGGTCCAGATTATCGAGGCCGAACAGCGCGTAAGGCTTGAACAGTTCCAGGCCAAACGGCCCTTGCTCGATAAAGCCGGCGCCGATCCAACCGGAGCGGGCCATGGCCGGCAGCAGCAAAGTGTAGGTCCACACCAGGAAGCCGCCGCTCAAGCCGAGCAGCGCGCCCCGCCGGTTCGCCCGTTTCCAGAACAGGCCGATCAGGATCGGCGGCGCGAACTGGGCGGCGGCGGCGAAGGACACCAGGCCGCTCGCCACCAGCGCGTAGGATTCGGCGACGAACCGGAAATACAGATAGCCCAGCAGGATCAGCCCCGCGATGCCGACGCGGCGGATGCCGAGCAGCAGGCCCGAGAGATCGGTGCGGCTGGACAGCCAGCGCGGATTGGCGCGCAACAGGAGCGGCATCACCAGATCGTTGCAGACCATGGTGGACAGGGTGACGGTCTCGAACAGGATCATGCTGGTGGCGGCGGACAGCCCGCCCAAAAAAGCCAGCAGGGCCAAGTCGGGCAGGTGTTCGGCCATCGGCAGCGCCAACACGAACATGTCCGCGTCCACCTCGCCGTCACCGAAGGTCAAGCGCCCGCCCAGGGCGATCGGCAGCACGAACAGGTTGATGAGGAACAGATACAGCGGAAACAGCCAGATCGCCTTGCGGATGTGGACTTCGTTGACGTTTTCCACCACCAGCACCTGAAATTGCCGGGGCAAAAACAGGAAAGCCATCATCGACAGAAAGGTCAGCGACAGCCAGCCGCCGTAGCCGCCCGGTATCACCTCGAAGCGCATCAGGGCCGCCAAATCGGGATGGGTGGCGGCCTGCCGGAACAGATCGCCGGGTCCGCCGAACACGCCGAAGGTGACGACCAAGCCGACCGCCACGAACGCCACCAGCTTGAACAGCGACTCGAACGCCACCGCCGCCACCATGCCCTCGTGGCGTTCGGTGTTGTCGATGTGGCGGGTCCCGAACAGGATGGCGAACAGGATCAGCACCAGGGCCACGTAGAAGGTGGTATCGGACCAGACCGGATGCTGGGTGGCCACCGCCGCCATCGACACCGCCGGATACTGGCGCAGCAGACTGAAACTGGTGGCGATGGCTTTCAGTTGGATGGCGATGTAGGGCAGGATGCCCAGCACCACGATGACCGTGACCATTCCCGCCAACAGACCGCTTTTGCCGTAGCGGGAGGCGACGAAATCGGCGATGGAGGTGATGCGGTGGACCTTGGTGATGCGCACGATGCGCCGCAGCACGAACCAGAACAGGATCGCCATGAGGGTGGGACCGAGGTAAACCGGCAGGAAATCCACCCCGCTTTTCGCCGCCAAGCCGACGCTGCCGTAAAAGGTCCAGGCGGTGCAGTAAATCGCCAGGGACAGGGTGTAGATGTAGGGGTTGGCGATGATCGATCGGCCGGCGTCGGCGCGCTGGTCGCCGTAATAGGCGATGCCGAACAGAACGCCCATGTAGGCCAGGGCGCTGGCGATGATGACGCTGTCGCTGAGCATCAGGGTTGGCTCGGCCGGTCGGTTCCGCCAGCGCCGCCCCGGTCGGCGGCGACCGGCGGCGGCCGGGAAGCGCTTTCGAGCGGCGGCGCCGGTCGCTCCGGCGCGTGGATTTCCGATCGCTCCACGATCGCGACCAGCAGCGCGATGATGGCCAACCAAATCAGGTACAGGTAAAGATAGAGCAGCGGAATACCGAAAGGCAGCCAGGCGCGGTCGAACAAATCCAGGAACGGATAGTTCAGCACCAGCGCGCCGACCACGAACAGGATGACGATGGATTCCTTGGATTGTTGCCGCATGGGGGGTTGATCGGTGGTGGATGGCGCGGACGCGGCGCGGGCTTGCCGCCGAAGCTATTGCGGCGGACGCGAGACTTAAAAGTTAGCCTGAGTCTTGCGAATTTCAACCATCTTGTCGGAAGCTGCCAACGCTTGACCGAGGGTTTTGATATCCTGGGCTTCCAGCAGATCCAGCAGCTTCAAAAAGACGCGCGCGGTGACCAGGGAATCGCCCAGAGCGTTGTGCCGGTCGTGGACATCGACGCCCAAGCGGTCGGCGATGGCGTCCAGGTTGTGATCGTCGGTGTAATCGTGCAGGTAGCCGGACAACAGCAGGGTGTCCAGGACGGGATTGCCGAAGTGGGGTCCGCCTTTCTGCTCCCGGATCTTGAGGAACTTCATGTCGAAGGCGGCGTTGTGGGCGACCAGCACGTTCCGGTCGCCGCCGACGAAGGCGTGGAATTGCGGCAACACCACATCGGCGCCGGGCTGGTCCCGGACCATCTCGTCGGTGATGCCGTGGAAGCGAATGGTGGCCTTGGGAATCGGCTTGCCGGGATTGACCAGCCGATCGAATTGCTCTCCGGCCAGCAGGCGGCGGTTGACGATGCGCACGCCGGCGATCTGGATGATCTCGTCGCCCTTGGAGGGCGCCAAGCCGGTGGTTTCGGTGTCGAACACCACGTAGGTCAGCGCCGACAGCGGGTAATTGAGCAGATCCCCCCATTCGGCCCGATCCTCGTCGCCCAAGGAAAAATCGTAGAATTCCGGCCGCTCCGGGATGAGTTCGGCCGTTTCTTTCCACTGGTGCGCGGACGCCGGCAGCGGCAGGCGCAGGAGGGCGTGGCCGGCCCGGCGATGGGGTTGGCTCCACAGCTCGCTGTTGTGCCGCCCCAGGATTTCGCCCACCGTGTGCGCGCCCACCAAATCCTGCACGTTTTCGTCCAGCCAGCTTTCCAGTTGATGGGCGGGCACGGGTCCGCCCGGCCAGACGATGTCGAGATAGACGCGGCGGTTGCCCAACAGGCATTCGATTTCGAAATCGTGGCCGATGTCGTCGGCGTGCAAGCGGCCGATCAGGAATTCGAGCAGCAGCATGATCGAGTGGTTATCGACGTGCAGCCAGAGCGGAGCGCCCGTCATCTTGACCCGCAACCCGTGGCGCTGCTCCAAGTGGCGCACCGCGTTGCCGATGAGATCGGCGGAATGGACGTTGTTCATCGGCCAGCGGTTGGCGTAGAGCGTGCGCAGATCGAGGGTCAGTTCCTGCAAGCGCTGGCTGAGGCGCTCGCTTTCCTCGACGAGGATTTTCTGAAAGGCCGCGCGTTGCGCCGGATCCATGTCGCCGAAGAACATGACGGTATCCGCCGCGGCGCGCAGGTTGGCGAGCGGCCGGCGCAGATCCTCGGTGCGGGTCTTGATCGCGGAGCGATCCACCTGCTGGGTGATGTCGCGGAAGGTGACGACGAACGCGGCGCCTCGCTCGGTGGCGCCCGGCAACAGGCTGATCCGGCAATGGAACATCGCCTGGTCGTCCACGGTGGGGCAGACGAACTCGGCATCGTCATCGGTGGCGGAACCTTCGGCGTTTTGGCGGCGGTAGTCGAGCAATTGCAGCGTGCTCTCGATCGGCGCCCGGGTCCACAGATCGTAGAGGGAGCGGCCCAGCCCCAGCAGGTTGCGATCGGGCAGCAGTTTCACCGCCGCCGGGTTGTAGAGCAGGATGCGGGCCGCGCCGTCGCAGACCAGAACACCTTCGGACAATTCGCGCAGGACGGTTTCCAGGCGGGCCTTCTGGTCCTCGATCTCGGCGGTGGCGGTGGCGGTGGCGGCGGCCATGTCGCGGCGGGCGCTGTGCAGGGCCTCGCCCAATTCCAGCAGCATGGTCGGGAACTGGCCCAGCCAGTGCTGCTCGGGCAGTTCCAGGACGTAGCCGGGGTTGCTGCGGGCGATGATGCGGGCGCCGCGGGCCAAGGCCCCGAGGGGAATGAAACAGTGCCAGTCGAGCAGCGCCCAGACCGCCGTGACGCCGCCGACGATGGCGAAGGCGGCCAGGACCAGCAACAGCACCAGGGAGTCGCGCTGGTTGGGGTCCGGCACCGCTTGGTGGGTTTGCCAGCCCAGCCAGCCCAGGGAGCCGAGCGCCAGGACGACCGGAACCAGCCACAGCAGCCAGAGCTTGGTCCGGTAGCTCATGGGGCTCAGCCGGCTTCCGCCAGTAGCTCGCGAACCCGCTCGACGACTTCCTGGGTCGAAAACGGTTTGGTGATGTAATCGTCCGCGCCCAAGGCCAAGCCTTTCTCCCGCTCGACCTCGCGGCCCTTGGCGGTCAGCATGATGATGCGCACCGCTTTCCAGTCCGGGTTGGCGCGGATGGCTTGGCAGACTTCGTAGCCGTTCTTGCGCGGCATCATCACGTCGAGCAACACCAGATCGGGCGTCTCGGCCGCGACGGCGGCCAAGGCCGCTTCTCCATCCGAGGCGGTCCGCACCTGAAAACCGGCCTGCTTCATGAGAAATTCCAAGGACAGCACGATGTTCGGTTCATCGTCGACCACCAAGATTTTGTTCGCCATGTCTCCCCCGGTCGCCCAGCGTTCTCGATTCGTGCGCGTATTATGACGGTTTTTCGGCCCCGTTTCGCACCGCGTCATTGTCGCGCGGCTCCTGAGCGCCATCGGGCTTTTTGTCGGTGATATCCTTGGCAGAGCCGCTGGCTTTGGCGACCGCTTCCCAGAATTTCTGCACTATTTCCATCGAGTGGAATTGCGTGGGCAACAGCGGCTTGAAGAACTGGTTGAACGAGTCGAAGTTGATCACGCCGCGCTGCACGTTGTCGCGGAGGGTTTGCAAAACATCGTCGTGCAGGGGTTGGATGTTCGGCAAACCCAAAAACTCGCGCATTTCCTGGGCGGTGGCCTCTACGCTGACATTGACTTTCATCGGCATGCTTCCTCGTCGTGCTGCGGTGTGGCGGACGTCGCCGCCGGAGACTCGGCTTGGCGTCGGGTTGGCTCAAACCGATAGCATAGCAGGATTGGCGCCGCTCTTCCGGCCAACCGCGCCGGCGATCTCCGCGGCGCGCGGATCGGGAATGGTGCGGTGGCGCCTTACGGCGATGGCGTCGCGGTTCGGCCGGTTTCCAGAAACCGCGCCATGATCTCGGTCAGCCGCGCCCGGTCGAACGGCTTGCTCAGGTAATCGTCCATGCCGGCGGCCACGCACCGCTCGCGAAAGCCTTTCACCACGTTGGCGGTCAGGGCGACGATCGGCAGATGCGCGCCGCCGTCGCGCTCGCGGCGGCGGATTTCGGCGGTGGCGGCGAAACCGTCGAGGACGGGCATCTGGCAATCCATCAAAACCAGGTCGTAAGTGGTCCGCGCCACGGCCTCCACGGCTTGCTGGCCGTCGGCGGCGAGGTCCGCCCGACAGCCCAGAGATTCCAGGGTGGCCCGGGCCACCTCCTGGTTGACCGGATTGTCCTCCACGATCAGCACGCGGGCACCGTCGAACCGGACGGTCGGCGCGACCGGGTCGGCGGCTTCGGCCGCCTCGGCCGACGAGCGATCCAGAGACACCCGAAACCAAAAGCGGGAACCTCGGCCGGGCGCGCTGTCCACGCCGATTTCGCCCGCCATGAGGGCGACCAGTCGCTTGCAGATCGCCAGGCCGAGCCCGGTGCCGCCGTACTGGCGGGTGATGGAGCCATCGGCCTGGGTGAAAGCATCGAAGATGCGCTCCCGCGCGTCGTCGGCGATGCCGGCGCCGGTGTCGCTGACCTCGAAGCGCAGCGCGCCCCGCGCGTCGGCGATCCGTTCCGGCTCGACCCGGACCGTCACCCGGCCTCGGGCGGTGAATTTGATGGCGTTGCTCAGCAGGTTCATCAGAATCTGCCGCAGCCGCACCGGATCGCCTCGCCACCGTCCCGGCAGGTCGGCCGGCACGACCACGGAAAATTCCAACCCTTTGTCGCGAGCGCGCGCGACGAACGGGGCGGCGCTGTCCTCGATCAGCTGGCGCAGATCGAAATCGATCGCTTCCAGGCTGAGCTTGCCGGCCTCGATCTTGGAAAAGTCCAGGATGTCTTTGATGATATCCAGCAGGGTTTGGCCGGAGCGCAAGACCGTTCGCGCGTACTTGCGCTGCGTCTCGTCCAGCGGCGTTGCCAGCAGCAGCTCCGCCATGCCCAGCACGCCGTTCAGCGGGGTGCGAATTTCGTGGCTCATGGTCGCCAGGAATTCGCTCTTGGCCCGGCTGGCGGCCTCGGCGTCGCGCTTGGCCCGTTCCAGCACCCGTTCGAGCTGCTTGCGCCGGTCGATGTCCCGGCTCACGCCGATCAGGCCCAGGACCGCGCCAGCTTGATCCAGGTAGGGCGTTTTCAGGGTTTCGATCACCGTGCGCCGACCGTCCGGATGATCCAGCCATTCCTCGTGGAGCAAGGGCTGGCCGCTGGCCAGCACCTGCCGGTCGGCGGCGCGAAAGCCGTGCGCCACGGCTTCGGGAAACAGGTCCAGATCGGTTTTCCCCGCGACTTGCCGGGCGGTGGTCCGCAGCGACTCGGCGAAGGCCTTGTTGCAGCCCAGATAAATCCCGTCGGTGTCCTTGTAGAAAATCAGGTCGGGGATCGAATCGATCAGGCAATGCAGCAGCGCGCGTTCCCGGGCCAGAGTTTCCTGCACTTGCAGCAGCGCCCGATTGTCGTCGCCCAAGCGCTGGCCCATGGCGGCGAGGTGTCGGGCGGTGTCGTCGAATTCCCGCACCGGGAAACGGGGCGCGGCCGGGCTGTAGTCGCCGGCCCCGATTTGCTCCGCCATGGCGTCGATGCGGGCCAGCGGCGCGGACAGGAATTTGCTCATCCGCCGGGCGCGCAGATACAGCGCGGCGAAGAACACGGCGTAAAACAAGATCAGCCCGGCCACCAGCAGCCAGCCGATTCGCTGGAGGCGCCGGTTCAGCTCGACGACGTGGGCGTAAACGGCGCTCTCGGCCGCCACGATCAGCAACGTCCAGCCCGTCTCCGGCACGGTCGCCCAGGCGGCGCGCTTGCGCTCACCCTGCAAGACGATCTCGCCGGCGCCGCTGGCCTGTTCGCGCAGGCGTGTCGCCAGCGCGCCGAATTCGGTGCGCAAAAAGAAGTTGAAGTCGTCCGGCTTGAAGGTATCCCGCAGGACCAGTTCCGCGTAGTGGTGGTTTTTCAGCTCCGCCAGGCTCAGGTCGCGCTCGCCGGCTGGCGGCAGGGCCAGAATGGCGCCGTTTTTCCCGACCAGCACGCCGTACCCTTGCCAGGGAACCCGGAGCGCCAGAACGCCCTCGACCAAGGCCGAAACGGTGATGTCCAGGCCCACCACGGCTTCCAGAAAATCGCCGTCGTAGACCGGCGCGATGCTGGAGGCCATCCAGCCCTGGCCGGCCGGATCGATGTACACGTCGGTCCACACCGCTTTTCTGTCCGGGTTGTGCCGGGCGTCGGCCTCGTAGTAGAAGTTGAACGCGGGGATATCCAAGCCGGGGGGATACTGCTTCAACACCTCGAAATAGGGGTAGATGCGGTTGAGCGAATCGAAGGTGTTCAAGTAGATTTGGCTGACCAGGGGCGTGTTGGCTTGCAGGTCGCGCATCAGGGGGTCCAGGCGGGAGGCGCGCAACACCTTGTCGCGCTCCCGCTCGCCGACCGGGACAATGCCGCTGTAGAACACCGCCGCGCCGCCGTCTTCGCGCCGGGTGTAGTAAACGCCTCGCTCGCCGTAGGCGTAGCGGTCCGATTCCCGGGCCGGGATTTCGCCGGCTTGGAGCGGCGCCGATAAAGCCCGTCGGACGGCCCCGGCGAAAATCCGGGTGCTCTGGGCCACGGCCGCCAGTTGCCTGTCGAGCGTGGCGGTTTCGCGCTGGGCGATTTGCAGCAGGTCGCCGTCGGCGTGCTGGCGCATGGCGCCGATGTTTTCCTCCAAGACCAAGTTGTTGGCCAGCAGAAAGGCGGCGACCAGACCGATTTCCACCAGCAGCAGCGGGATCAGGGCGGCGCGAAGATAAGCGCGCCAAATCCACTTGAGCAGCGGTTCGGTCGGTCGGTCTGGAGCGGTCATCGCGTTCGGATCGAGGCGTCGCCGGCGTTGTGCCGCGCCCGGCCGCGCTTGAGGTGGATCAGCAGCAGGGAGACGGCGGCGGGGGTCACGCCGGGAATGCGGCCGGCTTGGCCCAGGGTGCGGGGCCGATGGCGGCCCAGTTTTTCGCTGACCTCGCGCGACAGGCCGTGGACCTGGGAATAGTCGAAATCGGCCGGCAACGCCATTTCCTCGTGGCGGCGCTGGCGTTCGATCTCGTCCCGCTGTCGTTCGATATAGCCGGCGTATTTGGCTTGAATTTCCACCTGCTCGGCGACTTGCGGGTCCGCTTCCCCCGGTCCGACGCCGGGCAGGCTCATCAGGGCGGAATAGGTGACTTCGGGCCGGCGCAACAGCTCGGCCGCCCGGCTTTCCCGCGCCAGCGGACCTCGCAGAACCCGTTGCAGGTCGGCTTCGCTCGCCTGTCCCGGCCGAACCCACGTTTCGCGCAGCCGCCGGCTTTCCCGCTCGATGGCTTCGCGCTTAGTCGAAAATGCCCGCCAGCGCACGTCGTCCACCACCCCCAGCCGGCGGCCGGTTTCGGTCAGGCGCAGGTCGGCGTTGTCCTCGCGCAGCAGCAAGCGGTATTCGGCCCGGCTGGTGAACATCCGGTACGGCTCGCCGGTGCCGCGGGTGATGAGGTCGTCGATCAGAACGCCCAGATAGGCTTCGTCGCGGCTCGGCCACCACGGCTGCTCGCCTCGGACAAATCGTCCGGCGTTGATGCCGGCCAGCAGACCTTGGGCGGCGGCTTCCTCGTAGCCGGTGGTGCCGTTGATCTGACCGGCGAAGAACAAGCCCTGAATGGCGCGGGTTTGCAGCGAGTAGTCCAGATCGCGCGGGTCGAAGAAATCGTATTCGATGGCGTAGCCGGGCCGGGTGATGTGAACGTTTTCCAAGCCCTGGATCGACCGGACCAGCGCGTGTTGCACGTCGAACGGCAGGCTGGTGGAAATCCCGTTCGGGTAAAACTCGTGCGTCTCCAGACCCTCGGGTTCCAGAAACACCTGATGCGAGCTTTTGTCGGCGAAACGGTGAATCTTGTCTTCGATGGAGGGGCAATAGCGCGGCCCGACGCCTTCGATCACGCCCATGTATAGCGGCGAGCGGTCCAGGCCGCCGCGAATGATGGCGTGGGTGCGTTCGCCGGTGTGGGTGATCCAGCACGACACCTGCGGCGGATGCTCGGCCACCGAACCGAGAGAGGAAAACACCGGGCAGGGCGTATCGCCCGGCTGTTCGGTCAGTCGCGAGAAATCGATGCTCCGGCCGTCCAGACGGGGCGGCGTGCCGGTTTTCAGCCGACCGACGCGCGGCGCCAGCTCCCGCAAGCGCGCCGCCAGGGCGTTGGCGGGCGGATCGCCGGCCCGGCCGCCCTCGTAGCTGGCCATGCCGACGTGAATCCGCCCGGCCAGGAAGGTGCCGGCGGTCAGGATCACCGCGCCGGCGGCGAACTGGATGCCGCTCTGGGTGACGACGCCGGCGATTCGCTCGCCCTCGACCCGCAAGTCGGTGGCGGCCTGCTGGAACACCCGCAGGTTCGGCTGGTTTTCGATCATCGAGCGCACCGCCGATCTGTACAGCGCCCGGTCGGCCTGACAGCGGGTGGCGCGCACCGCCGGTCCCTTGCGGTGGTTGAGGATGCGGAACTGGATGCCGGCCCGGTCGGCGGCTCGCGCCATCACCCCGCCCAGCGCGTCGATCTCCTTGACCAGATGGCCCTTGCCGATGCCGCCGATGGCCGGGTTGCAGCTCATCGCGCCCACCGTTTCGATGGTGTGAGTCAGCAATAGGGTGTTCAACCCCATCCGGGCGGCGGCCATACACGCCTCGGTGCCGGCGTGGCCGCCGCCGATCACGATCACGTCGAACGCTTCGGGGTAACGCATGGTGGTTCCCAGCCTGGAGAGCGAGAGAGGGGCGATGTCGCCGCCTCAATCCGGCGACGGCAGTTGCACGGCATAATTGGACACCGGCAAGGCCACGGTGATGACGCCTTGCTTGGCGAGAAACTGGGCGAAGCGCTTGTAGCCGGCCTCGTCCAGCGCCGCCGGCCGCCGCGCCAAGCGGGGTAGCGTGTCGCGCCAGGCGCGGCGGTTCAACTCGTCGTCCAGATCCTTGTGCTGGGCCACAAACCCTTTCCAGGCATCGTCGGGGTGATTGAGGATATATTGAGTGGCTTGCTCCAGGGCGGTCAGGAATCGCCGCAGCCGGGGATCGTTGAGTCGGTCGCGGTTGGCCACCAGCACCAGCTCGTCGTAGGGCGGCACGCCTTCTTCCTCGGGATAAAACGCCCGGCCCGGCTTTTTGGCCAGATCGAGCTGGTTCAGCTCGAAATTGCGAAACGCGCCGATCACCGCGTCCACCTGCTTGGACAGCAGCGCGGGGGACAGCGAGAAGTTGACGTTCACCAGCGTCACGTCTTCCGTCTTGAGGCCGGCTTTGGCCAGCATCGCTTTGAGCAGGGCTTCTTCGAAGCCGCCCACCGAATAGCCGATCTTGCGACCCTTCAGATCGGCCAGGGTTTTCACCGGACCGTCCTTCAGCGCGACCAGCGAATTCAGCGGGGTCGCGACCAGAGTGCCGATCCGTTTGATCGGCAAGCCGGCGTTGACGTGGATCGTCAGTTGCGGCTGGTAGCTGACCGCGATATCCACCTTGCCGGCGGCGACCAGCTTGGGCGGATCGTTGGGGTCGGCGGGCGTTTGCAGCTCGACCGCCAAATCCTGGGCGGCGAAGTAGCCCTTTTCCTGGGCCACGATCAAGGCCGCGTGATCGGGATTGACGAACCAGTCGAGCATGACGGTCAGCTTCTTTTTGGCGGCGTCCGGTTCTTCGCCCGCCCGAGCGACGGGCGCCAGCAGGGCCAGACCCAGCAACAGCAGAACAGCGCGTAGCAGATTCGGCATGATTTCAATGTCCGTTCAATCGGTTTCAGAGGCTTCGGGGTTGGCGCGATGCCAGGGTAGCAGGCGCTTTAGACCGGCATCCACGGAAAAATACAGACCGACCGCCAGCGCGGC
>WBZT01003015.1_pt1 | contig 11328 bp, 9 predicted proteins | sample 5204241 | NCBI WGS metagenome assembly WBZT01 (sample SAMN12344358, study PRJNA552823) | activated sludge metagenome | biome: Activated sludge suspended growth; feature: Nitrification reactor; material: Wastewater; isolation source: activated sludge from nitrification reactor of wastewater treatment...
GGCCGGTGAGATACCGGTGAGCGGGTAGGCCACGTCGTGGCGGCGGCGGACCTCGTCGTGGATCACGTCGATACCGATCCCGCCGAGCTTGGTCGGCGTCCCGGTGAAGTGCCGGTCGACGAGTTCCTGACTCAGGCCCAGTGCCTCGAACACCTGGGCACCGCGATAGGAGGCCACCGTGGAGATGCCCATCTTGGACATGACCTTGAGGACACCCTTGCCCAGCGCCTTGACCAGGTTGCGGACCGCCTGCTCCGGGGAGATCTCGGTGATCGCGCGCGAGCGCACCATCGATTCCACGGTCTCCATGGCCAGGTAGGGATTCACGGCTGCCGCGCCGTACCCGACCAGCAGCGCGACGTGGTGGACCTCGCGGACGTCCCCGGCCTCCACCAACAGCGAGGTCGAGGTGCGCGTCTTCTGGCGTACCAGGTGGTGGTGTACCGCCGAGGTCAGCAGCAGCGACGGGATCGGGGCGTGGTCGAAATCGGAGTCCCGGTCGCTGAGGATCAGGAAGCGCACACCGGCGGCGATCGCCTCATCGATCTCGGCGAAGATCTCCTCGAGCCGATCGGCCAGCGACTGGGCGCCACCGTTGATGTCGTACAGGCCGCTGACCCGCATGGCCGCGAAGCCGGGCAGGTCGCCGTCCTGGTTGATGTTGAGCAGCTTGGACACTTCGTCGTTGTCGATCACCGGGAACGGCAGCAGCACCTGCCGGCAGTGCGCCGGGGTCGCCTCCAGCAGGTTGCCCTCGGGACCGATGGGGCTGCTCAGTGAGGTGATGATCTCCTCGCGGATCGCGTCCAGCGGCGGATTCGTCACCTGGGCGAACAGCTGCGCGAAGTAGTCGAACAGCAGGCGCGGCCGGTCCGAGAGCACCGCCACCGGGGTGTCGGTACCCATCGACCCGAGGGGCTCGGCGCCGGTCTGCGCCATCGGGGCCAACAGGATCCGCAATTCCTCCTCGGTGTAGCCGAAGGTCTGCTGACGACGCGCGATCGAGGTGGGGGTGTGGATGATGTGCTCGCGCTCGGGCAGGTCGTCGAGGTGCAGGACGCCGGCGTGCAGCCACTCCTCGTAGGGACGCTCCGCGGCCAGTTGGGCCTTGACCTCGTCGTCCTCGATGATGCGTCCGGCAACGGTGTCCACGAGGAACATCCGGCCCGGCTGCAGCCGGCCCTTGCGCACCACGGTGGCCGGGTCCAGGTCCAGCACCCCAGCCTCGGAAGCCAGCACCACCAGGCCATCGGAGGTCACCCAGAAGCGCCCGGGGCGCAACCCGTTGCGGTCGAGGACCGCACCGATGATCCGGCCGTCGGTGAAGGACACGCTGGCCGGGCCATCCCACGGTTCGGTCAGCGACGAGTGGTATTGGTAGAAAGCCCGCCGGGCCGGATCCATGTCCGGGTTGTTCTCCCAGGCCTCCGGAATCATCATCAGCACGGCATGCGGCAGCGTCCGCCCACCGAGGTAGAGCAGTTCCAGCACCTCGTCGAAACTCGCCGAATCGCTGCCGGTCGGGGTGCAGATCGGGAAGAGCCGCTCGAGGTCACCGGGGATGAGGTCGCTGCGCAACAGCGCCTCCCGGGCCCGCATCCAGTTCCGGTTGCCCTTGACCGTGTTGATCTCACCGTTGTGCGCGATCAGGCGGAACGGGTGGGCCAGCGGCCAGCTCGGGAAGGTATTGGTGGAGAAGCGCGAGTGGACCATGCCCAGGGTCGAGGTGGTGCGCGAGTCCGAGAGGTCAGGGAAGAAGGGCTCGAGTTGAGCGGTCGTCAGCATGCCCTTGTAGACGATCGTGCGGGTACTCAGGCTCGGGAAGTAGACCCCGGCGTCGTGCTCTGCACGCTTGCGCAGGACGAACGCCAGCCGCTCGAGGTGCAGCTCATCGTCCCCGGCGGGCCCGGTGATGAAGATCTGCCGGAACGCGGGCATGGCGCTGCGAGCGGTCTTGCCGACCATCGAATCGTTGGTGGGCAGGTCGCGCCACCCCAGCACGGTGAGGCCCTCCTCGGCGGCGATCGCCTCGATGGTCTTGACCGCCACCGCGGCCTCCCCCGGCTCGATCGGCAGGAACGCCGTACCGACGCCGTAACGACCGGCGGGGGGAAGGTCGAAATCGACCACAGCGCGGAAGAGCTCGTCGGGCACCTGGATGAGGATCCCCGCGCCGTCGCCGGAGTCCGGCTCGCTGCCCGACGCGCCCCGGTGCTCCAGATTCGTCAAGGCGGTGAGCGCCTTGTGCACGATCTCGTGGGACGGCTGCCCGGTCATGGTCGCCACGAAAGCGACTCCGCAGGCGTCGTGCTCGAACGCCGGGTCGTACAGGCCGTGGGAGAGGGTCATTCGCACTCCAGGATCGTTGGGTCCACCGGTCAGGGAACGCACGCTGGCGCGCGCCCTGCGGGACGCCGTTGGCCCGAAGTCGCTTCAGCATACCCTGCCGCTGCCTCGGCACATCCGGCCCTGGCGCGGGAACCCCACCGGGCCGCGGTGCGGTGCACACTGTCTGTGTGACCCAGTACTGCGTGCGCAGCGCCGACGGCACGGTGCTCGCGGCGTGGCGCAACGATGGTGACGGGGTCCCGCTGCTGATCTGCAACGGGCTGGCGTCGAGTCCTGCCGCGTGGCCCTCGTTGCGGGAACCGGAGTCCGGGTTCGACGCCCGCACCTGGTGGCACCGCGGCATCCCGCCCTCGGAGGTCCCGCAGGGCGGCATCGAGATGGCCGACCACGTCGCCGACGCGATCGCGGTCGTCGACGACGCCGGGTGGGACCGCTACCTCGTGGTCGGCTGGTCCTTGGGGGTGAACATCGCCCTTGAACTCGCCGGGTCGGACGACCGGGTCGCCGGGGTGCTCGCGCTGGCGGGGATACCGGGCGGCACGTTCGACGCGATGCTGCCGATCCCGGCGATCCCGCGCGAGGTGGCCACATCGCTGGTCGGCTTCGCCACTGCGCTGCTTCAGCGGGCCGGCTCCCAGGTCGGTTCGCTGGCGCACTGGCTCGGACAGAACCCGCGCACCGCGGAGTGGCTGACCTCGAACGGCATCATCGGCGCCAGTGCCGATATCGGGCATGTGCGCGAACTCGTGCGCGACTTCCTGGGGATGGACGTGCACTGGTACGGCAGGCTTGCCGGCGGGCTGCGGCGGCACCGCACGATGGACGTCTCGACGCTGACCTGCCCGGTCGTCTATGTGAGCGCCGGGCAGGACCTGGTCACCGACCCGGCGGCCGTGGAGGAGGCCGCTGGACGCACCCCGGCCGGGCGGGTGGAACGCTGGGACGCCACCCACTTCCTGGTGCTCGAATACCCGGACCGGGTGCGCGAGGCGCTCGTCGAGCTCGCCGACGAGGTGGGGCTGCGCTGAGCGGTCCGCGAAACGGCGGCTCACCAACCGCGAGTGCTACGAAACCGACAGCTTCAGACCCCCGAAACCGCCCTCTTCGTGACACTCGGGCCGTGGGACGTGCTCAGGCCGCCTCGACCGGCTCCCGGCCCGGCCGGTACACGGATTCCTCGCGACCCGGCGCGTACCGACGCGAGATGAGGATGTACGCGATGGCACCCACGAACACGACCACGGAGACGAAGACGTTCACCCGAACACCCAGGATCAACGTCGCGTCGTCGATGCGCAGCAGCTCCCAGAAGAACCGGCCGACGGTATAGAGCGCGACGTAGGCCGCGAAGACCCGGCCGTGCCCCATCTGGAAGCGCCGGTCCAGCCACCAGACCGCGACCGCCACGAACAAGCACCACAGCGACTCGTAGAGGAACGTGGGGTGGAACGTCTCGAACTGCTCGTAACCGGCTGGCCTGTTCGCCGGGTCGATCTGCAGCCCCCACGGCAGCGTGGTGGGCTCCCCGAAGAGTTCTTGGTTGAACCAGTTGCCCCACCGGCCGATGGCCTGTGCCACCGCAAGGCCCGGCGCGAGCGCGTCGCCAAGGGGTGGCAGCAACAGCCCGTACCGCCGGCAGGCGTACCAGGCGCCCAGCGCGCCACCGGCGACTGCACCCCAGATCCCCAGACCGCCTTGCCAGATCTTCAGCGCCGCCACGAACCCGAGCCCGCCCTCGCCGAAGTACGTCGACCAGTCCGTCATCACGTGGTACAGCCGGGCACCGATGATGCCCGCGGGCACGGCCCACAGCGCCACGTCGGCGATCTGTCCGGACTTCCCTCCGCGCGCCTGCCACCGCTTGTCGGTGATCCAGATCGCGACGAAGATGCCCAGCAGAATGGCCAAGGCGTAGGCGCGCACCGGGATCGGCCCGAGTTCCCAGACCCCCTGGGAAGGGGAAGGGATGTATGCCGGGGTCACTGCTGCGGGTTGGTCAGCGCCTCTTTCAGCGCCTCTTCGCTCTGAAGCGCCGTGCTGGGCAGTTCCTTACCGTCGACGAAGATCGTCGGCGTGCCGGTTACACCGGCTCCGAAGGCGGCCTCGTTGCTCAACTGGGCCCAGCCCTGGTAGGTGCCCTCGTCCACGCACTTGTCGAACTGCGTCTTGGCGTCCCCGCTCAGTCCGGCATCGGCGCCGAACTGCTTGAGTTGCTCATCGGTCCAGCCGTCGCCCTCGTTGGCGGGCTGGTTGGCGTACACGATGTTGTGGTACTGCTCTCCGACGCCGCCGGTGATCGCGCAGCCCAGTGCGTTGGCGGCGTTCAACGAGTACTCGGTATTCAGGTTGTTGTCCAGGAACGTCATGATCCGGTACGACAGCTGAATGTTCCCGGCGGCTGCCTCCTCCTGGATCATCGGGCCGTAGGTGGCCTCGAGATTGGCACAGGCGGGGCACTGGAAGTCCTCGAAGATCTCCACGGTCGGCTTGCCCTCAGCGGTGTTGACCTGGAAGGCGTACCCGTTGGCTGCCGTGATCCCGGTGGGTAGGGCGGAGTCGGCGCTCGGAGTCGGAGTGTCGTCCTTACGGGACTGCATCACACCGATCCCAAGGATGATGGCGACCACCGCAAGGACCGCGACCCCGCCGACGATGCGGATCGTCCGCTCGCGACGCCGTTCCGCAGCCTGGGACGCAGCACGCGCCTCGGCGGCCTTCTCGCGAGTGCTCTTCGCGGATTCGTTCTTCTCAGCCATGTGGCTAGACCTGCCTTTCCGAGTCTTCAGAGTAGACGTCCTCGTCCGCCGGCCGGTTCACCGACTCGCGATCCAGGGACCACAGGGTGCGCGGACGCACCGTCAACCACGCCGCCATCCCGGCGAACAACAGGTCGCGCAGGATCTCGGAGGCGTATCGCCAGTTCCGGCCCTCCGGGGTGACGTCGCCGCCACCGCCGAAGCAGCCGCAGTCGATCGAGTAGCCACGGATCCAGACGCTGGCGATCCCGATGATGAATGCCACCATCAGCAGCCCGGACACCAAGGCGGCCCAGCGCGTGAACAGCCCCACCAGCAGCAGAACGGCCAGCAGGATCTCAAGCGCCGGCAGCGCCCAGCCCAGCACGCCGGTCCATTCGACCGGGAAGACCCGATAGGCCATCACCGCGATCTTGGCGCCGTCCGGTTCGAAGATCTTGGTCAGCCCGGCGTACCCGAGGATGCCGGCCAGGACCAGGCGGAACACCAGGCCGATGGCGTCCTTGGTGCGTTCGCTCATCCCCGGCTCCCGCGTCGCGCCCCGCGCAGCGCCGCGGCCATCCCGGCTGCGAGTTCCGCGACGCCGGCGGCGGCCTGGGACGGCGACTCGGCCTCCAGCACCAACCGCACGAACGCCGAACCCACGATCACGCCGTCGGCGTAGCGACCGACCTCGGCAGCCTGCTCCGGTGTGCTGACCCCGAGTCCGACACACACCGGCTGGGAGGTCACCTCCCGGGTGCGTGCCACCAGGTCCTGGGCATCCACCGAGACCGAAGTCCGGGTCCCGGTCACCCCCATCGTCGAGGCGGCGTAGACGAAGCCGTTGCTGATGCGGGCCACGTGCTCGATCCGTTGCCTCGGTGACGACGGCGCGACGAGGAACACACGATCCACGAGAGCATCATCGGTCGCCCGCACCCACTCGGCGGCCTCCTCCGGGATGATGTCCGGCGTGATCACGCCCGCTCCCCCCGCTGCCGCCAACTCCTTGGCGAACCGGTCGACGCCGTAGCGCTCGATGGGGTTCCAGTAACTCATGACCAGTGTCGGGGCACCGGTGGCCGCGATGGCCTCCACCGTACGCAGCACATCCACCACCGTCGTGCCCTGGGCGAGCGCTTGATCGGCGGCGGCCTGGATGACCGGGCCGTCCATCAGCGGATCGCTGTAGGGAAGGCCGATCTCCACGACGTCGACCCCGTTCTCGACCATGGCCGAGACCACGGCGACGGCATCGACCCACGTCGGGAAACCCGCAGGCATGTAGCCGATCAGCAGTGCGCGATCCTCCGCCCGAGCAGCTGCGAAGACCTCCTGGAGCCTGCTCACACCGCCCCCAGACCGAAGTACTGCGCAGCGGTCGCCACGTCCTTGTCCCCGCGTCCGGAGAGGTTGATCACGATCGTCGCGTCGGGGCCGAGTCGCTCGCCGAGCCGCCTGGCACCAGCCACTGCGTGGGCGCTCTCGATGGCGGGGATGATCCCCTCGGCGCGGCAGCACAACTCGAAGGCCGCCATCGCCTCGGTGTCCGTCACACCCTCGTAGACCACCCGGCCAGAGTCCCGCAGCCACGCGTGTTCCGGACCGACTCCCGGGTAATCGAGACCGGCGGAGATCGAGTGGCTGGCCTGCGTCTGGCCGAACTCGTCCTGCAGCAGGTACGAGCGGGTGCCGTGCAGCACCCCCACCGATCCTGCGGACAACGTGGCTGCGTGGCGGCCGGTATCGATCCCGTCCCCAGCGGCCTCGAAGCCGTAGAGACCCACCTCGGCGTCGTCGAGGAACTCGTAGAAGATCCCGATCGCGTTGGACCCGCCTCCTATGCATGCGACCACGGCGTCGGGTAGCCCACCGCGGTCCAGGCACTGCTGGCGGGCCTCCTTGCCGATGACCCGGTGGAACTCGCGCACCATCTCCGGGAACGGTGCCGGGCCCGCGACGGTCCCCAGCAGGTAGTGCGTGGTGGCGACGTTCGTCACCCAGTCCCGCATGGCCTCGTTGATCGCGTCCTTGAGGGTGCGGCTGCCGCTGCGCACCGGGATCACCTCGGCACCGAGCAACTGCATCCTCGCCACGTTCAACGCTTGGCGCTGGGTGTCCTCCTCGCCCATGTAGACGACGCACTCGAGGTCGAGCAGCGCCGCCGCGGTGGCGGTGGCCACGCCGTGCTGGCCAGCGCCGGTCTCCGCGATCACGCGGCTCTTGCCCATGCGCTTGGTCAGCAGCGCCTGCCCCAGAACGTTGTTGATCTTGTGGCTGCCGGTGTGGTTCAGGTCCTCGCGCTTGAGCAGGACCTCGCCGACACCGAAGGCGCGGGCCAGGGCCGGAGCCGGTGTCAGCGGCGTCGGGCGCCCGGAGTAGTCACGCAGCAGTGCATCGAGTTCGGCGTGGAACGCCTCATCCACCCACGCCTTGCGGAAGGCGTCGTCGAGTTCGTCGAGAGCGGCCACCAGGGCCTCGGGCACGAAGCGACCACCGTACTGTCCGAAGTGCCCCCGGGCGTCGGGCAGACCCACTGTGATTGCCTCCTAGTCGGCGTGACGAACCGCTGGGTGCTCCCCCGCGGACACCAGGTCCTGGACGGCGGCGGCCGGGTCGGCCTGCGTCACCAGCGCTTCGCCTACTAGTACAGCATCGGCCCCATCGGCGGCATACGCCAACAGGTCCTGCGGACTCTTGACCCCGGACTCCGCGATCCGCACGATGCCCTCCGGGATCGCCGGGGCGACCCGGCCGAAGACCCCGAGGTCCACCTCGAGGGTGCGCAGGTCGCGGGCGTTCACGCCGATCACTTTGGCGCCGGCGTCGACTGCGCGCCCCACCTCGTCGGCGTCATGGACCTCGACGAGCGGCAGCAGCCCGATGGACTCCGCACGCTCCACCAGGGAGACCAGCGCGGGTTGCTCCAGCGCGGCCACGATCAGCAGCGCGAGGTCGGCACCATAGGCGCGCGCCTCCCAGAGCTGGTAGGAGGTGACGATGAAGTCCTTGCGCAGTACCGGCACGTCGACGGCGGCACGCACCGCCGCCAGGTCGTCGAGACTGCCGCCGAAACGCCGCTGCTCGGTGAGCACGCTGACGCATCGCGCACCACCGCGCTCGTAGGCCTGCGCCAGAAGGGCGGGGTCGTCGATGGGTGCCAGAGAGCCCCTGCTGGGTGAGGATCGCTTGACCTCAGCGATGACCCCGACACCACCCTGGCGCAGCACTGCTAGCGCGTCGATGGGATCGGAACCGGCCTCCACCCGCCGCTTCAACTCCTCGAGCGGGACCTGCTGCTCGCGTGCCGCAAGGTCCTCCCGGACCCCGGCCACGATGTCATCAAGCACGCTCACATGGTCAGACTAACGGCGCGCCGAACTCGCGCGGGCACCCCCTCAGGCCGACGTGCCCAGGGGCATGCCCGGGAGGTTTCGCACCACGGTGAAGGCCACAAGAAGCACCGCGACCGAGATGTTGGTCCACAGCGGCAGCTTGCGGGCCTCCGTGCGCCCCCGCCACTGATCGCGCGTCCATATCCCGTACACCACCAATACCGCGGGGATGAACAGCAGCACGGTGAAGGCGTTGTAGTCCAGTGCGCCTGACAGGTTCCCGTGCATCAGTTCGTGGGTGGAGCGAAGCCCCCCGCAGAACGGACAGTCGAGCCCGCTGAGCACCTTCGTCGGACAGGGCGGGAAATGCCCAGGTTCCGAGGGGTCGTTGACGTAGACGTACGCGCTGGCGGCCAGCCCCCCGGCGGCGGCGAACACCGGCGCCTTCATGCGATCCCAGCGACTCATGGCTACAGGGTAAGACGGATGGGCCTTCACGTCCCCGCTTGAACCTCGATCCACCGGTGTGAGGTGTGGGCGGCGGTCGGGGCCGCGTGATGGCCGGTGTGGTGGTGATCGGGCCGGTGGGCGTGTTTGCCCGGCCGGTCTGTCCGGCTTGTCCTGGGGGTCCTCGGGTCGTGGGGTCGGGCGGCGGGCTGGGTGTCAGGTGGTCATGACCGCGGTCCAGAGGCGTTGCCAGTGTGGCTGCCAGGTCCAGTCCCGCGGTAGTCGCAGGTGTAGCCGTCGGGCGGAGCGGGCGATGCGGGCGGGCAGGTTGATGATCCGGGTGCGGATCGTGGCGGTGGTGGCCTTGGCGAACTGGCCGCCGGCGATCACGCCGAGGGTGCGGGTGAGGTTGAACGCGATCGCCGCGCAGACCAGCCAGGCGGCGTTGGCGGTGAACTTGCCCGAGGGCAGGTGCGCCAGCGCGGAACCCTTGAGGTCGGCGATGACCTGTTCGACGATCGCGTGACCGCGGTGGGTCGACTCCGCGGCCACCAGCGGGGCGGGGTTGTTGGTGAACAGGGCGTGGAACCGCCAGGCGGGGAACAACGGGTCCTGCAACTTGCGCAGGTTGCGTTCCGGGATCCGGCGCACGATCAGCCGGGCCGTGACGTGCTTTGCTGCCGGCCTGGACGCGAACGCGGTGAACTCGATCTCGGCGATCTCCGCGGCGGAGATCAACTCCCCGGTGTCGGGGTCGGGGATCGCCCACGGATACTCGATCCGGGTCCACGTGGCATCATCAATCGTGGCGATCGCCGCCCGCACCCGCCGGTTCAGTGGCATCCCCACGCTGAACCGGGCACCGGCCTTCGACACCGCCTGCAGGATCGCGCTGGAGCAGTAGGCGGAGTCCGCGCGGACCAGAATGTTATCCCCGGCTCCGCAGCGGCGCGCGGTGGTGATCGCGTCCCGGATCATCCGGACCGCGCCGTGCGCCGACGGCGCCGCACCACGCCGCAGCCGGGTCGCGGCGATCACCGGGGCCGCCTCAGCCGTGGAGATGGTGGCCAGCTGGGCGTTCAACCCGCGGATCTTCGTATAGCCGAACTGAGCGCCCTGCTTACCCGGGCCGTAGACACCCTTGACGGTGTCATCGATATCGATCAGACAGCCGGTCTCGATCCCCGACAGCAGCGGCGCGGCCTGCGCGAGCCCGGTCAGGGTGCGGGCGGCGACCGCGTCCAACTGCCGGACATGGCCGAAGGTGAACCCACGCAGGAACGTGCCCAACGTCGACGGAGCCCGCACCCCGTCGAACAGCCGTGCCGCGCCGGCGCGGCGCAACACGTCCAAGTCGTCGATGCTGTCCGCCCCGGCAGCCATCCCGGCCACCAGACTCATCACCTTCGCCCCCGGGTTCGCCCCTGCCGTCACATGCTGCTCAGCAAGGTCCGGCAGGCCCACCTTCTCGGCCAAACGCAGGGCCGGGACCAGCCCGGCCGACACGACCAGATTCGGTTCATCAAACGACGCCGAAACACGCGCCGGGCTGTGAGACAGTTGCATCTACGAGATGCCCCTCTCCTGGTGATCGTGGAAGCGTGAAGAACTCCCATTCTCCCCAGGCAGCGGGGCATTTCTACGTCACCGCGCCGACCCACCCACCAAGATCACCGGTGGATTGAGGTTGAACAGCCTTCGGGTGTCGCCGGTGTCGCGTTCATTGCGCCACCGGCGGGAAGGACACCCGGAAGCACGCGCCACCTTCGGGCGCGTGACCTGCCGAGGCCCGGCCGCCGAGCCGGTCGGCCAGGCGGCCCACCAGAGCCAGCCCCACGCCCGTGCCGACCTGTCGAAGGCCCCGGTACCTGCTGTACAACTCAGCCGGCTCGAAGGCGACCTCGAGGTCACTGTCGGACAGTCCCGGCCCCCCGTCGCGCACCTCCAGGTATCCGACCGGCGGATCGCTCGCGACCTGCAGGATGATCGGGTGCCCGGCCGGAGTCACACGCAGAGCGTTGGCCACGAGGTTGTCGATGATCTGGCGGGCGCGGCGCGGGTCGCAGCGCACCAGCACCGGGCGCTCGGGGACGTGGCAGTACCACTCGACGCCTTCCGCGGCGCATCGGTCCGACCACACCTCGTCTGCCGACAGGGCCACGTCGCGCAGATCGACCTCGACGATGTCCACCGGGAACTCCACGGCACCGAGCCGGGCGAGGTCGAGCAGGTCGGCGATGAGGGCATCGAGCCGGTGGGTCTCCGACAGCATCGTGCCGGCCACCCGCTCCACGTCACCAGCTGGAACGACCCCATCCGCCAGGGCCTCGGCGTATCCTCCGATCGCCGTCATCGGGGTGCGCAATTCGTGGCTGACCGACAACAGGAAGTCGCGCTGCCTGGCCTCGCTGGTCGCCAGACCGTCGCCGAGTTGATTGAGCGCCACGGCGAGTTCGGCG
>WBZT01003019.1_pt1 | contig 11321 bp, 9 predicted proteins | sample 5204241 | NCBI WGS metagenome assembly WBZT01 (sample SAMN12344358, study PRJNA552823) | activated sludge metagenome | biome: Activated sludge suspended growth; feature: Nitrification reactor; material: Wastewater; isolation source: activated sludge from nitrification reactor of wastewater treatment...
AGGGGGGCCGGGCAACCCCGGCCATCGGCTGCGTCCGCTCGCAATCACCTGGGGGAAACGCCGAGTCGGTACCGGGCGTGGCTGGGTCGGTCGGGGTACGGTCTGAGGGGCTGCATCTGCGGTGTCGGACCCGGCGCTTAGGGTTCGTTCATGAGGTGGGTATCGGTCACCTTTCGAGGAGGGAGTGCGCAGTGGCACGAATGGGCGACGGCGGCGACCTCCTGAAGTGTTCGTTCTGCGGCAAGAGCCAGAAGCAGGTCAAGAAGCTCATCGCAGGTCCAGGTGTCTACATCTGTGACGAGTGCATCGACCTGTGCAACGAGATCATCGAAGAGGAGTTGTCCGACGGCTCTGGCGCGTCGATGGACGAGTTGCCCAAGCCCAAGGACCTCTTCGACTTCCTCGATCAGTACGTCATCGGCCAGGACAACGCCAAGAAGACCCTCTCGGTGGCGGTGTACAACCACTACAAGCGGCTGCAGTTCGGCGGTCGCGAGCGGGGCCGCGACGAACACGTCGAGCTCGCCAAGTCCAACGTCCTGCTGCTCGGTCCCACCGGGTCCGGCAAGACTCTCCTGGCCCAGACCCTCGCCCGCCGACTCAACGTCCCCTTCGCGATCGCCGACGCCACGGCACTCACCGAAGCCGGCTACGTCGGCGAGGACGTCGAGAACATCCTGCTGAAGCTGATCCAGGCCGCCGACTACGACGTCAAGAAGGCCGAGAGCGGCATCATCTACATCGACGAGATCGACAAGATCGCCCGCAAGAGCGAGAACCCTTCGATCACCCGGGACGTCTCGGGTGAGGGGGTCCAGCAGGCGCTGTTGAAGATCATGGAAGGCACGCAGGCCTCGGTTCCGCCGCAGGGGGGCCGCAAGCACCCCCACCAGGAGTTCATCCAGATCGACACCACCAATGTGCTGTTCATCGTCGGGGGCGCGTTCGCCGGGCTGGACAAGGTCATCGAGTCCCGGGTCGGCGCCAAGCCGATCGGCTTCACGCATCACCTCACCGAAGAGGAGTCGGGCGACACCAACCCCGACGACATCTTCAGCAAGGTCATGCCCGAGGACCTCCTCAAGTTCGGACTGATCCCGGAGTTCATCGGCCGGCTCCCGGTGGTCACCTCGGTGTCCGCGCTCGATCGCGCGGCACTCATCGCGGTCCTCACCGAACCGCGCAACGCGCTGGTCAAGCAGTACGAGCGGTTGTTCGAGCTCGACGGCGTCGAACTCGAGTTCGACAAGAAGGCGCTCGACGCGATCGCCGACCTCGCCATCGAGCGGGGCACCGGAGCGCGCGGGTTGCGCTCGATCCTCGAGAACATCCTGCTCCACGTCATGTACGACGTCCCCAGCCGCAAGGACATCGCCAAGGTCGTCATCACCGAGAAGACCGTCGTCGACCGCGCGGCACCCACCATGGTTCCCCGCGAGATCACCCCGCGGCGGCGGCGTGGAGGCGGCTCGTCATCGGAGCGCACGACCGCCTGAGCGAGTCACGAGCACTTCGACTGACTCACCAACCGGTTCGACGGCCTCACCTCAGGGGATGACCGGAGGCTCGAGGGCGATCCGCATGTTCGCCACCAGTTGCGCGGCGGCACTGCGGCCCATCCCGGTCACGTCGGCAGCGCCGCTGACTCCCTCATCGGTCCAGAAACACAGACTCTGCTGAGCGGATACCGCGGCGCACGCCATGGAGCCACCGCGGGGACCGGCCGGGACGGTGGTCAGGGTGCCGAGTTTCTCCCCGCCTGACTTGGTGTATGCGGCGGCGATCGCGGCTGGGTCCGCGCTGGCGGTGGGGGACACCCACACGGTCGAGGTCACGGCATTGCTGGCGGTGGCCTCCTGCTTCCCGTCGGGCTTTCCCTGGGAGTCCTTCTTGCTGTTCGAGGTCTTCTCGCTGTTGGGGTTCTTCTCGCTGTTGGGGTTCTTCTCGCTGTTGGAGGTCTGTGCTTCTCCGTTGGAGTAGGTCGCGAACTCGCTGCCAGGGCCGGCGCCGAGCGCGGTGGCGGTCTTCTTGAAGACCCCGGTGGCGGGCTCGGCGGGTTTGGCCGCCTTCGTCAGTCCTGCCGCCGCTGCGGGAGTGTCGACAGCCGGGACCACGGGGGCGATGGGCTTGGACTTGAGGAAGCCAGGGTTGACCAAAGCGATGTAGGCGCTGAGTGCGACAGCAATCAAGCCACCCCCGATGATCAGGATCCACGTCAATGCGCGTCGGCCACGGGGCTTCGACGGGGAGCCGTCGTCTTCGGATTCCGGTGGGGGTGGCTGCTCTGAGTCCGCCCCGGTGTCCGGCTCGGGTGGCTGTTCAGCCCCTGCTTCCGGGTTTGCCGCTGGGGCTCCCGTGGCTGCCGGCGGGGCTCCCGGGTCTGCCGGTGGGGCTCCCGGGTCTGCCGGTGGGGCTCCCGGGTCTGCCGGTGGGGCTCCCGGGTCTGCTGAGGGGGCAGGTGTCGACTCGTCCGTCGCTGTCGTCGTTGCAGGAGGTGTCGAATCATCGGCCGTCGCGATAGGGGCACCCGAGGGAGGTGGTTCGGGTACGTCGACGGTCGTCGGGAGATCAGCCGAGGCGGCCTCCGCGGCGCTGGCCTCAGTGGCCCGGGAGTCGGCCACCGGCGACTTCGCGACGCCGGCCACTGCAGCCACTGTCGCGGCCAGTGGCAGTGCCGCTTCGGGTGCGCCTGTATCTCGGGGAGGGGGCGTCGCTCCGTTCGTGAAAGCTGCAGGGTCAGAGCCAGACGAACTGTGGTCAGAGGCCTCGGAAGAGAAGGTGGGCAAGGAACTCGTCGTCGACGGCGGGGCGGGTGGCTCATCGTCAACGGTGTCGTGGGGGTTGAACCACGGCTGCGTCACCGGCCGGGTGACAGTGCGGGGTCGATCAACGGGAATCGCGTGGCCAGCCGGAGGCGGCCCGATGGGATCCGGTCGCGGTTCCGGGGCCGGCGGGGTTGGAGGAGCGGACGAGGTTGACCGGGTTGACGGGGCCGGCGGGGTTGGAGGAGCGGACGAGGTTGACCGGGTTGACGGGGCCGGCGGGGTTGACCGGGTTGACGGAGCTGACGGAGGTGACGGAGCTGACGGGGTTGGCGGGCTTGGAGGAGTTGACGGGGATTCGTCGGGCTCCACCAACCACCCGAACTGCGGCTGCACCGCGGCAGTCGCGGCAGGCGCATCGGCGGCAGACGCCCCAGCGGCGGCGGTGTCGGATGCGGTCGTCACCGAGGGGGCGGGTGGCGTGGCTGGAGAGGCTGATCCCTCGGACTGGGGCGGCGCGGGCGCTGCTGTCTTTGGCTGCGACGAGACGGCGGAGGGTGGCGGGACGACGGACGCAGATGACGTTTGGGAAGTCGCGAGTGGCGATGGTGTCACCACAGGCGGCGGCGCCATATCCGCGGGAGGCGATGACGACGCAGCAGCCGCGCTCGTGAGATCAGGGGAGGCAGCTGTGGCTGCCTGGGGGCGTGGGGGGGAGGCCGCAGCGGAATCCACCACCGGTGCCCCGACTGGCGGAGGCATGGCGGGCACTGAGGTCGCCCCTTGCCCAGTGGTGTCCTGATCGGAGGTGGGGGTGACCGGGGGCGTTGTCGGAGCCGGAAGCTGCGGTTCGGTCTGCGGCGCGGACCCCCACACCACGGGGCCGAGAGGGTGCTCGGACCACTGCGCGGGATCAGGGGGCGGCAACGGAGAGCCGGGGGGGAACGCGGGCGGCAGCGAGGTGTCGTACAACGCCGGCGCCGCCGGCGTTGTCTCGACCGGTGCCGACTCGGGTGTCGGTGCCACGGTGCCGGGAGCCAGCGCGGCCTCCGTCATGAGCGCCGCGCCGCCGGGGGCCGGGGTCGCCCACTCAGGCAGCGGCACTCCGGGCAGGATCGCGACCGCCACGCTGTTGATGTCCTCGGGCTGCGGTGCCGTGCCCCGCGCCGGAGGGCCGGCAGCAGGCTCCGGTTCGGACGCCGGTGCGAAGTAGTTGGCGGGCTGATGGGGGTCGCTGTAGGTCTGCGGCGGATACGGCTGGCTGGCGTCAGTGCCGGACGGATAGACCTGGGGTGCGCTCGTCTGATCCGGATACGCCTGTTGCGGATTGACCTGCTCCGCGTAGGTCTGGGGCGGGTAGTCCGGAACCGCCGTGGGCTGCGGGCCCTGATACACGGGGAGCGCAGCGGTCTGATCCGGAGGAAGTTGCTGAGCATCGACGGGCGCGTCGGACTCCTCGGATTTCCTCCGGCGCAGGCGCATGGTCGACTCCTCGTGTCAGGACGACAACATCCTGCCACTGCGGCAGCCGTCCTGGGGGTGTGTTGACGATCGGCGGTACCCGAGCGTCGCAGCAGACGTTCGCAGGCACGTCGGTCACAGCGATAGTCACAGGGATTCGTCCGATCCGATTCAGCGCGACGGCCTCAGGGCACCGAAGTACCCACCAAGTTGATCGTGCCCGTGCCGGTGGCCGCCCGGTCGCTGGCACCTCGCCCCCGGTGGGCGGCCGGGTTCGATCAGGAGTCGGTGACCAACTCGACGTCCGAAACGGCGAGTTCGGCTCCATCCGCGAACCGGAGATCGTCGATACGCCCGGCCGCGACGAGGTCTCCGGCGGCGGCTCGGATCCGATCCTGGGCGGCGTCGGGTCCGGTGACGGTCGCGTGATGGACGCGCGTGCGCATCCCGACTTTCGCCTCGCTCTTGGCCTTGCGGACCCGGCTCAACACCGCGCTGACCGAGGTCAGGATCTCGGGATCTCCGCCGGTGGGGATGTCGTGCGAACTGGGCCAGGGGTGGCGATGGACCGACCCCGCCTGCCACCACGACCAGACCTCTTCGGTGACGAACGGCAGGAACGGGGCGAAGAGAAGCAGTTGGGCCCGCAGCGCCACCCGCAGAGAGGCCTGGGCCGAACGCCGCCCGGCGTCGTCGGACTCGTCTGCGGCACGCGCCTTGACCAGTTCGAGGTAGTCGTCGCAGAACGTCCAGAAGAACGACTCGGCTGACTCCAGCGCGCGGGTGTAGTTGTAGTCGTCGAGGGCGCGGGTGGCGTCGTCGATCACCCGGGCCAACTGCGCGAGCATGGCGAGGTCGAGCGGATTCGTGACGTCGGCGGCATCGCGCTTGTCTGGGGCGGAGAGCAGTACGAACCGTGAGGCGTTGAGGATCTTGATGGCCAGGCGGCGGCCGATCTTCATCTGGCCTTCGTCGAACGCGGTGTCCGTGCCGGGGCGACCGCTGGCGGCCCAGTAGCGCACGGCGTCGGAACCGTGTTGCTCCAGCAGGCCCATGGGCGTGACGACGTTGCCCTTGGACTTCGACATCTTCTTGCGGTCGGGGTCGAGGATCCAGCCGGAGATCGCCGCGTCGCTCCACGGCAGCCGGTCGTCCTCGAGGTGGGAGCGCACGACGGTTGAGAACAGCCAGGTGCGGATGATCTCGTGGGCCTGCGGGCGCAGATCCATAGGGGACACGCGGGCCCAGAGGTCGGGGTCGGTGGCCCAGCCGCCGGCGATCTGCGGGCTAAGTGATGACGTGGCCCACGTGTCCATGACGTCGGGGTCGGCGATGAACCCTCCGGCGGCGCCGCGCTCCTGCTCGGTGAAGCCGGGAGGGCAGTCCGACGCCGGGTCGACGGGCAGTTCGCTCGGCATGATCGGGTCGTCGTACTGCGGGTTGCCGTGGTCGTCGAGGCGGTACCACAGCGGGATCGGAACGCCAAAGAACCGTTGCCGCGAGATCAGCCAGTCGCCGTTGAGGCCGGAGACCCAGTTGTCGTAGCGCACGCGCATGTGGTCGGGGTGCCAGTGCAGTTCCCGCCCTCTGGCGAGCAGCTCTTCGCGCAGTTCCGGTTCGCGGCCGCCGTTGCGCAGGTACCACTGCCGAGTGGTGACGATCTCCAGCGGCCGGTCGCCCTTTTCGAAGAACTTCACCGGGTGGGTGATGGGCTTCGGGTCGCCGTGCAGGTCGCCGGACTCTCGCAGCATGTCCGCCGTGCGTTGCTGTGCGGTGAACATGGTGGCGCCGTGCAGGGACGCGTAGGCAGCGATGCCGGCCGGGTCGGTGATCCAGGAGGGCGACTCGGCGATGATGCGGCCGTCCCACCCGATGATCGGTCGGGCGGGCAGCTGCAGCTCGCGCCACCAGGTGACGTCGGTGGTGTCGCCGAACGTGCAGATCATGGCGATGCCCGAGCCTTTGTCGGGGTCGGCGAGTTCGTGGGCGACGACGGGTACTTCGACGCCGAAGAGCGGTGTGGTGACGCTGGTATCGAACAGCGGCTTGTACCGGTCGTCGTCGGGGTGGGCGACCAGGGCCACACACGCGGCGAGTAGTTCGGGGCGGGTGGTCTCGATGAACACCAGCTCGCCGTCGGGTCGGTGGAACGACACCCGGTGGTAGGCGCCGGGGAGTTCGCGGTCCTCGAGTTCGGCTTGGGCGACGGCGGTGCGGAAGGTGACGTCCCACAAGGTGGGGGCTTCGGCCTGGTAGGCCTCGCCGCGTTCGAGGTTGTTCAAGAACGCCTTCTGCGAGGTGAGGCGGGCGTTGTGGTCGATGGTCTGGTAAGTCTGCGTCCAGTCGACGCTGAGCCCGAGGTGGCGCCACAGCGACTCGAAGCCTTTCTCGTCCTCTTCGGTCAGCGACTCGCACAGGTGGACGAAGTTGCGCCGCGAGATGGGGATCTGGCGTTTGGGGTCGGGCTTGTCCGGGGGAGTGAAGTCCGGGTCGTACGGCAGGCTGGGGTCGCAGCGCACGCCGTAGTAGTTCTGCACCCGGCGCTCGGTGGGCAGGCCGTTGTCGTCCCAGCCCATGGGGTAGAAGACTTCCTTGCCGCGCATGCGGTGGTAACGGGCGATGCAGTCGGTGTGGGTGTAGGAGAAGACGTGCCCGACGTGCAGGGCGCCGCTGACGGTCGGGGGCGGGGTGTCGATGCTGTAGATCTCGGCGCGAGTCTTGCTGCGGTCGAAGCGATAACTGCCGTCGGATTCCCAGCGTTGGGACCACTTGTCCTCGAGGCCCTCCAGCGCGGGGCGGTCGGGCATGGACACAGGCGTTGGTTCGGCAGGCACGGTCCCCGAGTCTAATGGCGCTGCCAGCGACGCCACATCTGGCTGTTGCTCGCGAGCGGTGTTGCGGGGATCGGGCCGCCTACGCGCTGGTCAGGTCTTGGGTTGCGTGAAGAAGGCGCTCGCGCGGGAACTCCACAGCATGCCGAGGATGATCAGCCAGATCAGGATGCCGAGCAGTCCCGTCCAGATGGACCGGTTCTGCCAGATCGTGAGTTCGGCGACGTCCACGAGAATCTGCAGGACGATCAAGATCGTCACGAATATCCGAACTCCGTTGCTGCCGTTCTTCAGGCCAATGGCCAACAAGATCGTGATGATCCCGAAGATGACGCCGATGATGCCGGCCGTGAGCAGGACACCCCCGGTGACGTCCTCGACTCCTGCGCCCTCGTCGAATCCCGTGACGAAACTGCTGCTGGTGGCGCCGAGCATCAACAGGACGCCGCCAATGATCTCGATGATGGCGTTGATCCACATCAGCACGACGATGAGCGTGATGGTTCCGGGTCGTGAGACGGTCCCGGTGGACGGTGCGGTCATGGACTTCTCCTTTGTGCCCACTCAGCTCGAAGTGAGTACTCGAGCTCCTTCAATGTCCCGCGTTTGAAGGGTCCGCGTCCAATCGACAGGCGTACGGTGGGGGTAGACAGTCGGACGGAGATCCCACGTGTTCCAGACCCGCATTCACGGTCGAGGTGGTCAGGGGGTCGTCACGGCTGCGGAGTTGCTGTCCGTCGCCGCCTTCGACGCCGGTGCCCACGCACAGGCCTTCCCCAGTTTCGGCTCGGAACGTACCGGCGCCCCTGTCGTCGCGTACTGCCGCATCGACGACAAGCCGATCCGTACCCGCGAACCGATCGTGGTGCCCGACGCGCTGATCATCCAGGACGCCACCCTGCTCCACCAGGTCGATCTGCTGGCCGGCCTGCCAGAACACGCCTACCTGGTCGTGAACACTACCGAGGACATCGCCCGCCTCGGCATCGACGCCTACCTCGCCGACCACAGGAGCGAACGAATCGTCACCTTGCCGGCCACTCAGATGGCGCTACGGCACATCGGTCGGCCGGTGCCGAACGCGATCCTGCTGGCCGGCTTCGCGGCGCTCACCCACGTCATCACGCTCGCGGGTCTCGAACTGGCGTTGGCCGAGCGGTTCTCAGGGCCAGTCCTCGAAGCGAACATGGCGGCCGCGCGCGAGGCCTACGAGTTGGTCGCCGCAGGGATGGAGGCAGCCGATGCGACTGCAGATTGAGGGCTCGCAGGCGGTCGCGCGGGCGGTCGCCCTGACCCGGCCCGAGGTGATCTGCGCCTACCCCATCTCGCCGCAGACCCACATCGTCGAAAGCCTCAGCGCCCTGGTGAAGTCCGGCGAACTGCAGCGGTGCGAATACCTCAACGTCGACAGCGAGTTCGCTGCCATGAGCGCCGCCATCGGAGCCAGCGCCACGGGGGCCCGCACCTACACCGCGACCGCCAGCCAGGGTCTGCTGTACATGGTCGAAGCCGTCTACAACGCGTCCGGGCTGGGCTTGCCCATCGTCATGACCGTTGCCAACCGCGCCATCGGCGCCCCGATCAACATCTGGAACGACCACAGCGACGCCATGAGCCAGCGCGACTCCGGCTGGATCCAGCTGTACGCCGAGGACAACCAGCACGCCGTCGACCTGCACATCCAGGCATTCCGACTGGCCGAGGAAGTGTCGCTGCCGGTCATGGTGTGTATGGACGGATTCATCCTCACGCACGCCGTCGAAGAGGTGGACATGCCGTCGGCTGCCGCAGTGGACGAGTTCCTGCCCGGCTACGACCCGCGCCAGGTCCTCGACCCTGCCGACCCCATGTCCATCGGCGCCATGGTCGGGCCCGAAGCATTCCTCGAAGTGCGCTACCTCGCCCACCTGCGTCAGATGCAGGCACTGGAACTGATCCCCGACATCGCCGCCGAGTTCGGCGCCGTCACCGGACGCGAGCGTGACGGTCTGATCTCGCCCTACCGGCTCGACGACGCCGAGATCGCCGTGGTCGCCCTCGGCTCCGTGCTCGGCACTCTGCAGGACACCGTCGACGAACTGCGCGACGCCGGTATCCGCGCCGGCGTACTGGGCATCACGTCGTTCCGGCCCTTCCCCCTGGACGCGGTCCGGGAGGCCCTGTCCGGCATCGACCGCGTCATCGTGCTCGAGAAGTCCCTCGCCGTCGGCATCGGCGGAATCGTCAGCTCCAACGTGCGCACCGCGCTGGCCGACCTGCCCATCCACACCACCACCGTCATCGCTGGTCTTGGTGGGCGGCCGATCCTGACGTCGTCGTTGGCCACGATGATCCGACAGGGACTCGCCGGTGACCTGGCACCGCTGACGTTCCTCGACCTCAAGACCGAGCTGATCGAACGCGAACTGCAGCGCACTCGCGAACATCGGCGTTCCGGTCCAGCGGCGGAGAACATCCTGCGCGACGTCGCCGGCGTCGGCGACCCGCACGCAGTGGGGAGGCCCCGGTGAGCGAGCACCTGAAGTTCTACCAAGTCGGATCCTTCGCAGTCGGCAACCGACTGCTCGACATCGAGGACCTCAGCGTTCAATCCGACCCCGGCCGCAGCAACGCCATCACCAGCGGACACCGTGCGTGCCAGGGCTGCGGCGAAGCACTCGGCGCCCGCTACGCGCTCGACGCCGCCATGCGAGTCACCGAGGGCCGACTCGTCGCCATCAACGCCACCGGCTGCCTCGAAGTCTTCTCGACCCCGTACCCCGAGACCAGCTGGCAGATCCCGTGGCTGCACTCGCTGTTCGGCAACGCCCCCTCAGTCGCCTCCGGAGTGGCGGCGGCGCTACGGGTCAAGGGCCGCACCGACGTCAGGGTCGTCGCGCAGGCCGGCGACGGCGGCACGGTGGACATCGGCATGGGCACCCTGTCGGGCATGTTCGAGCGCAACGACGACGTGCTGTTCATCTGCTACGACAACGAGGCCTACATGAACACCGGCGTGCAGCGCTCCGGCGCCACGCCGCCCGCCGCGCGCACCATGACCACCCAGGCAGTCGGACCACATCCGGGCAACCAGTTCGGCCAAGGCAAGGACCTGCCCCGCATCGCCATGGCCCACGAGATCCCCTACGTCGCCACCGCCACGGTCGCCGACCTGCGCGACCTCGAGGCCAAAGTCGAGACCGCCATGTCGCTGCGCGGCGCCCGCTACCTGCACGTTCTCGTGCCGTGCCCCCTGGGCTGGGGTTCCGCGAGCGGCGAAACGATCCTGCTCGCGCGCCTGGCCGCGCAGAGCGGGCTGTTCCCGGTATTCGAGGCCCGCGACGGCGAGGTGACCTCCGTCGCCCCGATCCGACGCCGCGTCCCCGTCACCGAATACCTTCGCCGCCAGAAACGGTTCGCGCACCTATTCAAAGACCCGCCCGCCACCGAAGTGATCGACCGCATCCAGGCCCACGCCGACCGCAACATCGCCCGCTACGGCATCGAGGAGGTCGCCGTATGAGCGACAAACCCTTCGCCATCACCCTCGACGTCGGCTCCAGCCTGGCCAACAAGACGGGCTCCTGGCGTACCGAACGGCCGCTGTACCGCAACGCGCTGCCGCCGTGCAACGACGCCTGCCCTGCGGGCGAGAACATCCAGGGCTGGCTCTACGAAGCCGAAGAGGGCAGCTACGAACGCGCCTGGAACGTCCTGGTCACCGACAACCCGTTCCCCGCCATCATGGGCCGCGTCTGTTACCACCCGTGCCAATCGGCCTGCAACCGTGCCCAACTCGACCAACCGGTCGGCATCAACTCCGTGGAGCGGTTCCTCGGCGACGCCGCGCTGTCCGACGGCTGGCAGCTACCCGCGCCCGCGGCCGATACTGGCCGACACGTCCTGGTCATCGGCGCCGGACCTTCCGGACTGTCCGCCGCCTACCACCTGCGTCGATTCGGTCACCGCGTCACGATCCGCGAGGCCGGTCCCAAAGCCGGCGGCATGATGCGGTTCGGCATCCCCGCCTACCGCCTGCCCCGCGACGTCCTGGACGCCGAGATCGACCGGGTGCTGGCGCTCGGCATCGATCTCGAACTCGATACCCGCGTCGACAACGTCCTGGCCGCCATGACCGACGACGGGTTCGACGCCGTATTCCTCGCCGTCGGCGCTCACATCGGCAAACGTGCCTACATCCCGGCGGGGGAGTCCGCCCACATCCTCGACGCCGTGTCCCTGTTGCGGGGCATGGAGGACGACAGCCAGCCGCTGCTGGGACGGCGTG
>WBZT01003020.1_pt1 | contig 11321 bp, 9 predicted proteins | sample 5204241 | NCBI WGS metagenome assembly WBZT01 (sample SAMN12344358, study PRJNA552823) | activated sludge metagenome | biome: Activated sludge suspended growth; feature: Nitrification reactor; material: Wastewater; isolation source: activated sludge from nitrification reactor of wastewater treatment...
GGCCTCGTCTACGCCGAGTCCGACCAGAACTTCACCCCGATCGCCGCGGTCGTCGCGACCGTGGCCGTGCTCGGACCGTTCGCGTGGATGGCGCGCAAGCACCGCGAAGGCCGCGTGCTGCTGCTCGCGCTGCTGCTCATGGTGGCCGGCTACTCGACGCACCTCTACCTGCCGATCCGCGCCGCGCAGCACCCGGCGATCAACGAGGGCGCGCCCGCGACGTGGGACAAGCTGCGCGACCTGCTCGAGCGCAAGCAGTACGGCGAGATGAGCATGTGGGACTCGAACCACGACGGCGTGTTCGACCGCCGTGGCATGACGAGCTTCGGCGACATCTGGCGCGTGCAGATCGACAAGGAGTTCTGGCGCTACTTCGGCCGCCAGTGGCCCATCATCCCGAACGGCACGACGCCGTGGAGCGCGATGCTGCCCATCGTGCTGGGATTGGTCGGCGCGGGGTGGTCCGCCGCGCGAGACCGGAAGGGCTTCGCCTACAACTTCGTCTTCTTCGGGCTCAACACCGCGGGCCTGATCGTGTTCCTCAACTTCAGCGACCACGAGGTGCGCGACCGCGACTACTTCTTCCAGGCGGGCTACCACGCGTTCGCGATCTGGATCGGCGTCGGCGTCGGCTGGCTGATCGGCTGGGTGCGCGAATCGTTCGCCGAGGGCCAGGCGCGCAACCTCGCGAGCATCGGCGCCGCGGCGCTGCTGTGCGTGCAGCCGTTCCTGCTCATGCACAACCTGTGGTACCGGCACGACCGCAGCCACAACTACGTCGCGCGCGACTACGCGTACGACATGCTGGCGCCGCTCAAGCCGCACTCGTTCCTGTTCACCAACGGCGACAACGACACGTTCCCGCTCTGGTACATCCAGCAGGTCGAAGGCTTCCGCAAGGACATCCGCATCGTGAACCTGAGCCTGCTCAACACCGACTGGTACATCCGCCAGCTGCGTGACGAGGAGCCCAAGGTGCCGATGGACCTCGACGATCGCATGGTCGACGGGCTCGGCCAGGGCGCCGTGCAGGACCAGACGGGCCGCATCGTCTACACGAACGAGTTCATGGTGCACCACATCATGGAGCACTCGCGGAACGCGGACGGCACCTGGAAGATGCAGCCGTACTTCGCCGTCACCGTGCCCGAGCACTACGGCTACGATCCGTACTTCTCGCTGCAGGGCCTCGTCTACGAGGTAAAGACGGACAGCACCCAGGCCGGTCTCGACGTCGAAGCCACGCGTAAGGCGCTCTACCAGACGTTCAAGTACCGCGGCCTGTTCACCGCCGACGGCTCGTGGGACTCGACCGTGTACAAGGACGAGAACTCCGAGACGCTGTCGCGCAATTACGCGGCCGCGCACCTCCAGCTCGCGCTGCACTACCGCAAGACCGGCGACATCCATGCGGCGATCACCGAGATGGAGCGCATCGCGCGCATGTTCCCGGACTACACCGACGTCCAGCTGCCGCTCGGCACGTTCTACTTCGAGGCCGGCGACACGGCGAAGGCGCTCGCGCTCTACCGCAAGCTCGTCGCCCGAGACCCGGGCAATCCGGAAACGCACTACGCGTTCGGCGCGATGCTCGGCACGGCGAACATGCCCGAGCAGGCGATCAAGGAGTTCGACACCACGATCCGTCTGGATCCCGACTACGCGCAGGCCTACTACGCGGCGTACTACACACTGCGCACGGTGGGACAGCGCGAGGGCGCGGTCGTCTACCTGCAGCGCTGGGTCGACGGCCACCCCGGCGACCAGCAGGCCGAAGCCGTGCTGCAGCAGGAACGCGCGGCGCTCGGGATCCGCACCAACACGCCGCCCCCGGTGACGCCGGGACTCGGCGGACAGTAGGAGGGCGACGTGGCGACGCGCGCGCTGGTCACCGGAGCAGCGGGCTTCATCGGCTCGACGCTGAGCGAGCGGCTGCTCGCCGACGGCGTCCACGTCACGGGCGTGGACTGTTTCACGGACTACTACGACGTCCGGCTCAAGCGGAAGAACCTCGAAGCGGCGACGAAGCACCCGCACTTCACGCTGCTCGAGCACGACCTGGGCGCGGCCGACCTGTCGGCGCTGCCCGACGTCGATGTGGTCTTCCACCAGGCCGCGCAGGCCGGAGTGCGCGCGTCGTGGGGCAAGGACTTCGCGTCGTACGTGCACCACAACATCCTCGCGACGCAGCGGCTGCTCGAGCGCTACCGCGACGCGAAGCTCGAGCGCTTCGTGTACGCGTCGTCGTCTTCGGTGTACGGCGACGCCGAGAAGTACCCGACCGACGAGTCGCTGCTGCCGCGCCCGTTCTCGCCGTACGGCGTCAGCAAGCTCGCGGGCGAGCACCTCGTGCTGCTCTACGGCCGCAACTTCGGCATGAACGTCGCGGCGCTGCGCTACTTCACCGTGTACGGCCCGCGCCAGCGGCCCGACATGGCGTTCCACAAGTTCTGCAAGGCGCTGCTGCGCGGCGAGGAGATCCCGGTCTACGGCGACGGGCGGCAGTCGCGCGACTTCACGTTCATCGACGACGCGATCGAGGCCAACGTGCGCGCGTGGCAGCGCAGCGCGCCGCAGGGCGTGTACAACATCGGCGGCGGCTCGCAGGTGGACGTGCTGCAGGCGGTCGAGATCCTCGAGAAGGCGCTCGGCGCCAAGGCGAAGCTGCGCTTCGAGGCGCGCCCGCCCGGCGATCCGCTGCGCACGCGCGCCGACGCGACGCGGCTGCGTGCCGACCTCGACTACGCGACGCGCGTCGGCATCGAGGACGGACTCGCCGCCGAGGCGCGCTGGTCGAAGACGCTTTACGGAGCCGGCGCATGAGCGACGCGCCCCGCTTCTCCGCGGTCGTGCCCGCCTACAACGAGGCGGAGAGCCTGCCCGAGCTGCATCGCGAGCTCACCGCGGCGCTCGACTCGCTGGGGATGACGTGGGAGGTGCTGTACGTCGACGACGGTTCGCGCGACGGGACGCCCGAGGTGATCGAGAAGCTGTGCGCCGCCGACTGCCGGGTGCGCGGCATCCTGCTGCGGCGCAACTTCGGCAAGTCGGCCGCGCTCGCGACCGCGTTCCGCAACGTGCGTGGCGAGTACGTGGCCACGCTCGACGCCGACCTGCAGGACGATCCGGCGGAGCTGCCGCGGCTGCTCGCGGCGCTCGAGAACGGGCTCGACCTCGTGTCGGGCTGGAAGGTGAAGCGGCTCGATCCGTGGACGAAGCGCTTCCCTTCGAAGGTCTTCAATGCCGTCGCCTCGCGCGTCGCGGGCGTGAAGCTCCACGACTTCAACTGCGGCTTCAAGCTCTACCGCCGCGAGGTGACCGACTCGCTCGAGGTGTACGGCGAGCTGCACCGCGTGCTGCCGGCGCTCGCGCACTGGCGCGGCTTCCGCGTCGGCGAACTGGGCGTGAACCACCGTGCGCGCAAGTTCGGGCGCTCGAAGTTCGGCGCCGCGCGCTTCGTGAACGGCTTCCTCGACCTGACCGCTGCCGCGTTCATCTCCACGTCGGCCTTGAAGCCCTTGCACGTGTTCGGCCGCATCGGCGCGGTGTTCCTCCTGATCGGCTTCGGCCTCGGCGCGTGGTTCGTCGCACAGTGGCTGCACGGCGATCCGCTGCGCGTGCGTCCGCTGATGCTGCTCGGCGTCGGCTGCGTGCTGCTCGCGATCCAGTTCATCCTCATGGGCCTGCTGGGCGAGATGATCGCGCACCAGAACGCTCGCGCCGACTATCCCGTGCGCAAGCGCTTCAACCTGGAGTGAGCGTGAAGGCCTTCGTGCTCGCCGGAGGGCTGGGCACGCGGCTCAAGCCGCGATTCGGCGACCTGCCCAAGCCGCTCGCGCCGCTGCACGGCCAGCCGTTCCTCGCGCGCCAGCTGTCGTGGCTGAAGCACCGCGGCGTCGGCTCCGCGGTGATTCTCGCCGGCTACGGCGCCGACCAGTTGCGCGAGGCGCTCGGCGACGGCGGCTCGCTCGGTGTCGCGCTCGAATGGTCGGTCGAGCCCGAGCCGCTCGGCACCGGCGGCGCGCTGCAGCTGGCGGCGCGCTTCGTCGACGGGCCGGCGCTCGTGGTGAACGGCGACACGCTCGGCGACGCCGATCCGTGGACGCTCGAGCGCGATCGCTGGGAGTGGGGCGCGATCGGCGCCGTCGCGCTCTACCGCGTCGAGGACGCGCGCGCGCGCGGCCGCGTCGAGCACGACGGCGGGCGCGTCACTCGCTTCGTCGAGAAGGACGGGAGCTTCTCCGGGCCCGCGTGGGTGAACGGCGGGCAGTACGCGTTCTCGCCCGAGCTCTGGCGGCACCTGCCGCCGGGCGCCAGCTCGCTCGAACGCGACGTGCTGCCGAAGCTCGCCGCGGCGGACCAGCTGCTGGGATGCACGAACGCAGGGCGCTTCTGGGACATCGGCACGCCCGAGGACTTCGAGCGGGCGGAGCGGGAGCTGCACGCATGAAGACGAACCTCCAGCGCTACTACCGGGCGCGCGCGCCGCTGCGCCTCTCGTTCTGCGGCGGCGGCACCGACGTCTCGCCGTATCCGGAAGAGCACGGCGGCTGCGTGCTGTCCGCGACGATCAACCACTACGCGACCGCGTCGCTGCGGCCGCGCCGCGACTCGCGCCTGACGCTCGCGAGCCTCGACTACGACCTCGTCGCCAAATACGACCATCCGAAGGGCCTGCGCTTCGACGGCCGGCTCGACCTGCTGAAGGCCGCCGTGCGCGCGCTGAAGGTGAAGCGCGGCGCCGAGCTCTGGACGCACTCCGACGCGCCTCCCGGCTCGGGCCTCGGCGCCTCGAGCACGCTCATGGTGGCGCTGATCGGCGTGCTGTCCGAGTGGCTGCGGCTCGAGCTCACGCCGTACGACGTCGCCGACCTCGCGTACCGCGTCGAGCGCATCGACCTGAAGCTCGCGGGCGGGCGGCAGGACCAGTACGCCGCGTCGTTCGGCGGCTTCAACTTCATCGAGTTCGGCCGCGATGGCACCGTGGTGACGCCCTTGAAGCTCCGGCGCGACACGCTGCAGGAGCTCGAGTACCGGCTGCTGCTCTGCTACATGGGCCAGACGCGGCAGAGCGCGAAGATCATCGAGCGCCAGACGAAGTCGTACCGCTCCGGCAAGAAGGAGACGGTGGACGCGCTCGATGCGCTCAAGGCGCAGACGCTGGAGATGAAGCGCGCGCTGCTCGTGGGCCAGATCGACGGCTTCGGCGAGCTGCTGCACCGCGCGTGGGAGCACAAGAAGCACCTCGACACGGGCATCTCGAACCCGCAGGTCGACCGGCTGTACGCGATCGCGCGCAAGGAAGGCGCGATCGGCGGCAAGATGACCGGCGCCGGCGGCGGCGGCTACTTCCTGTTCCTGACGCGTTTCGACCGCCGCCACCGCGTGGCCGCGGCGCTCGAACGCAACGGCGGCCAGGTCGTGCCGTTCCAGTTCGAGGCGCGCGGCGTGCAGACGTGGTCGGTGGCCCGCGAGCGCTGAAGGATCGCGCGACCATGAGCGAGGCCCCGACCCCGGCGCGGCGCCGCATCGCGCTCCTCGGCCCGCTGCATCCCTGGCGCGGCGGGCTCGCGCAGTACCTGCAGCTGCTCGGCGAGGCGCTCGAATCGCGCGCCGAGGTGCGCGCGGTCACGTTCACGCGCCAGTACCCGGACTTCCTCTTTCCCGGCACCAGCCAGTTCGACGAGGCCGCGCCGCGCCCGCGCTTTCCCACCGAGTCGATGCTCGACTCGATCGGCCCGTGGTCGTGGCGGCGCGTTGCCGCGCACCTCGAGCGTTTCGCACCCGCGGCGGTCGTGCTCAAGTGGTGGATGCCGTTCTTCGCGCCCTCGTTCGCCTCCAGCGTCGGGCCGTTGCGCCGCCGCGGCACCCGCGTGGTGCTCGTGTGCGACAATCTCGTTCCGCACGAGCCGCGCTTCTTCGACGCGGCCTTCTCGGCGTGGATGCTGCGCAACTCGGACGGCTACCTCGTGATGTCGGACTCGGTGGAACGCGACCTCGATCGCCTGAAGCCCGGCGCGCCGCGGCGGCGCGTGCCGCACCCGTTCTACGCGCAGTTCGATCGCGGCCGCTTCACGCGCGAGACCGCGCGCGAATCGCTGAACCTCGCTGGCGACGTCGCGCTCTTCTTCGGCTACGTGCGCCACTACAAGGGGCTCGACACGCTGCTCGAAGCGTGGCCGCTCGTGCGCGCGCGCCGTCCCGGCGCGACGCTGGTGGTGGCGGGCGAGGCGTACGAGTCGACCGAATCGCTGAAGGCGCTCGCCGCCGCGGCGGGCGAGGGCGCGGTGCGCTGGCTCGACCGCTACATCGGCGACGAGGAGGTCGAGGCGCTCTTCCGCGCCGCGGACGTGACCGTGCTGCCGTACCGCAGCGCCACGCAGAGCGGCGTCACGCACGTCGCGTACGCGCTCGGGGTCCCCGTGATCGCGACGCGCGTCGGCGGCATCGCCGAGACCGTGCGCGACGGCGAGACCGGCCTCACGTGCCCGCCCGAGGACCCGCGCGCGCTCGCGGACACGATCGTGCGCTTCTTCGAGTCGAACATGGGCCCGGCGATGGCGCCGCACATCGCGGCGCTGCAGGCCGAGCACTCGTGGGACGCGCTCGCGCGCTCGACGGTCGAGCTGATCGACGCGCTGAAGCCGGGAAGGAGCTGGTCGTGAGCGGCACGGACCTGCGCGAGCGAGTGCGCCGACACACGGAGCGCAACGAACTGCCCTACCGCGAGCGCGGCGAGCACCACACGCGGCTCGAGGCGTTCAGCGATGCGGTGCTGGCGTTCGCGATCACGCTCAGCGTGCTTTCGCTCGAAGTGCCCCACGATTCGGGCGAACTGCTCGAGCTCTTCCGCGGGCTGCCCTCGTTCCTGTTCACCTTCTGCGCGTTGTTCGGGGTGTGGACGGCGCAGAACCGGTTCTGCCGCCGCTTCGGGCTCGACGATCCCCGCACGACGTGGACCTTCGGCGCGATCCTGTTCGTGATCGTCTTCTACACGTATCCGCTCAAGTTCATGGCGGCCGCGAAGCTCGATGCGATCTTCGGCCACGCGACCGTCGACCTGCGGCGCGAGGACACCGGCCGGGTGTTCGCGCTCTACGGCGCGGGCTATGGCGTGCTCTGCTCGCTGTTCTGGAGCCTGTACCGCCACGCCTGGAACCTGCGCGACCTGCTGGAGCTGGACGAGGCCGAGCGGCTGGACGTGCGGCTGCAGATGCGAAACTGGGGCCTGTACGCGAGCTTCGGGCTCGTGCTCGTCCTGATGATCGCGCTGGATCCCATTCGCGGCCTGGCGCCCCCGATGCGGCGGGTCGTGCTGGCGGTGCTGCTCGCGCTGGTGCTGGGCTGGGCCGCCGTGTTCGCGAACCACGTGCGTTCGGTGCAGATCGAGAAGCGGCGATTCCTCGCGACGTGGCGCGCGCGCGCGCAGGCCGCGGCCCCCGGCGCGGGAGGGAAGTCGTGAGCGCGCCCGAACGCGCGGCCACGCGCCGCACGGCGCGCTGGGTCGCGCTCGCCGCGTTCCTCGTGTTCGCGTTCTCGGGCGGCGGCCGCATCGCGGGCAGCGACGAGGTGACCATGTTCGAGCTCTCTCGCGCGCTGCTGCACGGGCACGTCGACGTGCCCGAGGGCGCGACGCTGCAGGGGCCGGACGGCCGCTTCTACAGCAAGAACGCGGCGGCGCAGGCGGTGCTCGCGCTGCCGTTCGTCGCGGCCGCGCAGGCCGCGGCGGGGCTCGTGCACCTCGGCCCGGAGAAGGCAGCGCTCGCCGCACGCTTCGGCGCCTCGTTCTTCAACGCGCTGATCGCCGCGCTCACCGTGGCCGCGCTCTACGCGTTCGCGCGCCGTCTCGGCACGCGCGCGGGACCGGCCCTGGGCGCGGCGGCGATGCTCGCGCTCACGACGCCGTTCTGGGTGTACGCGAAGAGCTTCATGGCCGAGCCGCTCGAAGCGCTGGGGCTGACGCTCGCGCTCGGCAACGCCGCGCTCGCCTCGGCGGGCGAGGCGCAGGCGCGGCCCGACGAGAACCGCCGCCTCGCGTTCGCCGCGCTCGGCGCATGTCTCGCGCTCTCGGCCAAGGCGAGCATGCTGCCGCTCGTCCTGATCGCGCTCACGCCGCTCGGCGTGCGCCGCGTGCAGCGCTGGCTCGTGCCGCTCGCGGGCGTCGCGCTCGCGGTGGCGGGCCACGTCGCGTACAACGTCGCGCGCTTCGGCAACCCGCTCGAGAGCGGTTACGGGCAGCAGGCGTCGGCGGGCGCGTTCTCGACGCCGCTGCCGGTCGGCCTCTACGGGCTGCTGCTCTCCTCGGGCAAGGGCATCGTGTGGTTCGCGCCGGCGATCGTGCTCGCGCTCTGGGGCTGGGCCGAGATGCGCCGGCCGCGCGCGCACTCGCACGAGCCGCGCCACGGCGCGCCCGCGCGCCGCGCGGCGCTCGCGTCGATCGCGCTGTGGTGCGTCGCGCTCGTCGAGTTCGGCACGTTCGAGCATTGGGCCGGCGACGGCTCGTGGGGACCGCGCTACCTGGTGCCGCTGCTGCCCGCGGCGTTCCTCGCGGTCGCGTTCGCGCTCGAGAGCGCGACGCGCGTGCGCCGGCGCATCGCGTGGGCGCTCGCGCTCGCGGGCTTCGTCGTCACGCTCGGCGGCGTCGGCGTCTACTACGGCGCCGAGATGCGCGCCGTGGGTGACTACCCGTACACGCTCGCGCTCGAGGATCCGCGCTTCATGGAGGCGAGCCACTTCAACCCGCGCTTCTCGCCGATCGGGGTGCACTGGCGCATGCTCGCGTCCGACGTGCGCGCGCACCTCGCGGGCGAGATGCCCTCGATCGGAGCCGGCGCCGGTGGCGCGGTCGATCCGCGCCTCGGCGTCTCGGCCGCGGACCAACAGGGCCTCGTGCGCGCAATCGATGTGTGGTGGCTTTACGCGCGCTACGCCGGCGTGCCGGGCCTGCCGCTCTCGCTCGCGGCGCTCGTGTTGCTCGCGGGCGCGATCGCGGCCGGCGCCGCGGCGCGACGCTCGGCCGCGTCCGAGGAGGCGCGCGTCGCGTGAGGACGCTCGCGGTCGTCGTGCTCAGCTGGAACGGCGAAGCGCTCACGCGCCAGACGCTCGCGTCGCTCGCGCGCTGCCGCGTGCCCGAGGGCTGGAGCGCGAAGGTGTACGTCGTCGACAACGCCTCGAGCGACGGCTCGCCGGCGATGGTGGCGCGCGAGTTCCCGGACGCGACGCTGATCGCGCTCGCCGAGAACCGCCGCTTCGCCGGCGGCAACAACGTCGGCCTCGAACGCGCGCTCGCCGAAGGCGCCGACGCGGTGATGCTGCTCAACAACGACGTGCAGGCCGACCCGGGCCTCTACGAGAAGCTGCTGCTCGCGCTCGCGTACGACCCGAAGGCGGGCGCGGTGGCGCCGCTCATCTACCACGCCGCGCCGACGAACCTCGTCTGGTACGCGGGCGGCCGCTGCGACGTGGCGACCGCGCACACGTCGCACGTGGGATTGCGCGAGCGCGACACCGGCCAGTTCCGCGCGGTGGCGCCGACGGGCTACCTGACCGGCTGCTGCCTGCTCGCGACCGCGGAGGCGTGGCGCAACGTCGGGCTGCTCGACGAGGGCTACTTCATCTACGCCGAGGACGCGGACTGGTCGCTGCGCGCGCGCGCGAAAGGCTACGCGTTGCTCATCGTGCCCACGGCGCGGCTGTGGCACGAGGTGAGCGCCTCGAGCGGTGGCGGCTCGAACCCGTGGAAGGTCTACCAGCGCCTGCGCGCCAACGTGCGGCTCTTCCGCCGCCACGCACGCGGCCTCGCGCGTCTCACGTGGCCGTTCGCGTTCCTCGCGCAGCAGGCCGCGCTCTGGACCCTGCTCGTCGCGCGTGGCAACGTGGCGGCCGCGTCCGCGATCCCGCGGGCGCTGCTCGATTCCGTGACGGGGAAGGACCCCGCGGAGGTGCGGTTCTGACGGTCCCGATCGTGACGAAGCCCGCCGCCGGCGCGGGCGAGCGCCCCGTGTTCCTGCGCGAGGTGATCGCGTCGCTGCGTGAGGGCGCGCGCGTGCTCGACGCCGGCTGCGGCCCGGGCTCGTGGCCGTACGCGCTGCGGCCCGACCTCGACGTCACGGGCTTCGACATCAAGTTCCCGCCCGGCCCGCCGCCGCGCTCGGAGCGCGTGCGCGTCGCGCGCGCCGACCTCGCGCGCCTGCCGTTTCGCGGTGAACAGTTCGACCTCACGGTCTGTCACTACGTGCTCGAGCACGTGACCGAGTTGGAGGCTTGCTGCGACGAGCTCGTGCGCGTGACGAAGCCGGGCGGCGTGCTCTACCTCTCGGTGCCGCGCGCGGCGGCGTTCGACGACCGGCTCTACCGCTTCGCGGGCTACTTCGCCAAGTACGCGCTGATGAAGTTCAAGAAGCGCATCGAGCACCAGCAGCGCTTCGACCTCGCCGGGCTGCTCGCGCGCTTCCGTCGCCGCGGCATGGAGGTGACGGCGCACGCGTTCGTGCCCGCGGGCTTCTCGTGGATGAACGACCCGCGCACCAAGCCGCTGCAGGGCGCGTTCACGGATGCGCTCGCTGCGATCCACCGCTCGACCGGCATGGACCTCGCCGCGGACGCCAACTTCGTGCTCACGTTCGTGCGCTCGGGCCGCGTCGTGGAGGGCGCCGCGGCGCGCGACACCGCGATGCCGTGCCGCCGGCGCGTGACGCACGTGTGCCGCCAGTGCGGCGAGCACGCGATCGTCGAGGCCGACGCGCCGTGGCCCGCGCGCTGGACGTGTCCGTGGTGCGGCGAGGCCAACCCGTTCGGGAGACCGCGGTGAGCGCGAGCGCGAGGCGCGGCGCGGAAGGCGCGACCCTATGAGGGTGCTGCACGCGCCGTCGGAGATCGCGGGCCAGACGAGCATCCTCGCGCGCGCGCTGCGCGACCTCGGCGTGCAGGCGCACTCGCTCGCGACCAACCCGACGTTCGCGCAGTACGCGGTCGACGAGATGCGCCCGTACGACGCGATGCCCGCGCCGCAGCGCTACGCGGGCTACCTCGGCCTCGTGGCGAAGCACGCGGCGAAGTGGGACGTCTTCCACTTCCACTTCGGCCGCACGCTGGTCGCGCCGCACAATCTCGACCTGCTGCTCTACCCGCTGCTCGGCAAGAAGCTCGTCTTCCACTTCCACGGCTGCGACGTCCGCAACCGCGTGCACATGCTCGCGACGCACCCGCACTCGACGTGCACCGAGTGCGACCCGCCGTTCTGCATTCCCGCGCGGCAGCGGCGCGTGCTCGCCGAGGCCACGCGCTACGCGCAGGCGCAGATCGTCTCCACGCCGGACCTG
>WBZT01002133.1_pt2 | contig 11319 bp, 15 predicted proteins | sample 5204241 | NCBI WGS metagenome assembly WBZT01 (sample SAMN12344358, study PRJNA552823) | activated sludge metagenome | biome: Activated sludge suspended growth; feature: Nitrification reactor; material: Wastewater; isolation source: activated sludge from nitrification reactor of wastewater...
TCAGGGATCGCGACGTGCGGGAATTCCTGCACCGCCTTACGTTGCCGACGCGTCGTTCGGCTCGGTGGCCTGACGACTTGCTTGGCCAACTTGATGCCAGCCGTCATGGGCGAAACACGCAAGGAACATGATTCGCTCGGCACGGTCAAAGTCCCTGTCGAGCGGCTCTGGGGGGCGCAAACGCAGCGCTCGCTGGAACATTTCGCCATCTCAACCGAACGCATGCCGGTGGAACTCATTCATGCGCTGGCGGCCGTCAAGCGGGCATGCGCGCGCGTCAATGCGGACCTCGGTCTGTTGCCTCTGGACAAAGCCGACGCCATCATCGCCGCTGTAGATGAGATCCTCGCCGGTTGCCATCCGCAGGAATTTCCCCTGTCGGTCTGGCAGACCGGTTCCGGGACGCAAACGCACATGAACATGAACGAGGTGCTGGCTAATCGCGCCTCGGAACTTCTCAACGGTGAGCGCGGAGAAGGTCGTTGCGTGCATGCCAACGACGAGGTCAACATCGGCCAATCATCGAACGACGTGTTCCCGACCGCCATGCATCTCGCCGCCACGCTCGGAATCACGCGCATGCTGCTGCCGGCGCTCACGCAACTGCGGGAAACGCTGGATGCCAAATCTGCCGCATTCGTCAGTATCGTCAAGATTGGCCGCACGCACCTGCAGGACGCCACGCCACTGACACTCGGCCAGGAATTCTCCGGTTACGTCGCGCAGCTCGATCATGCGCGGACGATCATCGAGCAGGGGCTGGCCTCGCTCTACCCGCTGGCCATTGGCGGCACCGCTGTCGGTACCGGCCTCAACACCCATCCGGAATTCGGTTCTCGCGTGACCCAGGAACTCACGAGGACATATGCCTTGCCATTTACCAGTGCCCCCAACAAGTTCGCCGCGTTGGCAGCACACGATGGACTGGTCGCCGTGCATGGCGCGCTAAGGACGCTGGCCGTCGCATTGATGAAGATTGCCAACGACATTCGCTGGCTGGCGTCCGGTCCCCGTTCGGGTCTCGGCGAGATCGGCATCCCGGAAAACGAGCCCGGCAGCTCCATCATGCCGGGCAAGGTGAATCCGACCCAGTGCGAAGCACTTACGATGCTATGTTGCCAAGTCATGGCCAACGATGTGGCGGTCAGTTTCGGCGGCGCCTCGGGCAACTTCGAACTCAATGTCTTCAAGCCGCTGATCGCGCACAATCTGCTGCAAAGCATCCGCCTGCTCGGCGACGGCATGCATAGCTTCGAGGCGCACTGTGCCCGGGGAATCGAAGTACGTCGTGACCGTATTGCTGAACATCTCGAACGCTCGCTAATGCTGGTCACGGCACTGGTTCCACGCATCGGTTACGAACGCGCCGCAGAAATCGCGCGCAAGGCACTGCAGGAGAAAGGCACGCTGCGCGATGCTGCCCTGGCGTTGGGCTTCCTGACCGGGGAAGAATTCGACCAGTTGATGAGTACCCTCCTGTCGCCGCCTTTCCGTCCATAAAGGAGTTAGCCGTGGAACGCTCCAGTTACGACATGAACAGTCTGTTTGCTCAACTCGGCGTGGCTAGCGATGCGCAATCCATCGCCCAATTCATCAGCAGCCACTCACCACTTGGGAGTGATGTGCAATTGCACGAAGCGTCCTTCTGGACGGCGGCGCAAGCCGGATTTCTCCGTGAAGCTACTCTTGATGACGCTGAGTGGGTGGTGATCATTGATGCACTGAATTCCGAACTGCACGCCCGGTACTGACAGAAGATTCCACTTTCTGCACAGCTCAAATTGCTACCGTCAGGATGCTCCACTAGTCAGGCAAGAAGGAAATTCTCGACGAAGCTCTGGGGCTGAACTGCGTCCGCTACGCTGATGCGCTGATGACCTTGACGAAATTACAGTCAACTAAAGGCAATTCTGCGATCAAAAAAAGTAAAGCGGTTTCCTCCCGCCGCCTTCGAGCGATACATCGCAGAATCGGCCTGCGCCGTCAGCAAGACGGGGACCTTGCCATCCTGCGGGAAGACCGTCACCCCAATGCTTGCCGTAACTGAAACCTCCGCATGCCCGATCGCTATCGGGCGGTCGATTTCGGAGATCACCCGAGCCAAAGTGTGATTGCATTCCTCGACACCAGCCAGCCCCCAAAGCAACAGGACGAATTCATCGCCCCCCACGCGAGCCACCGTATCCCCTTCCCGAACGGACCGGTGCAAGCGCTCGGCGACCTCGACTAGTACGGTATCGCCTGCCTTGTGGCCGTGGATGTCATTGATCGGCTTGAAGCCGTCGAGGTCCAGATAACATATAGCCAGCACGAGATTCGTGCGTATCGACTGCGCCATGGCCTGGTGCAGTCGATCCATCAGCAGGGTGCGATTGGGCAAACCAGTCAACTGATCATGGTTGGCATTTTTCTCCCACTCCTGCTGCTGCACTTTCATGGCCGTTACATCGGCCATGATTGCCAGGTAGTGGGAACCAGTGGGGATGGAGCGGGTTGACTGAGCGAGTTGCCAATGACGGCCGTGCGATTGAACAGGAAGCCGTCCAACTAACGCTCCCCGATTTGTCTGACATCGGCCTTTCAGCTGCCCACACGCTAGCAGCTGCAGTGGCTGACAAGTGACTACTCCAATGCCAATTCCTCATCGAGTACGAACGGCAACTCCAATTGGACTGGCTCGCGCCGGAAACGGAATAGGCGCCAGGGTCTCAGCCTGAATCCGGAACCGTCGCGGTGAGCGAGCGGGATTGAACGTTGGTGCTGGACCAACCACTTCGCCCTGGCATAGTGCCGCCGAAACTCCGATACCGAAATCAAGAGAAAATCGGCGACCGCCTGCAACTTGTTGTCGAACTGGCGTAGCAGGTCCGCATAGGCAGCGGCCAGCGAAGAGCCGGTATCAATTGTTTCGGCATCCTGCGCAGCTTCCCGTGCCAATAATTCACCCAAGGGATCGCTACCGTCATTGCTGACCAACGTTCGCATCAGCGGATGTACGTCCTCGTCATCGTCTGTGCTGCCATGGTCCAGACGGATGGCATGCCGAACCTGAGTCTCGGTATAACGCACCAACGCTTGATAAACGTATGCCAGAAGGAACTCCTGATACTCCGGATCTGAAAACTTGATCGAAATATTCTTGGTCGTATACATTTCCTGGGCCATGATCCACGCTTCGCTCTTTACGTCATCGAACTGGTATTCGCCGCGAGTGCGGCGGGCGATCCGTTTGAGATCGGACTGTCGCTCTCGAACAAAGTAGTTAAACCCACTGTCGTCATTCGACACCATGCCATTCCTGTCGCTCATTGAGCGATCAGGATCGCATGATGACTTGTCGGCTATCAGTCAGATCTGACCGGGAAAACAGGATCAACGCTCGTTGAATATCTACCCGAATCGAACTGCTTTGATTCAGATAATCAACGATCGTTTATCATATGACTATGACTTCCCGTACCGTTTCGATTACCTCGGCCAGCGATATTGGTGCCATTCTTCGCTTATTGCGCAAAGAGACGGGGCACACGCAAAGGGAGATGGCCGGGCTGTGCAATGTCAGCTTGCCATTCCTGAACCAAGTGGAGCAGGGGAAGCCCACGGCCCAAATCGGCAAGGTGCTGGAGGTGTGTCGCCGGCACGGGATCGAGGTCGTATTTAACCTGCCCGCAAAGCCAGATGACGAAGGGAAGTAAGCGTAGGTTTAGTGACCGTGCGGAGATAAGTGCTGTCAATCTCCGCAAATTATGCGGAGAAAATCTGGTTCCCGCTGTAGCACACAAGTGCTACCATAAGGCTCCAATCTCTGAATCGGAGTGTCTGTTATGACCACCACGACCATTCGCCTGCCCGAAGACCTGAAAGCTCGGGTGGCAACCGCAGCGAAGCGCTCCGGAACGACAGCCCATGGTTTCATTCTCGAAGCCATTGCCGAAAAGACAGAGCAGGCAGAACTCAGGGCGGATTTTGATGAGGTCGCCGAACAGCGCTACGCCGACATCGTCTCTTCTGGAAAAACCATTCCCTGGACCGAGATGCGCAAGTATCTCGAAGCCCGTGTTTCCGGAAAATCAGCCCAGCGACCCGTAGCCCGAAAACTGGCACGCTGACGTGGCCAGAATCGAGTTGGCCCCAGAGGTTGCGGAGGATTTCGACCGCATCCTTGATCACCTGGCAGCCTATCAGGTCGAGAATCCCGCTAAGCGCATTGGGGAAATCATCGCTGCTTTGGATGTCCTGGAGCAGAACCCGCTGATCGGTCGTCCAGTGGCGAACGGCAAGCGGGAACTTGTCATTGGTCGACGTACCCGAGGCTACCTCGCGCTCTATCGTTATGTGCCCGAGATGGACATCGTCTTTGTGCTAGCGATCCGCAGCCAGCGCGAGGCGGGATATGCAGAGCGGGTGGAAGAGGGGTAGGGAATTGCCGAGAACCAGGCTAAGCAAGGGTTTTCCGGTGATTTGACGGTATCAGAAACTGGTCAATTTGTCGCCGATACCGTCACAAATGAAGCGGATGTCTGCTACATTCGTGACATGGATAATTCGTCGATTTTCCGAACGTCGGCGAACGTCCGCGAAAGCTTGTTTTTCCACAATCGCCCGGGAACCCGCATGAATACTAAGCGTCCTTTTTTTGACGGTATCAGTGACGGTATCAGCGGGGGAGAAACGAGTGGAACCCAGTGTTCATGCGGGGTTCATAGGCTCGTTGATAATTGAGTGGGAGTAGTCCCGTGCGCTGGCGGGCATGGCTGACGAACCTGCTGCTGGCGACGTTTGCCGCGATTTCCGCGGCGGCGATTGCGGGCGATGCACCGCCGCTGATGCTGGCCAACGTCTATCGCGGACAGGTCGATCTCGGGGCGTACTGGGTCAGCGAGAAGTACGATGGCGTGCGCGGTTACTGGGACGGCACCCGCCTGCTGACGCGGGGCGGCGAAACGGTCATGGCACCGGCGTGGTTTACGGCTGGTTGGCCGGCCGTGCCGCTCGACGGCGAACTGTGGGCCGGGCGCGGGCGTTTCGCGCAGGCCGTATCCACCGTGCGCAGCCAGCAGACCGATGATCGCGCCTGGCGCGACATCCGTTTTATGGTGTTCGACCTGCCGGGCATCGCCGAACCGTTCGACAGGCGCAAGGATGCGCTCGATGCTGCAGTGAGCGCCATAGGCAAACCATGGGTGCAGGCGGTCGCGCAGCTCAGGGTGAAGTCGCCCGGCGAACTGCAGGCCATGCTCGACCGCGTGGTCCGCGAAGGCGGGGAGGGTCTGGTGCTGCATCGTGGCGCTTCGCTCTATCGAGCCGAACGCAACGACGATCTGCTGAAGCTCAAGCCCTACGACGATGCCGAGGCGCGCGTGGTCGGGCATCTGCCCGGCGCGGGGCGCTTCGCCGGCATGCTCGGGGCGCTGCTGGTCGAAATGCCTGATGGCCGGCGTTTCCGCATCGGCAGCGGGTTGACCGAAGCGCAGCGGCGCGCGCCGCCGCCGCTCGGGGCGTGGATCACCTATCGCTACAATGGCGTCAACCCGCGCAGCGGACTGCCGCGCTTCGCGCGCTTCCTGCGCGAGCGTACCGATCTGCCGGACGTGCCGCCGGCCTGAAGGGGCAACAACGAATCCGGTCGGTGGCGGTCAACCGCTTGCCGCACAATGCGCGTTATGCAGCTTTTGCGCTTTGCCACACGGGAGTGTCGAGAGATGAAATTGCCATTGGCCAGCCTGTTTCCGCGATTCGTCCTTCGCTTTGCCGAGCGGCTGCGTTTTCCCCAGCTTTTCCTTCTCGCGTTGACGCTGTTCATACTCGATCTTCTGCTGCCCGACGTGATCCCGTTCGTCGACGAAATACTGCTCGCGCTGGCGACCTTGATCCTCTCGGCGTTGCGGCGAGGCGAAAAGACGCCTGTCGCAAGGTCACAGGGCGCGGGCCCAATCGACGGCAAGGCCGTTCACCTCGACTGATCGGCCGGGTTGCGTCCGGGCTCCGGCTACAATCGTGCCATGATGGAGAACGACGTTGATTTCATGCGCCTGGCACTTGACCTCGCGCGCCAGGCCGGCGCGGTGGACGAGGTTCCGGTCGGCGCAATCGTGGTGCGCAATGGCGAGGTGATCGGGCGCGGTTTCAATCAGCCGATCGGCAGCCACGACCCGAGTGCCCATGCCGAGATCATGGCCCTGCGCGATGCGGCGCGGCAGGCCGGCAACTATCGACTGGTGGATTGCACCTTGTACGTGACGCTCGAGCCGTGCGCGATGTGCGCCGGCGCCATCATACATGCGCGCATTGCGCGAGTCGTGTTCGGTGCGCGTGACCCCAAGACGGGCGCCTGCGGCAGCGTGGTCGACCTGTTCGGCGAGGAGCGCCTGAATCATCACGCCGACGTGGAAGGTGGTGTCCTGGCAGTCGAGTGTGGCGCGATGCTGTCCTCTTTCTTCGCTGCGCGGCGCAACCGTACCCTCACGGCGTAGCTCGCACGTGCAGATCCGCATCGACATAGCGACACAGATGCTCGAATTGTTCGGCGACGACGGCGCCTGCATGCGGCGTTACCCGGTATCGACCGCGAAGAACGGCCCTGGCGAGCAGAAGGGCAGCTACCGCACGCCGCGCGGACGCCATATCGTGCGCGCCAAGATCGGCGGCCGTGAAGCGGAGAACACCGTGTTCGTGAGGCGGCGCCCGACCGGCGAGATCTGGTCGCCCGACTTGGCGGCGACCTTTCCCGATCGCGACTGGATCCTCACCCGCATCCTGTGGCTGTCGGGCTGCGAGCCCGGTTTCAACCGGCTCGGCGAGGTCGATACCATGCGCCGCTACATCTACCTGCACGGCACGCCCGACTCGGTGCCGATGGGCGAGCCGGGCTCGATCGGCTGCGTGCGCATGCGCAACACAGACATCATTGAGTTGTACGAGCTCGTTCCTCCCTACACAGCGGTGGAGATCGTCGCTTGAGCAGCTATTCGGCAGTGGTGATGTCCTGGCAATTGGCGCGAGAGTTCGCGGTGCCGATACGGCGCACGGTGTTCATCGACGAACAGAACGTGCCCGAGGAACTGGAGTGGGACGCATTCGACGAGCCGGGTTTCCATGTGCTGGTGTTCGACGATGCCTCGCGCAAGGTGGTCGCAACCGCTCGCCTGTCCCCGCGCGGCAACGGGTTGTGCTTCTTCAATCGGCTGGCGGTACTCGCGCCCTGGCGCGGATCGGGGGCAGGTCGTCTGCTCATGGAAACCCTGCTCGACGAGGCGCGGCGACGCTCGCAACGGAATCTGGAACTGCACGCGCAGACGCGCGCGCGGGGGTTCTACGAGCGATTCGGCTTTGCCGCGGAAGGCGAACCTTACCTCGAGGCGGGCATCGAGCACATCACGATGCGTCGGACGCTGGCGCCTCCAGCCTGAAGCGGCTGCGAATCGCGCCCGAGGGCGCACCACCCGGCCCGAAGCTGCGCTCCTCGAAATCGGCGAAACCGTCGGCGCCGAAGGTCACCACGGTCGAATTGCGCGTGCCGTAACCGGGCGAGCGGACGAACGCGGCGGACAGCAGCCGCTCCCACTCGAGACTGACGCCAGTGCGCGGAAGGTGTTCGTCCGCCGCGATCGCCTCGTCGCGCAACATCGAGAACAGCGGCGCGGTATCGGGAATCGCGTCCAGCGTGGCCGACAATGCGGTGCGCGCGCGCGCCACCTTGGGCCAGGGCGTGTCGAGCAGGTGGTTGGAGAGGCCGTAGATGCCCGGTTCGAGCGGTCGCGAAGCGCCATCGACGTTGGACAGGTAGCGCAGCTCGTTGCGGTCGGCAATCAACAGGTTGAATCCGTTGTAGTCGCCGCCGCTTTGTGTGACGCCCGCAGCGTAGTCGGCTGGCGACGCGGTGCCGCGCAGGAATCCGGCGACCAGATCCCCGCGGGTGCGTTTGCCGGCAACCTGGCGCTGCGGATCCCGGTAATTGGTCAGGGCGGCGAACCGGCCGTGGCGCGTGATGCCGAGCCACGTGCCGCCGGCCTCGAGGTCGCGCCCGCCGAACACGTCGGGCGCATCGTTCCAGAACCATGCCGATGCCGCCGGCCGCGCAAAGAACTCGTCGCGATTGGCCGCCACCACCAGCGGAAAACGCCGGTGGCTTTTCCAGGCGAGCAGGATCAGGCACATCGCGCGGGCGTGTCAGCCGACGGCGCGGAAGCGCTCCAGGTGACGCGCGGTGCCGGTGGCGAGGAACTCGTGCAGCCCGTGGCGCAGCGCGTGGATGCCCAATTCGATCTCGAACTGGTGCGCGTCGGCGACGCCTTCGTAAATCTCCATCCAGGTCAGCGGATCGTCGACGCGGCGGCGAAAGCGTCCGTCGATTCCGGTGGCGTCGGCGAGCGCGCGCTGCATGCCGTTCAGGGCGGCCATCAACTCGCCATCCTGGCCCGGCCGCACCCGATAGTAGATGTAGTAGTCGATGCGCAACGCGATCAGTTCACGGCGTAGGGAAGGGGACGGAACTCGACGCGCGGTCCGTCCGGCGAACCGAGATGCACGTCGTTGCCCTCGTGGCTCGACATCTGCATCACCGCGAGCAACTCGTAGCCGCCGCCGCTGGTCGGGCATGCGGTGACCACCTTGCCGCATGACTGCCCTCCGACATCCGGGCTGTACAGGTCGGTCCCCGGCACCGGCAAGGCGGCCGCCTGGACGAAGGCGCGATACATGCGCTTCTTGAGTTTGCCGAGGTATTGCGTGCGGGCGACGATCTCCTGTCCGGGATAGCAGCCCTTGTTGAAGCTGACCCCGCCGAGCAGCTCGAAATTCGTCATCTGGGGCACGAATTCTTCCTGGGTCGGCGCGGTGATCAGCGGCCAGCCGGCACGCACGTCGAGGGCCTGCCACGCGGCGGTCGGCGCCGGCGTCAGTCCGCGCGCAGCCAGCCCGGCGAACAGGTCTGCGCCAGCCGCCGCCGGTGCGATGGCGACGAACCGTTCGCCGTCGAGCCGCAAAACGGTCACATCGCCTGCCGCGTGTTCCACCGTAAGCGGCGACGCCGGCACCGGCAGGCCCAGTGCCTGCAGGGCCGATGGCGCATTCGCACCGGCAAGGCCGAACTGGCAGCAATCGGCCGAGATGTCGGCGAGCTTGGCCTTCGAGCGCAGCACGTACATCGTCAGCTTCTTGTGCAGACCGGCGGTGATGTCGGCTGCCGGTTGCAACAACACGTTGCCGGCGGCATCGCGCCAGGTCGTGAAGCTCGCGAGCATGCGCCCCTTGGCGGTACAGAAGCTGTTCATGCGCGCGACGGCCGGCGTGAGGCCCTTGACGTCGTTGGAGAACAGGTTGTGCAGGAAGTCCGCTGCCTCATCGCCACTGACGCGAATCAGGCCGAGATGGAGCAACGGAACGACGACCGATCCGGTTTCACCGGCGGCAAGCTCGGCGGCCGGATTGCCGAACGACGCCAGAGTTTCGCCTTCAAGGCGCGCTCCGGCTCGGGCGAGCCAGTCCTGGTAAGCGGGGTTCATGAAGTTTCAGTCTGAAAGGATCAAAGTTGGCCCTAAGGTATCATAGGAAATCCGGGGTGCGCATCGGGAATGATGCGCCGCGCCATGACACGCCAGCCGTGGCATGACGATTCCAAACCAGGCGCTCGCAACGAGGCGAGTTGCGACAGGCCGTCGATGCGTTTGCTCAAGTTCTTCCTGCTGTTCCTGATCGGTGCCGGCATCGGCTTCGGTGCCTGGTTCGCCTGGTTCGCGAACCGCCCGCTGCCGTTGGCGAGCGCACCGGTCGAGCTGTCGATCGAACCGGGTGGAACGCTGACTTCGGTGACCCAGCAGTTGCGTGCCGCCGGGGTGGAGATGCGCGGCTGGGATTTCCTGCTGCTTGCGCGGCTGGCAGGCAAGGCTGGCGCCATCAAGGCGGGCAGCTACGCGATCGAGCCCGGCACTACGCCGCGCGGCCTGCTCGCCATGCTGACGGCGGGCGATGTGCGGCAGGTGAGCATCGCGCTGATCGAGGGCTGGACTTTCCGCCAGGTACGGGCCGCGCTGGATGCCCATCCCGACCTGCAACACGAATCACGCCTGCTTTCGGACGCCGACATTCTGAAGCGCATCGGCGCCAGCGAATCGCATCCGGAAGGACTGTTCTTTCCCGACACTTACCTGTTCGCCAAGCAGTCGAGCGACATCGCGCTGCTGCGCCGCGCCTACCACGAGATGCGCCGCCATCTCGACGTGGCGTGGAACGCGCGCAGCGAGGGCCTGCCTTACGCGACGCCCTACGCGGCGCTGACCATGGCTTCGATCGTCGAAAAGGAGACCGGCAAACCCGACGACCGGCCACTGATCGCGTCGGTCTTCGCCAATCGCCTGCGCGCCGGCATGCTGCTGCAGACCGACCCGAGCGTCATCTACGGCTTGGGCGAGCGCTTCGACGGCAACCTGCGCAAGCGCGATCTGACCACCGACGGCCCGTACAATACCTACACACGCACCGGATTGCCGCCGACGCCGATCTCGATGCCCGGCGCAGCGTCGCTCAAGGCGACGCTCAATCCGGCCCGCAGCGACTATCTTTACTTCGTGGCGCGCGGCGACGGCAGCAGCGTGTTCTCGCGCTCGCTCGACGATCACAACCGCGCCGTCGCGCAATACCAGAAGAAGAAATGAAATCGACCCACTCCGAGAGTCGCATGGATAGGCGTACACAGCGCATCGTGCCCGCCGAAGGCCTGTCGACGGGCAAGAGCAGGGCGCGTGCCTTGAGACCAAATATCCATGCGCCTTCCAGGCAGAAGGGTAACTGAATGCGTGGCCGGTTCATCACCGTGGAGGGCATCGACGGCGCCGGCAAGAGCAGCCAGATCGCGCACATCGTCGAATTGCTGCGCAGTCGAGGGCTGGAGGTCGTATCGACGCGCGAACCGGGCGGCACCCGCCTGGGCGAACGCCTGCGCGAGTTGCTGCTGCACGAACCGATGAACCTCGAAACCGAGGCGCTGCTGATGTTTGCAGCACGGCGCGAACATGTCGCGCAAGTCATCGAACCCGCGCTGGCTCGCGGCGCCTGGGTGGTGTGCGACCGATTCAGCGATGCCACCTTTGCCTATCAGGGCAGTGGCCGCGGTCTCGACCTGCACAAGATCGCGCAACTCGAAGACTGGGTGCACGGCAAGCTGCAGCCCGACCTCACGCTGGTGTTCGACCTCGCGCCCGAGGTGGCCGCAGGCAGGCTGGCACGCGCCGGCAATGCACCGGACAAGTTCGAGCGCGAGCAAACCGGATTCTTCGCCCGCGTGCGCGCCGCCTATCAGGCGCGCGCCGCGAACGATCCTAA
>WBZT01002830.1_pt1 | contig 11309 bp, 10 predicted proteins | sample 5204241 | NCBI WGS metagenome assembly WBZT01 (sample SAMN12344358, study PRJNA552823) | activated sludge metagenome | biome: Activated sludge suspended growth; feature: Nitrification reactor; material: Wastewater; isolation source: activated sludge from nitrification reactor of wastewater...
TTCGTCATGGCAGGCGTGATCAGGGTTTCGACGCTCCAATCATGCCAGAAATGGCCGCCTGCCACCCCCCTTCCCAACCGCTTGCACGGAAAAATTCGGCTGAATAGCGAGTTTTGCAAGAGGCTCAAACGGATGCCACGAGGCATGCAAGATTGAACCTGTGGAGATCGGGCCATCTCGCGATTGGATTTACAAATTCTTATAGGAAGCGCTGATTAAATCGGCGAGCGGGATGAAGCGCCAGGCGCACGGAGCGCACGCCCGGAGACATAACAATCGGTCAGGCGAGGGACGGCGCACGGCGTAACGCAGCGATTTGCCCGCGCGGTCATTTGATCAGTGTTTCCTATGGCCCTTGAGGCAGTTGTTGTGCACCCGGATGCCCCGCTCGTTTCCGCCACCCTGGTGGAAGTGTCGGTCATCCGTTTGTAGGCGGTGAGGCATTGTCGTCGTTCTCGGGCTTGGAGAGGACGAGGTTGCCTACCTGGATCTTCTTGATCGGTCACAGACCCCGGTCGGTCCGCCGCAGCGTGCCGGCGACAAAGCAGGAATTGTTCTCGAACATGGTGTCTTGAACGGTGTTTGGGATATTTGGGGCCAGTTCATGTGTTGCCATGTCATTGCCCATCGTGGCGTAATGCATCCGATCTGCCCCCTCCGCGTGTACCCAGAAACGGCTGCGCGTTGTCCGTACAGCCTCACTCGTTGTCCGGAATGCGCGCCAGGAGGGTCATGCCGTATGCTGCCAGCAGCGCGTCGACTTCCGGGTCGCCGTCGGTTCCCCGGTCGACATCGAAAGACAGGTTGACGTTGACTGCCGGTAAGCGCCCGTGGGTGACCGTTGTCAGCAGTTGCGCGTCGACGTCGAAATCGTCGTAATCTTCTTCTTCGACCAGGGGTATGACCTGCCAGCCGAGCGCTGGATTGCGGGCGGCGATAACGGTCAGGCGGTCGGCCATGGCATTCACGATGTCTATCGTTGCTGCACGATCGCTGCAGCCGTCGATGGTGGCATAGATATAGCTGCGAAAGTTCAAGTGGTTGGCTCCATTTCTGCCAGTGTGGCCGGGGCAAACAAAGTGGCGAGCGCCCGTTGGCGATCGATGGCCACGGCGACGAAAGTTTGCGTGCCGCTGGCCGGCTGCGATTCCCATTGACCGTTGCGTTGCGTCACCGTTGCCTCGCGCCAGCTGAAAGCGGCCGGGTCGATGGCGGCGACGGCCGCCAGCGGGTCGTCAGCAGTTTCCCCATCGGCTGCTGCGCGAGATAGACGGCCATTGCGGCGTGCGCCAGGGCAAGTCCCGGCGAAGCCGATATCTGGCTGGCCAAAGCCTGTTGCAGCGCGGCATCCCAGGCGACGCCGTGCGTGACGTTCTTGCCGACCAGTCGTCGTTCGGCGATTTGCCCGCTGTTCAAGGCGGCCAGTGCGCCTTTGGCGTCATGGCCGAAATTGTACGATTCGCAACGCGTACGGCCGGCGAATTTGGCCAGCCGATCGGGTTCGGCGACCAGATTGTCGCCGGCGAAGCCGCCCTGCGCCACCCAGCGTTGCAGCCGGCTGTCCGGATGATGGCGCAACCACAGACGCACGTTTTGCAAGGGAGCGCCGGTGAGCAGCGTGCAGTCCGGGTGGGCGCGCAGCGTTGTAGCGAGCAGCGCGTGCGCCAGATCGTCGGGCTCCGCTGCGCTGAACTGTCCCAGCCAGTCGACATGGAATGGCGACACGGCGTCCGCCGTACTGTCGGGTTGGCGGGCAGCGATCGGCAGAGGCTTTTCCAAGCGGCGCAGAATCTCCCTGACCAGGCCGATTTGCCGCCTCGTTCCCGGCGTCAGGGTGACGGCCTGCAGATCGACGCGCGGGTGACTGACCAGCAGGCACAGGGTTAGCGCGTCGTCGGGGTCGCGGGTTTCCATGTCGAAGACGATCCGCATGCGGTTCTGGCGAGTTCCTGGCTTCATTCGTGTGCTGGCAAGATGTGCAATCCGGCCGGAGTCTACCTGAGCATCCGGCTGCCGACAAATTGCGGATTTGTCCAAAAAAAGCGCTTTTTCGTTTTGTCGAGTGACGTCGCAGGCCAGCGAAAGAAGCGTGCGCACCGCCCGATCGACGCCACTCGATGCGACGCTCGACGATGACCCGATCGGGGTCGCCTGCGGCAGACGACGTTCAACGCCGAGTGGGCGTTGAACGTCGACGGACCTATGGACATCCCACGGTCACGAGTACGACGCGTCTGGTCTATGACGGGGCCGATCTGATCGGCCGAGCATGACGCCGCGGCGCCGAACACGGTGCAACGGCGTCATGTGCATGGCCCGGGCTATGGCTTCGGTAAGGGGTGGCAAATTATCAACAGAGCCTAGGGCAGGAAGATTGAAAAGCATGGCAAACTCGCCTTTTTGCTGAAAATTTGCGCGACATGCTCAGAAAATGCGCATTGGCTGCCATTTCGCTGCCGACTTATGCCGGAAAACTGTCTGCAACGGAATCGATCAACCTGGATGGATCGATCGATATTCGGAAGGTGTGGCTTCCGGCAGCGGTCGTTCCGGGGAGAGAAAGCCTGCCGCCGCTCGTACCGCCAACTCGACTGCGCAAACGCTCAATGGCTTCCGTCGAGGGGCGGGCGGTCCTCATCCATGCGCTGGCACATATCGAACTGAACGCGATCGATCTCGGTCTGGACATCGTCTGGCGCTTCCCGGACATGCCGGAGCAGTTTTATCGCGACTGGATCAAGGTTGCCCAGGAGGAGGCCGGGCATTTCCGTCTGTTGACTGAGCATTTGCATGGCCTTGGCTATCGCTATGGCGATTTTCCAGCGCATAACGGTCTGTGGGAAATGGCCGACAAAACCAGTCGGGATCTATTGGCAAGACTGGCTCTCGTTCCGCGGACGCTCGAAGCGCGCGGTCTGGATGCTGCGGGGCCGATTCGCGACAAGTTGCAGCAGGTCGGTGATCGGCGGGCGGCAGCCATACTCGACATCATTCTGCGCGATGAAATCGGGCACGTCGCCATCGGTAACCGGTGGTACCGCTTCCTCTGTGCGCAACGCGGCCTGGATCCGGTGGCAACTTACGCCAGTTTGGCTGTGCAGTACGCGGCGCCCAGGTTGCGTGGCCCGTTCAACCTGGAAGCGCGGCGTGCTGCCGGTTTCGACGAGGAAGAACTGGCGGCCTTGCAGTCGCCAGGGGGCGACGAAGACGCGGCATGTGTTGGCCGATCTGAGTAGCCAGAGATCGGCAATCAAGTCCGCGCGGAACCTGTGGATGCGATCAGTTCGTTTGCAGGTTGGTCGTCGGCGGCTGCGGCGTGGGTACGAAACCGAAATGCCGCGGCACTTCGCGGCGCAGCAAAGACTTCACGGGCAGGCGTTGATTTTTCCAGTACAGATACAGTCCTTCGACGGCGCGCTCCTCGACTGCGGCAAGCAGCATGGCGTCGTCGACCGCCGTACCGTCGGCCCGCTGCAAACGATCGATGATACTCGGCAGGTCCCGGTCGCAAAGCACAGCCACGCCGTCCGCAAGGACAAACAGCAGATTCCCTTCCTCGTCGAGCGCGACGCTCAGCACACGCTCGACGATTTCGCCGACGTGCGTCTGCAGGTTACCGCTGGCGGTCAGGTAGACGACCCAGGGCGTGTAATCGAGCGCGACGTACACGCGTTGCGGTCCGTTTTGCACGAAGTAGTTGCCGTCGGTGTCGTGTGCGTATTGCCGGTTGAGAAAATCGTTCAAGCCGCGATGGGTGACCGTTTCGCCGCGCATGCGCCATTGCCCGCGACGGTCGAGCGACAGCCAGCCGTAGCACGCCGGCACATTCGGCCAACGCAGCATGCTACTGAAATCGGGTGTCGGCATTCAGGCGAGCAGTTTTTCGATGTCGGCGGTGATGGCTTCAGGAGCCGTTGCCGACGCATAGCGTTCGACGACGCGCCCCTGCCGATCGACGAGGAACTTGGTGAAATTCCATTTGATGCCTTCGCTGCCGAGCAATCCCGGTGCCGCTTTCTTGAGATGCACGAAGAGAGGGTGCGCTGCTGGCCCATTGACGTCGATTTTGGCGAACAGCGGGAAACTGACCGGGTAGCGCGTCTGGCAGAAATGGGCGATTTCTTCGGCGTTGCCGGGTTCCTGCGCGCCGAACTGGTTGCAGGGAAACGCGAGTACGCGCAGCCCGTGTGCGTGGAAGCGCTGATGCAGCGCTTCCAGACCTTCATATTGCGGTGTGAAACCGCATTGGCTGGCGGTGTTGACGATCAGCAGCACCTTGTCGGCATACTCGGCAAAGGATTGCTGGCTGCCGTCGAGCCGTTCGGCGCTGAATTGATGGATCGTTGCAGACATGACGCTCTCCTCGATCAATTGGACTAGACGCCATGGAGTCTAACGGAATTTTCCGCCCGCTTGGCACGTGCATGCCGCACCGGGTGGGGCGGCATGCTGCTCGACATACTATTCGTCGTCACCGGGCGGAACGCAGGCGCAGAACAGATTGCGGTCACCGTAAACGTCGTCGACCCGATTGACGCTCGGCCAGAATTTGTTGTCGGCGACATAGGGCAGGGGGAAGACGGCTTCCTGCCGGCTGTAGGGCCGTTGCCACTGCGCATCAATGATGTCCGCCTGCGTATGCGGCGCGTTCTTCAGCGGGTTGTCGTCCGTCGGCCAGTCGCCTCGTTCGATGCGGCCGATTTCAGCGCGGATGCTGGTCATCGCGGCGATGAAGCGGTCGAGTTCGCTCTTCGATTCCGACTCGGTCGGTTCGACCATCATCGTTCCGGCGACCGGAAAACTGACCGTCGGGGCATGAAAGCCGTAATCCATCAGACGCTTGGCGATATCGATCTCGGTGATGCCGGTGGCTGCCTTCAGCGGACGGATGTCGAGAATGCATTCGTGCGCCACCCGGCCCTGACGGCCGGTATAGAGCACGGGGTAGTGGGCTTTCAGGCGTTCGGCGACATAGTTGGCGTTGAGGATGGCGACCGACGTCGCGCGGGTGAGACCGTTGCCGCCCATCATGGCGATGTACATCCAGGAAATCGGCAGGATCGACGCCGATCCCCACGGCGCGGCGGCGACCGCGCCCTGGCCGACATGCGGACCGTCGACGGGTTGCACGCGGTGGTTGGCCATGAACGGTGCCAGATGTGCTTTGAGGCCGATCGGTCCCATTCCCGGGCCGCCGCCGCCATGCGGAATGCAGAAGGTCTTGTGCAGGTTCATATGGCTGACGTCGGCACCGATGCGTGCCGGTGAGGTCAGACCGACCTGTGCGTTGAGGTTGGCGCCATCCATATACACCTGGCCGCCATGCGCGTGCACGACGGCGCAGACTTCTGTCACCGCCTCTTCGAAGACGCCGTGCGTCGAGGGGTAGGTGATCATCAGGCAGGACAATTGGGCGGCATGCCGCTCGGCTTTGGCTTTCAGGTCTTCGAGGTCGATATTGCCCTCATCGTCGCAATCGACCACCACCACCTGCATGCCGCACATTTGCGCGGTCGCCGGGTTGGTGCCGTGCGCCGAGCGGGGAATCAGACAGATCGTGCGCTGCGTGTCGCCACGGCTGGCGTGATAACGCGCGATGGTCACCAGACCGGCGTATTCGCCTTGCGCACCGGAATTCGGCTGCAGGCAGATGGCGTCGAATCCGGTGATCGTCTTCAGCCAGCTTTCCAGCTGACGCATCATTTCAAGGTAGCCCGCTGCTTGGTCGAGCGGGGCGAAGGGATGAATATCGGCGAATTGCGGCCAGCTCACCGGGATCATTTCGCTGGCGGCGTTGAGCTTCATGGTGCACGAGCCGAGCGAGATCATCGAATGGTCGAGCGCCAGATCGCGGTTCTGCAGTTTCTTCAGATAGCGCAGCATCTGGTGTTCGGTGTGGCAGTGGTTGAACACCGGATGCGTGAGGATGGCGTCCTGACGCAGCAACCCGGTGGGCAATGTCGGGTCGGCAGCCTGCAATTGGGCGTCCAGAGGCTGCAAATCGACATGCGCGCCGGCGATCAGCTTGAGCAGGCGCGTGATGTCGTCCGGTGTCGTCTTTTCGTTGACTGCGATGCCCAGGACGCCTGCTGTCACCTGACGGAGGTTGTAGCCGGCGTCGCGGGCGGCTTTGAACACGTGCTGCGCGTGGCTGCCCAGATCGATACGCAGGGTATCGAAAAATTGCTTCGTCTTCACTTCGATGCCGGCGCCTCGCAATCCTTCGGCGAGCAGGGCGGCGAGACGGTGGATGCGGCCGGCAATCGAACGCAATCCCTGCGGGCCGTGATAGACGGCGTACATGCCAGCCATGTTGGCCAGCAGGACCTGCGAGGTACAGATGTTCGAGTTGGCCTTTTCACGGCGAATGTGCTGTTCGCGCGTCTGTAAAGCCATGCGCAATGCCCTTTGGCCGCGCGCATCGACAGAGACGCCGATGATGCGGCCGGCAACGGCACGTTTGTGCGCGTCGCGGGTGGCAAAGAAAGCGGCGTGCGGACCACCGAAGCCGAGTGGAATACCGAAGCGCTGCGCCGAACCGAGCGCGATGTCGGCGCCCATCTCACCGGGCGAACGCAGTAGCACCAGGGCGAGCAGATCGGCGGCGACGGCGACGATGGCCCCGCGCGCCCTGACCGCGGCGATCGCTGTCGTCAGGTCGTTGACCTCGCCCTGGTCATTGGGGTACTGGAAAAGTGCACCGAAAACCTCGTGCTGCGCCGCCTGTTCGGGGGGGCCGAATACGAGTTCGAAGCCGAAGTACGTGGCGCGCGTTCTCAGCACGTCGATGGTCTGCGGAAAACAGTCCTGATCGACGAAAAAGGCGTTTGACCGTGACTTGCTGACCCGGCGTGCCATGCTCATCGCCTCGGCGGCCGCGGTCGCTTCGTCGAGCAGTGAGGCATTGGCCAGTTCGAGTCCCGTCAGGTCGATGACCATCTGCTGGTAATTGAGCAGCGCTTCCAGACGGCCCTGGGCGATTTCAGCCTGATACGGCGTGTAGGCGGTGTACCAGCCGGGATTTTCCAGCACGTTGCGCTGGATGACGGCCGGCATGATCGTGTCGGCATACCCCATGCCGATCAGCGAATGCAGCACCTGATTGCGTCCGGCAAGCGCACGCAGTTCGGCCAGCGCCTCGATTTCAGGGCGTGCGCTTTCGAGGGCCAGCGGCCTGGAAAGACGGATGGCCGATGGAACGGTCTGATCGACCAGTTCGTCGAGACTGCTTGCGCCGATGCGGGAGAGCATGGCGACGATTTCATCGGCGCTTGGGCCGATGTGCCGGTGGATGAAATCGTCGCGCCTTTCCAGCGCGGCAAGTGACGGAGCGGTAGAAGCGGCATTCATAGTGCGATTCCCTGCTGGAACGATGGGTACGGACGCTCAGGCGGCGTCTACGATTTGCTGATAGGCATCGGCATCGAGCAGAGCCGTCGATTCGGCACCGGCAGCCAACTGCATGCGGAACAGCCAAGCCTCATAAGGCTGTTGATTGACCAGTTCTGGCGTATCGGTCAGTGAGGCATTGACCTCGGTGACCGTTCCATCCACCGGCGCATAAACGTCGGCGGCCGCTTTCACCGACTCGACGACGGCGGCTTCCTGACCGGCAGTGAATTCGCTGCCGACTTCCGGCAATTCAATGAACACCAGATCGCCCAGCAGCTCCTGGGCATGGTCGCTGATCCCGACGGTGAGCGTGCCGTCAGTTTCGCGACGGACCCATTCATGGCTTTGGGTGTATTGCAGATCGCTGGGTACATTCATCTTTTCTACTCCTGAAAAAAATCGGAAACCTGGGTCAAATCAGATTGGCGTGTGGCGTGCCATCCGCCGCGCCACGGGCACGGATTGCATTCGGAATCTGGGTCGGGATAAGACGCAAAGGCATCTCTGTCGGCGCAAAGGTATGGGGTTAGGCAGCTGATCGCCATCGTCAGACCAGAATCTTGCCGTGACGTACGAAACACGGCTTGACGATTCGGGCTGGCAATCGCTTGTCGCGAATGGCCACTTCCACCCTGTCGCCGACGGCCACGTTGAGCGGCAAGCGCGCCAGAGCGATCGCTTGTTGCAAAGTCGGTGAGAAAGTGCCGCTGGTGATTTCGCCGACACTGCTTTCACAGAGTACTTGTTGGTGCGCGCGCAGTACGCCGCGATCGAGCAGGAGCAGGCCGAGAAACTGTAGTTGCTGCCCTTGCTGGAGCAGGGCGCTTTTGCCGACGAAGTCGCGTGTTGTAGCCAGATCGACCGTCCAGGCCAGACCGGCGTCGAGCGGCGACACGGTCTCATCCATGTCCTGGCCGTAAAGATTCATCCCCGCTTCCAGACGCAGGGTGTCACGTGCGCCGAGACCGCAAGGCTGCACGCCTGTCCGGAGAAGCGCCTGCCACAGTCCGGCCGCCGCGTTGGCAGGCAGGGTGATCTCATAGCCGTCCTCACCTGTATAACCGGTACTGGCGATGAAGTAATCGCCGCACTCGGCGGAGTGAAAAGGCGGCAACTCCTCGCAGGCGGCGCGGCATGCGGGCAAGGCCTGCCAGACGCGCTCCCGCGCTTGCGGTCCCTGTACGGCGAGCATTGCCAGCGCGTCGTTTCCCTCCCGGCGCGCAGTGAGTTCGGTTGCCAGCTGCCACTCGGCCAGACGGGAGTTCATCCACAGCAGATCCTTGCTTGCGGTGCCGGCGTTGACTACCAGCCGGTAATGTTCGTCGTCAAGATAGTAGACGATTAGATCGTCGATCACGCCGCCGTTCGGGTTGAGCATCGCGCTGTACAAAGCTTTGCCGCGCGTTTTCAGTTTGTCGACATTGTTGGCCAGCAGGCGGCGTAAAAACGCTTTCGCGTCCGCACCTGCCAGATCGACGGCGCACATGTGCGACACGTCGAACATGCCGGCATGGCGACGGACGGCGTGATGTTCCTCGATTTGCGAGCCGTAGTGGAGAGGCATCTCCCAGCCGCCGAAGTCGACCATTTTCGCGCCGTTCTGGCGATGGATGGTATTGAGGATGGTTTTTTGCATGGTTTCAACGACCTCTGGGCGTTGGCAAGAAAAAGGAAGTGTCAAAACGAAAAAAGGCGAAACTCTGCCGAGTTCCGCCCCCCTGTCCTTCTACCTGAGAGATTTGCCGGCCATCGACTGACAGGCCGTTTGCCCCATCGGTGGACACCCGCAGTCGATAGACGACCAACGGATGCCGCTCTCCAGAGTTCATTCCACGGACGGTCCTTTTGCCTGAGCGTTTACGGGTGATTTGCGCCTTCGGCGGTGGTGGAGCCACTCTCTCCCATCCGCCATTGCACTATAACGCCACGAAACCGGCACTGGCAAGGTCGCTTGCTAAGAATTGCAGGCAATTGCAGGCAATTGCAGGCAATTCGTGCCGTTGCATTGAACGCAGCAGGGGCGAAAAACGGTATTTGGCTGATGCTGCAGAACGAGGTGACTATACTGGTTTGCATGAGTCCGTTAAAGAAACCGTTTAGCTCGATATTCCCCGGTGGGTCGAGTTCTCCGTGCGGGTACTGTATGCTAAAGTAAAACACTAAACCTTGCGCCGGAATATCCCATGACGCTTGCCCAAAACTTTGCCGCTTACAGCCAGTGGCGTACCCAGATCTCGGCGATGCTGGACAGTTTCAGCCGTTGGCTGGCTGAGAATGAACTGGCCGATGCCCAAATCGACCGACGAATCGCACAATTGCTCGACAAACTGCGCGAGGATCGTCTGCACGTCGCTTTCGTCGCCGAGTTTTCGCGCGGCAAATCGGAGCTGATCAACGCCATCTTCTTCGCCGGCTACGGCAACCGTATTCTGCCGTCGACCGCCGGTCGGACGACGATGTGTCCGACCGAACTGAAGTACGACAAGCGCAAGCCGCCGTGCATCGAATTGCTGCCGATCCAGACGCGCGAATCGAATGCAAGCATCACCGAATACAAGCGTTTTCCCGAAGAATGGACCACGGTACCGTTATTGACCGATTCGGCGGAGGCGATGCAGGATGCGCTGCGGCATGTCAGCGATGTCACGCGCGTCGATAAGGAAAGTGCCCGAAGGCTCGGCTTTCTGATCGAGAACGATGAAGCACATAGTTTTCAAGTGGCGGAGGATGGCAGTGTCGAACTGCCACGCTGGCGGCACGCGATCATCAATTTTCCCCATCCGATGCTCGAACAGGGACTGGTGATACTCGATACCCCGGGTCTGAACGCTATTGGTACCGAGCCGGAGCTGACCTTGTCGCTGCTGCCCAACGCCCACGCCGTTCTCTTCATCCTGGCCGCAGATACCGGCGTCACACAATCGGATCTTACCGTCTGGCGCGACCACATCGGCGCGCCGGGAGGCCGCAAGCGTGGACGGATCGTCGTTCTGAACAAAATCGACACACTGTGGGACGAACTGAAGACGACAGCCGAGATTGACGCCGAAATTGCCAAGCAAGCGCAAGTCTGTTCGCAGACGCTCGAATTGCCTTTGCAACAGATTTTCCCGGTCTCGGCGCAGAAAGCCCTGGTGGCCAAGATCAACGACGATGAGGAGTTGCTGACGCGTAGCCGGCTGAGCGAACTGGAATTCGCCCTGTCGGAAGAACTCATTCCCGCCAAGCAGGAAATCGTCCGCGACAATACCGAAAGCGAATTTTCCGACTGCCATCAGCGGACGCGCAATCTGCTCGATTCACGGTTGTCGGAGTTGCATGAGCAAAAAAATGAACTCAGCGAATTGCGCGGCAAAAACAAAGGCGTCGTTGAATACATGATGAGCAAGGTCCGGCACGAAAAGGAAGAATTCGAATCCGGGCTGCAGCGCTACTATGCGGTGCGCAGCGTTTTCTCGCGGCTGACCAACAATCTTTTTTCGCATCTCGGCCTCGACTCGCTCCGCTGGTTGAGCACTTCCACGCGTGAAGCGATGCTTAACGCCACTTTCTCGAAAAACCTTTCCGAAGCGATGACCCAGTTCATCAATACCGCTCGCGAAAATCTACGCCGATCCGAGGGCGAGGTGAGGGAAATACTGGCCATGCTCGAGGCGATCTACAAGAAATTCTCCGTCGAGCACGGCCTCAAGCTCGGTACGCCGATCAGCTTCTCCTTGCTTCCTTACGGCAAGGAAATCGATCGTCTTTCTTCATGGTGCGACAGCCATATCAATTCTGCACTGCAATTGCTCACGCACGAGAAAAGTCAGTTGACGCACCGTTTTTTCGAAGAAGTCGCCGTGCAGGCGCGCAGAACCTTCGAACAGGCCAATCGCGATGCCGAATCCTGGTTGAAAGCCGTCATGGCGCCGATG
>WBZT01003024.1_pt1 | contig 11304 bp, 9 predicted proteins | sample 5204241 | NCBI WGS metagenome assembly WBZT01 (sample SAMN12344358, study PRJNA552823) | activated sludge metagenome | biome: Activated sludge suspended growth; feature: Nitrification reactor; material: Wastewater; isolation source: activated sludge from nitrification reactor of wastewater treatment...
CGGCGACCGTCCTGTACGCCGAAGAACAGACCAGACTGGAAGGAAGGACGACGGTCTGGGAATTGGCGGAGGCGTTCTGTGCCATCGCGAAGCGGCGTGTGATCCGACGCCTCGCAGCATGCCGGGAACAGGGAGACCGCGTGACCGCGACAACCGGCATCCAGGCCCTGAAGGGCTATTACCCCAGCTTGTCGTCGGGGATTGTGCACCGTCGGTTGGAAGACTATCGCGCGAAGCCGCCGGCCGGGTGATCTTACGAGCCGGATTGCTTCAACCCGCCCACCAATTCGACTTTAAACGGATGCCCGGCTTCAAGAACTGAGAGGGTGCGTTGCGGGAAGGGGATGTCGATGCCTTCGACGTCGAAGGCCTTCTTGAGCCGGCGTCGATACTCGCGCCCGACTTTCCATTGTTCAAGCGGTTTGGTCTTGATGCGCGCCCGTATGGTCACGGCGCTGTCGGCAAAGTTCTCTACGCCCACGATCTCGATGGGTTCCAGAATCAGGCTGCCCAACTCGCGGTCCTGACGCAAGTCGTCCCCGACCGCCCGCATCACCGCCACCACCCGATCCGTATCCTCCTTGTAGGCCACCCCCATATCCAACACAAAGGCCGACCAATCTTTGGTCATGTTCGACAGGGTGTTGATGCCGCCATTGGGAAACACGTGGACCACACCGGAAAAGTCGCGCAACGCGATGGTCCTGAACGTAATGGTCTCGACCAGTCCGCCGGTCCCGTTGATCACCGCCACATCCCCCAGCCGGATGTGATCTTCCAGGATGATGAAGAATCCGCTGATGAGATCCCGAACCAGATTCTGAGCGCCGAAGCCCACGGCCAGCCCGATGATCCCCGCCCCGGCGAGGATCGGCGCCACGTCCAGCCCGACGACCTGCAACGATTCGATGATGACGACCGCCCAAATCGCCGTGAGCGCGATGGTCCTGAGGATGCCGGTCAAGGTGGCGGCCCGTTTCTGAGCCGTCCCCGCCTGCTGATCCGCCGTGTCGCTCGCAGCCACCATCACCCGCTCCAGTTGCAGCAGCCCCAGGCGGGTAAAACGCAGCGCAATATAGCCGACCACAAGGACCACTCCTACACGGAAGAGAGCCAGACCCACGGTCGTGGCCAGGCTGATCAACCATGGCCAGGCGGTCTCGATCGAGAATCCGGTCATCATGCATGTTCTCCTTTCACATGGTCGGTCGAACGGGTAGGCAACAACGAACCCGCCTGTTGCAATGCGTCCCGATCCTGGGTTTCCAATCGTCGGATCCGCTCGGCCTGGGCATGGACAGTCACGGCCAACCGATCGACCTCACGAGCCCGCCGCATTCGCGCCCCCAGGGAGACGATCGCGACGAGGGAGGCGCCAATCGCGGCCGACCCGAGAATAATCAGGACCAGGGTGGTGTCATAACTCCACAGCAGGAACCGCACGCTGACCGCCTCCATGTTCTGGAGCGCGAATAAGGCCAACGCAAACAGCCCCACCAACGCGATCCCTCTGCTCACCATACGTCCCCTCCCGACGTTCCGCCTCGATCAAGCACCCGTCTGACTGCCGGCCCGCAACCATCCCCAACCAACCAGGCCGGCGACGGTCGAGGCACAGAGAATCCCGACTTTGGCCGACAGCTGCAACGGACCGGGCGGAAAGGCCAGCCCGGCAATGAACAACGACATGGTGAACCCGATGCCCGCCAGCACGCCGACGCCGGCCAATTGTCGCCACGTGACCTCTTCCGGCATCGACACGAGGCCCACTCGCACCGCAGCCCAGGTGGCGAGCAGAATACCGACCGGTTTCCCCACGAACAACCCCGCCATGATGCCCAGCGCGACCGGATGCGTCAGGTGAGTCCACCCATCCGCATCGAGCGTGATCCCGGCATTGGCCAAGGCAAAGAGCGGCATCACGACGACGGTTACCCAGGGATGCAAGGCATGCTCCAAGCGTTGTAACGGCGTCTCCACGTCCTTCACCTCCATCTCCAATCGCTGCGTCACGTGATGACGCTCTGCGTTGGCCAACGGCGGCCGTTCCGCGGAGGTGACCTCTTCAAAGCGTTTCAACAGCGCCTGCCCACGCGCTACAAACTCGCTGCCGCTCACGCGCGTGCGGGCCGGAATCGTCATGGCCGCCAACACGCCCGCGATGGTGGCATGCACACCGGAGAGGAGAAACGCCAGCCAGAGTCCACCGATTCCCAACAGCGCATACACGAGAGGATGCCGGATACCCACGACATTCGCCGCCGCGAGCAGGATCAAGAACAGGGCTCCGATGCCGAGGTTCACCCAGGAAATGGTCGAAGTGTAAAAGAGTGCGATGACCAACACAGCCATCAAGTCGTCGCCGATCGCCAAGGCCGTGAGGAATATCTTGAGCGAAAGGGGAACGCGCGGTCCCAGCAGCGTCAAGACGCCCAGGGCGAAGGCGATGTCGGTGGCCATGGGAATGCCCCAGCCCGCTGCGCCTTGACCGGTGCCGTTCACAAGTACGTACAGCGATGCGGGTACGATGGTGCCGCCGAGCGCCGCCACCAGCGGCAGGGCCGCGCGACGCCACGAGGCCAGTTCGCCGACGAGCACCTCGCGTTTGATCTCCAACCCGATGACGAAAAAGAACATCGCCATCAGGCCGTCGTTGATCCACTCCAACAACGTTTCCGTCAAGGCATGCGAGCCGACCACCAAGCTGATGGGTGTGCTCCATAGACCCGCGTACGAGGCGGCCCAGGGCGAATTGGCCCACAGCAAGGCCACCACCGTCGCACCCAAAAGCAACAGGCCGCCGCTGGACTCGGCATGGATGAATGTTTCGAAAGGTGCCACCACCGGCCGGATCAATGCGATATCTCGGCGCTCTCCGTGGCGCTGTTCACCCAGTCCCATGTTCTGCTCACTTTCTGCGCCATCCGTTGTTGTGCATCGCAGGATCGAGAGCTACGTCGGCGGCCCGTCCCGGTCAGGATCGTTGTGCCGCTGCGTGGCTGAGAGATCGGATGATGACGGTGGAAGCCCGTCTTTCGTCCATCCTAGTAGCTGGGGTGCGCCGATACAAGAGAGCGGCTCACGAGAGTGCCGTGCCGTTGGAATCGCTGCACAGGCCCGTTGCTCAATCTGACAGCGCGTCGCCCCACAACATTCTCTCTTCTCAGGTCTTGCCTGCTGCCGCACCCACTAGAACTCTCGAATGAGTCGAAACCCAATCTCTGCCAAGATCGCATCATCGATCACACGGGCGCCGACTCCCGCCTGCACCATCCAATGGGAATCGACTTCATAGTGCACTTGCGGCATCACCAGCAGAGATCCGCTGCCGTCGAGAACCTGCCCGACATTCATTTCTACTCCGCCGACCCACCTGTCTGTGATATCAGCAAACAAGGTCACATTACCCAGGATCTCTGCATGTCGTCCGCCGACCGGACTCCCGTGCTCGAAGCGAGGGCCGACCATGCCGAAGAGACTCCAGAGGTTGTTCAATCGAGCCCCGGCCAAATACAACCACGTCGTGGTCCAGGTTCCGGGCTGCCGATCATATTGAGCGATCACTTGCGCGCCGTGAATAAACCGATGGTCCCACAAGGTGCCGAACGTGGCTTGACCGGCTACCTTGTAGGCTTCGACGGAACCATTCTCCAGCGGCAATTCCAACTCGAACGCGAGTCCGTCCGTCAGCACGAATTCCACCTCCGGCGCCCATTCGACACCTTGGGTATCCGGACTTCGCCGCACCAAGCCCAGCGGATCGGTCACGTCGTCCACTCTCCTCGTTTTGCGCGTGAGCGGCACCAGCCCCAACGTATTGAATTCCGCCTCCCCACGCCCGGCACCGAGAGGACGCACGAGATCGAAGACCATCGGCTCAGGTATCCGAGGGCCCTTCTCTTCTCCGGAAGCCCGGTCGATCGTCGGCGCATCACCCTCGAACGCCGGGCCCCTGTGTGCCTGTAGCCTGAATTCGAGCGCCTCTCCGAGGATATCCGCAGGGGGCACACGGAGAGACGGCCCAAACCGATCCGACATCCAGGTCACAGGGGGAGCGATGGATCGGAACGGAACGGGAGGTCCGATCATCTCCGCCTGCGCGGTTGGCCTCGCAACGAGGCCGGTAAGAACCATCAGGTACACCCACCATTTCGTGCTATGACTCGGCGCCCGACCATACAACAAGACTCGCATCATCGCCCATCGCACCCAATGTTTGCCTGTGCACAGCTGAAGCGCGAATATGCACCGGGGATACCCTGAGCGATGCGAGCCTGCCCCGGTCGGGCCGTGAGCATTCCAACCGTGCCCGCGAACCTTCGCCCGTACCACGCGGTATGTGCGTCTGTAGGGAACGTACGGTGAGAACTGCAGAGGAGCACGGCCCTGTCCTACAAGGCCGACGTCATCGCAGAGGCTTCCCGTTCCGGCTGCAGAACAATGGACCGGAAAAGACGTGATCAATCTACTCACGCCGGCAACATGCATCACGCGATCGCCGATGGGATGTCATACACTTCGTCTCCTGGTGCCTCCCTTATGACGCGCTCCAATAGCGGATGGTGTAATAGGCGCTCCACACGAGCAACCCTACCACCACCAGCTTCAACCACACAGGAATGCGTCCGTCTCGCTCTGCAATCCCCGCATGCCGATACACATACGGTGGCTCGGCCTCGGAGTCGTCCCGCGGCTCCGACTGGTGCTCGAAACGCGAATCATCCTTCTGCGTGTCCTTTCGTTCACTCATGGTCGTCGCCTTCCATTGACGGTCCCGCCGGTCACCCGAGCCGTGCGGGGCGAATCGGATGGAGCCTGAATGATGGTCTTCTCCAAATCACCCCGCCTGGCGGCCGGCGAAAGCGCTGCCCACATGCGGGTCCTTGCCTGCTCCAGATCCCCCTCTTTTAGACCCACCGCCACAAGCTCCTGCTCGTGAGCCGCCACGCGCAACGATTGAACATAGTGGACGATGTCCCAGATCTCCTCCGGTTTCAGATGCTCTCCGAACACAGGCATAGGGGTTCCTCCGATGCCTGTCGTCACCGCTCTGAACAGATGTGCTCCATCATGACCAAGTTTCACGCCCCCCGAGAGGCCGGCCGCCAGCGTGAAATTGGCCGGCTTGAGCTGCTGTCCCCAAATATCCTTGATCACCGGAGCCATCGGACCATTTCCCTGGCCCCCGGCTCCGTGACAGAGCATGCAGTTTGCTATAAATAGAGTCTTGCCTTGCTCCAGAGAAATGTCCGTGACCGCCGGTTCGGGCGCAATCGTGATCGACGGTGGGACCGTCTCCGTGACCCAACGATCGGAAAAGGTCTTGATATACTGCACCACCGCCCGCCGTTCATGCTCAGACATTTCCTGCCAGGCCGGCATCGAAGTGCCCCAGAGCCCGTGCGTCACCGTGCTATAAAGATCGACGTCGGTGGGCAGCGAATCTTTCCCCTGCGTCGATCTGAACTTGAAGATGCCCTTGGTAAAATCGCGCGGGCGCGGTTCCATAAATCGAGCAGCGGGCCCACGCCCGTCTCCGTTGACGCCATGGCAACCGACGCAACGACGCTCGTAAACAGTTTGACCCAACACGAGCAAATCCTCCTGCGATTGCGGACTTGTATTGAGTACCTGGCCACCTGTGACCTGAGTCGCGGCGAACCCTTCCCGCCAATCCCCGATACCGGTCCCCAGTTTCTGCAGATAGGCGATCAGAGCCTTGCCGTCTTCCTTCAAGGGCGGTGCGTCGCCGTCGTTCGCAGACTCGTACAGCCAAGGAAAAGCCGGCATGATGGAATCCGGCACGACCTCCCTCGGATTCCAATAATGGGCGGCGTGCCAGTCGTCGCCATACTTTCGTCCGACTCTGGTCAGGTCCGGGCCGATGCGACGGGTACTAAAGAGATGCGGCCGATCATGCGCATATTCGCCGGCCTGGGATACAGGTCCCCAGCGAAACGATTCGCCGGTGACGGGGCGCACGTATTGCGAGTGGCAATACCAACAACCTTCGCGGATGTACACGTGCCTGCCCTTCAGCTCTTGCGGCGTATAATCCGCCACCTGAATCGGCAGCTGTGTGACCGTGTCCTGAACTGTGGCCGTTCGAGTTTCGGCCATCAACCAGGGAGTCACCCCCTGTACCCCAACGGCAAGAAAGAAAAAGCCGAAGCCGGCGATCAGGAGTACCGTGGAAGGACTTTCGATCCAGCTTCGCGTTGCGACGACGTGGACCGGCGTATCGACCGGCCGGGCGGCCACGTCGCCGTCTTGCGCCAACAGCTCGCCCTCCTGCGCCGTTTTGTAGAAATTGATCACCATCAGCAGCAACGCGACGTCCATGGCCACGCCGCCTAAGGTGCGTGCCACCCACCACGGTTTCATTTCCTTGACCGTGTCCACGAAGTTCGCGCCATATTCCAGCATCGATCCTTGGACGAATCCTTGCGCCGATAAGCCGACCGCCATGACGGTAAATCCGGCGACGGTCAACCACAGATGCCAACTCGCCAGTCTGTCGCTCCACAAGCGTCGTCCGGTGACTCTTGGCCAGACATAATAGGCGGAACCGACCGCCCAGACCACGAAGGTACCGAACACCGTGAGATGAGAATGGGCGATCACAAAATCATTGAAATGGGTGAGCTCCTGAACTCGACGCAGCGCCTCAACCGAGCCTTGAAAACACCCGATCAAGTAATAGACCGCGCCCATCATCAGAAACTTGGCGGCATAATTGTCGCCTCCGCCCCCGCCAGCGACGGCGCCCCAGCGCCCGAACATCGTACCGAAGAAGTTCACCACGACCGTCCAGACCGGAATGATGAGCAGCATACTGGTCACGATCGAGACCGTCTGGGTCCAGTGAGGAATCGGACTGTATAGATAATGATGCGTGCCGACGAACGGATAAAAGAACGCCAGCCCCCAGAATCCCAAGAGCGAAAGCTTGTGGCTATACAGCGGGCTCCTGGCGCTCAGCGGAAGAAAATAATAAATCAGGGCCAGCCCGGCTGGGGTGATCCAGAGACCGACAATATAGTGAATATACAGGCCATGCATCGCTGCGCTGTTCACGCCGGCAATGTCGTCCGCATAGGTCAACAGCACATTGCCAAGGATCAGGTTCATGATCGTCCAGATGAGCGCGGCGGTCGTGTACCACATGGCGACGTAGAAACGCCGCTCCGTCCGCCGGAAGACGGTCCCCAGGACCTGCACGGTAATCAGGCCGAGAATCAGAAACCGTAGGAGATTGAAGGGCCACTCGAACTCCCCTGCCTCCAATCCCATGTTGAGACCAAACAGGAACGATGCGCTCCCGAGCACGAGAAATGCGTTCCACGCCCAGAGCAGCCACCATCCCCATGCCTCCTTATACATGCGCACGCCGCACAGACGCGGAACGATGTAGTACAGCAGTCCTAAGAACACGGTCGAGAAGGATCCGAAGATCACGCCGTTGACATGGATCGGCCGCAAGCGGCCGAACGTCAGCCAGGATACGCCGTCGAGAAATTCCGGATTATGAAATTTGATCGAGACCACCACCCCGACGATGGGGAACAATGTCAGCCAGATCAGCGCCCACCACAACCAGGCTTTGATTAATGGACGGTTGATCAGGTCTTGGTCGGTCATCGTGATCCTCCTCCCGGAAGGTATTCCTCTGCAGACAAGCCCGGACGGCTCGACGGTGGCATACCTCGTCTTGCGAACGGCAGGCCCTTATCGCCGCCCTTCCGCTCGTTATCGTGCATCACGCGTGCCTTCGCACGCGCACCTTGCTGCGGCTGATCCCGTGTCTGAATCTGTGTCGCGCGTGTTTCAAACCGGCGCAAGGCCTCGGCAAAGAGCTGGGCCTTCCGCTCTGTCCGAACATTCGAGAGTGGCTGTGATCGGTCTTTCCTCACGTCCGATTTATTCGTGCGACGTTGTTGTCGCGAGAGAGTCCGATAGTGTTCCCAGTACTTCCTGGCCCGCATGCTCCCGGCTCTTAATTGAGCCATGGTGAATGCTTTGATCTGCGCGGGCCTGCTCGACTCAATGAGCGTGAACGCTGTGACGCTCAGCCACTCACGATCTCGCGGAGCACAGACAGTCATTAGGCCTCCTTTTGTGGATGGGGATGAGAACCAACAGCGAGCCACCACAGCCCGCCGCTTCCTCGCACGGGGCATCACGGTTTGACGATGATAGTCCTTCACAAAACATGAACGTCGTCGTTGATCACGACCGCGTCGGCGATGTCTCCTAGCAGCAAGGAAACGCCGTGTGTGAGGCCGGGCCCCTGGTTCGCCGGCTTTCGATAGTCCGCGAAGCAACAGGGGTAGAATCCTCTAGCCGGTCCGGTTCCATCAGGAATCGTGGATCTCCCCTGTCTCCACAATCTCCACCGATTCGTCGTCCGCGGTCGATTCGTCGCGTGGACGCAACAGGGCTCGCGCGGGAGCGCCGTCACCTTGCAGGATGTTGAGCGGAAGGCAAATCAGATCGTAGAATCCCGGGATCGCGGCGGAGAGATCCAGGCCCTCAATGATCCAGATCTGTGCCTCCAGCAGCACATGGTGGACTTCAGGCCCATTTCTCTTGTACCCGCCGACCGACAGGTAATCGATACCCACCGTCCGCACACGCTGCCGTACGAGCCAGCGAGCGGCCTCTGTGGTCAGGTAGACAAAGTCCTCCATGAAATCCTGCTCCCCCCATCGCCGCAGGGAATTTCTCGTTTTGAACAACACCCGTGCTCCTGGCCTGATCTGATGCCGGCGTAGTTCGTCCAGTGTGATGGCGATCGGATCATGAATCTGGATGACCTGCGCGGGGCCGATCGTGGCGGTCAGCGGCATTTCATGGATCGCTCGTCCGGCCCTGACGAAATGCAGTGGCGCATCCATGTGAGTACCGGTGTGAGATCCCATGAACAGGGTCGAGACCGTGGCCTCATCGCCGCAGTTGAGATCCATGGTCCGATCGATCCGCAACGGAGGGTTGTCCGGCCAGTGTGGCATCCCGTTACGCAAGGGGACTGAGATGTCGATCCAGTGCTGTGTCATGGCATCAGACCTTCTTGTCGGTGTCAGGCTCCATGGAGGCGACTACGGAGCCTACTCGCTATCAAAGCCGTCGATGAGCCATCCGAACCAGTTGACGGCGTCGAGCGCATGGAGACTCCGCCATTAGATCGGCGCAACGATTCACGGACGTTGCAGAGAACCAGGGCCACGCTGTCGTCGAACGATGGCCGGAGCCTGTATCGAAGTTGTTCCTTCATCAGGTGCACCGTCTAACACGTTCGGCCGGCTTTCTCGAACAGGCGTGCCAGATTCACCCCGCTCGAAATCACCCCGATATGGCTGAATGCTTGAGGATAGTTGCCGAGAAAGGCGCCGGTCGGGGGGTCGATTTCTTCCGGCAGGAGTCCGAGCGGGCCCGCTCTCGCACAGAGAGAAGCATACAACTCCATGGCCTCATCCAGCCGACCTTGCTCTGCCAGGTTATCCACGAGCCAGAAGCTGCATAGAAGAAATGCGCCCTCATGACCGGCGATCCCATCAGGCGATTCTTCCGGCAGGTAGCGATACAACAGCCCCTGCCCTGCTCCCAGTCGCTCAACGATCGCACGGCTCGTGGCCACCATCTTCGGATGATTCGCCGACACCACTCGACGGAGCGGCAACGTCAGAAGACTTGCGTCCAATCCCCCACCGCCCAGATGTTCCGTCAACGACTGCATCTTCGGATCCCACGCTTCCTCCAAGATCGCGTCCTGAATCTCCTTGGCAGTCCGTCTCCAGGCTTCAGCCGGTCCGGGCAATGTGAACCGCTCGGCCATCCTCGCCGCACGGTCCAACGCCACCTGGCACATGGCCGCCGAATAGGTAAAGGGCCGTCCGCTGGTACGAACTTCCCAGATGCCGTGATCGGACTTGCGCCATGCCCCTGCCGCGGCGTCAACCAGCTTCAGGAGTCGACTCCATACTCGTTCAGATGTCCTGCCGTGATGCGCCGCCCATTGATAGGCACAGTCCAGGATCTCGCCGTAGACATCGTGCTGATGTTGCTCCGCCGCCGCATTGCCCCAGCGCACAGGTGTCGAACGACGGTAGCCTTCCAAGCCGGTGTCACGTCGCTCCTCCGGAGGCATTCGTCCGTCGAGGTCATACATGACACGAGGTTCTCCATCACGCTCCACAGCATCCAATACCCAGGCAAGAAACCCGGCGGCCTCGTGCGAGAGCCCGATGCGATGCAGGGCATAGACGGAAAAGGCTGCATCCCGCACCCAAGCATAACGGTAATCCCAGTTGCGCTCCCCACCGATGAGCTCCGGAAGCGACGAGGTCGGCGCCGCGACGATCGCGCCGTTCTCAAAGTGATCCAGCAGTTTGATGGTGATCGCGGAACGCCGAATCAACGCTTCCTGGGGGCCGTGGTAGTCCAGACACTGCAGCCACCGCCGCCAGACGGCCACCGTGTCCCGGCGAAGCGCGGCCTCATCGAAGCCTGGAGCATGCCCAGCACCTTGCCTCCAACAGAGAAGCAGGTGGACCGATTGCCCGGCCTTGATCGTCAGGGACGTGCGCAATCCGGTCAATGGCGACGTGGAGTAGAGGTGAAGGTTCAGATCAGGCTGCGCACGACAATGAATGCGAAGCCCACCATCACGCGGCTCTGCCTCAGCTCCGCCACGCGGCTCGACGTGAATCGTCAGGTCTATGCTTCCCTCGACGACAGTGGCCGTCCGCAGGAGTTCTCGTCGCGTCGCCGGCACGTCTTCCGAGAGATCGGATCCCGCCAGTAAGGGACACAGATCCGTGACCCGCAACAAACCGGTGGACGTTCGCATTTCTGTCACCAACAGAGCGGTGTCGTATTCATAGAATTGACGGGACTCCAGTACGCCGGCAGGTGCGACGGTGAACTGCCCCCCATGCGTGCGATCCAGCAGACTGCAGAACAAGGGTGGTGAATCGAAGCGAGGCAGGCACAACCAGGCCAGGCTTCCGTCCCGTCCGATGAGCGCCGCGGTGGCGCCCTCTCCAACGAGGCCGTAATCTTCGATCGGCAAATATCCGTCCACTCGCCGCAGTTCCTTCAATACCGGTTGCGTCATGGCGTTCCTCTCGACCTTCCGATGTGGAATTCAGGTCGTCTCCTGTCCCCTGTGCACCCTTATCGATCGACGCACTGACGATTCCCTTGACCGCCGGCGCGCAATGGCGATCCTGTCCGAAGCAATTCCGGTCCACGCGATGACGCCGTTGGCGTCCGGCGGCTAGGACTGCCGAGTCCCCGCTTCAC